>Ga0307515_10004107_pt1 | contig 30316 bp, 41 predicted proteins | sample 17_EM_MG_FD_194513 | JGI IMG/M metagenome (GOLD analysis project Ga0307515, IMG submission 194513) | Populus trichocarpa ectomycorrhiza microbial communities from riparian zone in the Pacific Northwest, United States - 17_EM | ecosystem: Host-associated > Plants > Roots > Unclassified | place... | reverse complement strand
AACCCTATGCACGGCGCAGAAAGGATACGGAGGCCTCGAAACCCCAGCATCTCCGTTCTCGAACGGGAATGGTCGATAGTTGGGCCTATCTATGTAACGCGGCGCTGGATCCCGGTTATCGCCGAACTTTCGGAACCACCGGCAGCCTCATGGCTGCAAGTTCCAGGGACGGGTCAAACAAACCCACCATCACCGACTGCGGCGCTCCATCACTAGGCCTGTGTAGGGTCAGCAGGTCAGGGGCAAGATCCCACACCATTCCCAGAGATACTTGATGGCGCCTGCTATTCAACGACATGAAACCTACCGTGCATCCATGCACCCGATCGATTTGAGTCTCTTCCAAACCAAGTAAGGTCCACGAAAAAATTTCCAATCTCAACCTGAAGTGGAAAGAAACTGTTTTCGAGGACGTGCATATTGTAAATGTGATCGTCCGTAAGGCAGTAAAACGTACACACGAACATCCATGGACTTTCTCAGGACCCTGGCCGACCGTTGCGTAAGGCCACGAACGTCGGGAAGAATAACAATCTTATCTGCTTCGAATCCGCCATGCGCCGGCGTCACCTTGACGCTTGACTCTCCAATCTCATCGGTGTACACGATGTGCGAGTTCCCAGGTATCGAGCAATAAACCGCTGGTGACACTGCTTAGACGGATAGCATAGTTATTCTTGCGGGCGGTTACCGAATGTACAGATACCTGCGCGATTCGAATTTCATTTCATTTAGTTTCTACCTGAAGGGGGTGCTAATAATACATTCTTTTACTTCTCTCTTTCTTTCCGAACGCACTTCCAGAACCGGGACCAACGAGCAAGACAAGGAGGGGGTAGCAAAGCCAGAGCAGAGCCGACCAACCGATTAAATGAACGACGGGGGAATAAGGAAATCAAAGGGGAGATGGACATGGGAGGAATATGCCATCAGTGCGGATTCAAGGCAAGTGGGTTGGATGAGCAAAGCGAATGGACAAGAGGGTCAGGAGGACCACGTGGGCCAGGAATTAGGCCAATGAGAGGTGGGTATGGAAAAGATGATGAGGGGAAAGTTACACAGTATTACTTACATGAAAGGTGAGGAAAGTGAGAAAAAAGCGGATAGGATAAATGAAGCCACGGGTATATGACGACCCTGACCGGGATGTGCTTGGGAATTTTGATCACGGACAGGAATCGCCCCACGCGTTCGCCGACGCGTCGCATCTGACTTCGGCCACGTATATCCTCAGCCACTGGAGCATCGCCTTGCTGACATGACACCTTGTGAGGTCGAGTGACCTCAACCGTTCCGGTGACCGTGGAGCGGATCTCCGATCGTCTACTTTTGTCGTCTCTTGTAGAGGTGACTGGGTAGGGAACGCTCGAGCGTGATCAGGAAGTCTGGATTCAACCAAAAAGCGAAGTTGGTCCCTGTTTACCGCGCATCCCTCCAAACTCAGATTGTGAATCTTGGGACATATCCACGGTTGCCCACCGGAAGGTCCGGCTAGGACCTATGGTAATCGTCGTCGTCAGTCTAGGATGCAATAAGACACTGCGTAAAATCAAACCTTTAAAACATCGGACGAGAGGTCTTCTACGTCCACAAGGTCCAATGTGTGTAAACTTGGCAACCGCTGGAGCAATCTCACTAGCTTCGCCTCACCAAAGTAAACAGACTCTACATGGAGGTGCTGGAGTGGGAGGGAGGACAACGATTGACGATGCAGAATATCGAAAAATGGACCAGCATCATCCAAATACCCGATGTCGATTCGCTCTAGGACAGGGAAGGAGATCCTGTCCAACACGGACAACGTTCGATTGGATCCGGAGTAGTAGAGCGAGATCTTCGCGAGGTGGGGTAAATGGATGAGGTCCGTACTTGAGCTCGTGGTCCGTGATTCGGAAACGTCAGACAGGTTCCGTAACGTCAACTCGCGTATGCCCGAACATGCCTGGAGGATACCCAGGATCATCAGGGCAGAAGGGTCCGAACCGTTCCAGTACCCGTCAAACTTGATCACCTGTAGGTTCCTCAAGACACTGTGACCCCAACCGAGGTGGAAGGACTTGAGGGAGCATACTTCCAAGGCTGGTGTAGACCCACTGAATAAAGAGTTCGGAGGCTGTGATACAACGTCTTCCTGCATTGAATGGAAGACATGGACTGTGAAAACCTTGAGCAAGGGTGCTTCGGACACGCAATGGGAGAGCGCCGTATTGGCTTGGAGGCGATTCGGGACGCTGATATGGAAGGACTTCCATCGACAGATGGACGGGGCAAGTAAGTTCATCGCTCGCATGAGGACATCCGATATGGAGCCTTGACGGTTGTACCGATCGTTGAAGTCGATGGATATGTTCAGCGGGACGGACTTGGACCGCGCGAGCACCCGAGCAGCTTTCTCGACTGAGTTATGGTTCCCGATCCGGATCTTAGACCACAGGGTGGGGGTGTTAATCGCGATGTCGTGCCAATACCGGGAGACGAGCATGAGCGTTGGGAGCATTAGTGGGTCTTCTTCTTCTTCGGATGGGAAAACGCCCATGGCGAAGATGGACGCCAGGAGCTCGTAAGGGAGACGGTGGATCGGAGAGGGACATTGGGTTCGGACGGCCTGCTCGAGTCTGGATTCGATTTCTTCGCGTTTCGTACGGAGATTTGCCATTTCGGACTCGAGAAGGCAGAGAGCTTGCCGGAGGTGGGGAATGGAAAGGTTTGCGACGGATTCCGGATATGCTGCATCTGGATGGCACGAAGAAATAAAAAGAGAAGATGACGTGAGCTGCGCAGAACGGGAACCGGTGGACGGGAGCCGACCTTTACCGCAGCCGTAGACCTGTAGGTGCTCGAAGGAAAACGTCTGCTCCATCGTTACTGACTGGGGAGGGGCAGAGAGTGCGGAGCAGTAGTTGAGGGAAGGCGGTGGGTGGACTTGGAGCATGGCGACGCAAGTCATAGCACAAAAACTTTGGTGTTAAGGGGCCCAGAAAACGCAGGTAAGGGTACATTAGCATGAAAAACGAAAGCTGGAGAGCGGAATCACGAAGAGGATCAGACATCGCACACGGGAGGGGATGACGCTCCGACTTGCCTTTTGGGCTTAACGGGACCTTACCATCCTGCACGACAAGGAGGGGGGAGACGCAGAAGAAAGGCAGTGGGGGGCGCATGATGCCGGTAGATAAAGGCTGGTACATGCGGCTACACGAGGCAGGCCAGGCATCTCTCATTGTCTCACTTGGGAACGACTACAGGCTGACCTGGAACGTGTGCTGCAACGAGTCTGATGGTCATCGGTTAGCCGCGCCTTCGGAACACATGCTCCTTTGCGAGCAGGCGACGGGGCCAGGTGAAGGCAAATTTTACAGACTCGAGGCGTGACTACAACTGTATCCTACACTCTTTACCGGAACGATAATACACAAATTGCCCAAGGACCTTGTGGAGGAAAAAAATCGCGTCGGGCATCAGCTTCAATCACTTTTCTGCTTGTTCCCGATCCCCTGATTCCACTTACAAATAGATCAAGGAATACAGTCAAAACGCTCCCTGTATACCACCCAACAAGCGGTGGTGTCAATAAAATTTCCCACATGACATAACAGTAGCCGAACCTGCAAGCCAAGGAGCGTTCGCTATCAAATACTTCGTCTTCATCGAGGCGAAGCAAATCGACAATGCGTACGTGCTGTTACCTGAGATTGCAAACAGGAACAGTGCAGGGGATAACCCCTCGCATCTTGTCTCAACATTCTTCACTGTGAAAGGTGTACATCGGAAGAGGATCCCGACAAAGACTAGAATCACTCACGGATCTGTGGTATGCGGGCGCCCACTGGAGCGGCGCCGCATCGGGGGGTGAGTGGAACAGAACGCAAAATTAAAAAACCGCAGATGACGTACAGAACAATGCTGCACTAACCCACCCCAAAATCTGACTTCTCCATTCCACGACGCTTTCTGGCTCGTTTGGTAGCCTTGGTCCGCGGGTTTTCATGTCTATTGCCCATGCCACGATGCCGGCAACGAAGACGAATATGAGGCATAGCGAGTATTTGAGGACCTCGTTCTCTATGTTCCAACGGCTCGTACGTTTGGGTTCTACTGTGTTTCCTACCAATGGGGTATCTTCTGTGGGCTCTATTTCTTGTGTGATGACCTGATCGGCACGGGGGTTTTTCCAACGGTAATAGTATATCTGGAATAGGAGCAGAGAATCGCAAAAGAGATACTGATGCAAGGAGCGTTGGGACTTAGCAAACGACTCCACAGGGTAGATGCGCGGCACTCACGTATGCGGCAAGGATTATGACGGTTGGTACCAGCTGCGCGATAAGGCCTCCCACCAGGCTACACATATCTCCGAGTAGCCAGATCATGACAAACAGAACGCTGAGGGCATGTCCGGACTGCAAAGTGTAATTTTCCCATAATTGCGGGGAATAAACTACGATCCTGTCGTGTGGCGGTCAAATACGGGAGGAATCGTTTTGGGATTTCTGGCGCTCACCAACAAGCCAAGGAGACCCAACCAAACTGTGAGGTGATAAGCAGGCGGATTTCGAATCGGCCAGGAGGACGCCAGAGCTCACCGCGCTGCTCAACGTTTCGCTTGCCATCTATTTACCTAGAGTGCATGTAGGAGTAAAACACAAGGGGATACTTGGGGAGGGGCTGATTCCGCTTGCGGAGCGGCAACTGCCGAACAGTCCTACTCTTCGGTTTGCCGGCACCAGTGCGTCAGCTCCGACATGAACTCTCAAGAAGCCTGGAAGAGACTTGCGAACCAGCTTCAGAAGGCTGGTGGACGCGGCGGTGTTCCAGGAGGAAAGGGTGTTTTTGCTGGCGGAGGTCTTTTGGTTGCACTCGTCGCTGGAGGCCTTGCGCTCAATGCGAGTCTGTTCAACGGTGCGTGCGCTTGCCATCCTATCCCTGGATATTTCACCAAACCCTGAACAGTTGATGGTGGTCACCGCGCTATCAAGTATACTCGGTTCGAGGCTCCGCGTTGTGACACCCTGTCTTCTGCTTACGGGCGTGTTATAGGTTGCACGGAATTGGAGAAGAAGTTTACCCTGAAGGAACCCACCTCATGGTACCGTTCTCTTCGGAGTTTATTGATGCGCGCAACCCTGACCCCAAATCAGATTCCTTGGTTCGAGACACCCATCGTATATGACATCCGAGCCAAGCCCCGAAGCATCGCCAGTTTGACGGGAACAAAAGGTCGAGACCACCGCCAGTTCTACGCTGAACGCGCCTCTGACATTGTCGCTCCAGATCTTCAAATGGTCAATATTACGTGTCGTGTGTTGTCGCGACCCAACCAATCGGCTCTCCCAGCAATCTACCGCGAACTTGGGACTGATTACGATGAGCGGGTACTACCATCTATCGTAAACGAAGTCCTGAAAAGTGTAGTCGCCCAATTCAATGCGAGCCAGCTGATCACCCAACGTGAAATGGTACGGTGCCGAACAAGCCTCCGGCCACGTTTTGATGCTGAATCCGGTTGATCGTCATAGGTGTCTCGACTTGTCCGAGAGAACTTGACAAGGAGGGCATTACGATTTGACATCGTCCTCGATGACGTCTCTATCACACACGTCGCGTTCTCTCCCGAGTTCACTCACGCCGTCGAGGCGAAACAGGTTCGTCCTTGTTTTGTTTACCCAACCGCTCATACCCATACAATGTATGTCTAGGTGGCGCAACAGACGGCGTTCAGGGCCGCGTTCCTTGTTGATCAGGCCATTCAGGAAAAACAAGTGCGTTGGTCGCTCCCTCACAAAGATTGTTCCTGATTAGCCCCTTTTCCACTCTTCCAGTCCATCATCGTGCGAGCTCAGGGTGAGGCACGAGCTGCTGAACTTATCGGAGAGGCGCTTCGGTCGAACAAGGGCTTCCTTCAATTACGAAGGCTCGAGGCTGCCCGTGATATCGCGAACCTTCTTTCAACTTCTGGCAACCGTTTGATGCTCGATTCCCAGAGCCTGTTGTTGAATGGTTAGTAAACCGTCCTCTGCAAGTCCCCCCGTTCCATTCTCATTCGTGGGCTCTTTCTCCCGATACAGTCGCAGGTGATGATGCTAAGGATCTGTTGAATGTGGGTAAAAAGTAAACCTGTAGGACGTTAGATCATGTCGTTTCGCACTCGATGCTTAATGGATATTGAGCCACCAACCTTCCCCCTTCTCCGTGTGACAGCCCTCCACGTGATGTGACGGCTCGTGCTCTCTCGGAGATTGCTTTCGCTAATTCGTTCTTCTCTTTCCCTCATCTGATTCTGATACGCAATGAGGTCCAAAGCGCCAAAGCGGTCGTTGTCGACTGCACCCGCGAATGCGGGAGAATCGGACGACGACGACATATCGAAGAAAAGGGTCCGGTGGGAGTCTAGATCAGACAATGAGGAGGTGGGAAATATGTCTGGTGACCTCGACGGGACAGGTGAAGAAGGCAGCACGATTCCTGATAATGAGAAGGCGCGTCTGTCCCTATACTGTCGTCCTAACTCTTAGACTCACGTCCCTGGTCCCTGTTGATAGATTTGTCTTGCGATTAGCTGTCAAGGGTGAGAACCCCATCTGCGTCGGAGTTGGTGCGCGAATTGAAGCATTTCAGTGGCTCTCTAGGCGCCGCGTATTTTGACCCTATCAGATGCGTTATACGTGTCCTTGAAGACACACTGGAGACATCCCATTTTGACTCAACAGACATGCGTAAGCCAACGGGCGATTGTTCAGGAAACACCGGTGGGCTGACCTGTGCCAGTGCTGGAACTGGTGGGGCCAGACCAGATCCTGACCACGAGGAAGACGGATGATAGCTGTATACGTCTTCTCCAGAAGCATGGTGCAGCCGTTATATGCGTTCGGTTTGGGGCGAACTGACATCGAGCTTCAGCGGAGGACTCTGGCGGGTTCTTCCAAATACGGCCCCAGAAGGATTTTAGCACCCGAAGAGGACGCGATCGTCTGCTCTCCTTACCTCTTCTCTCGGAGTTTCCGGCTGAAGGTTCAGACCAAACTGACGAAGATGGGAAGACCGCTTCCGCCGCCTCGGATGCGTACGATTTCATGAGACGGAGAACCGACCCTGGTGGGGATCCATCTGTAAAACGATGGAATGCTTCTATTCGGATGGAAAACTTTGCTTCGTTTGACCAGTCCCCATTATGCGTGAGCTCCAATCAAGGATATATGCGCCCTGTTTTCTGACATTGGAAATACCTCCGTAGCTGGGCGCGGTTGGCGCCCTCGTCGACTACTTGATTCGTGAAAGGGCCATTGGCGATTTATCCGACGAAGGAGTGGAAGTTCGCGGGATCGAATTACTGACATTGTATGTGTATTCTATCCCGCTTTGCGACTCTACTTCCTGATTTTCTCGAATATCTAGTGACCGGGTCATGCATATCAACTCTGATGCCTTGCGGTCCGCGTGGAGACTAGCGTTGGAGACATCAGGCTAATACCATTCTTTTAGCTCCTTGCAGGTTTTTGATCCGGAAGATCATGCTTCTCTCCACTCTGACAAGTTCAAAGAAGGTCTCTCGATCTATGGTGCGTTGTAGCCTGTTGTTGCCCCCCAGCTGTGTAACTCCTGTGTAGGAATCTTAAACAACACTCGGACGACCTTGGGGCGCAATCTCCTCCGCGAGTGGCTTATCCGACCTTCTCTCTCGCTGTCCGTCATTGCGGCCCGCCACTCAGCCGTGGCGTGTTTCGTCAATCCTGACAATATGACAACTGCGGATGACATCCAGGGGCGTTTGTCGGGGATTAAGAACACCCCCAGGGTACTCAAGATGCTGAAATCCGGGAGGGCGAAGGTCAAGGATTGGCAGGGAATCGTGGAGGTGAGAGGGCTACAATAACTGTTGCTTCGTGCGCTAAATTGGCTCTCGTCACGCAGTTTGCCTTTCATGCTGCTATGATCCGTGACTCGTTGGCGGAGTTGATACACGCCAACCACGTGGATATACTGAAGAAGGTCGGGACGAGTTTCTTCCCAAGAAAATCGCCAAAATGACGCTGCCAAGCTGATCGGTGTATTGGACTTGAACATGCTTCGAAATGTTGGGACAATTATCAACGAAACGGTGCGCAGCTTTGAAGGCTCTGTGAATCTTTCAATGACGTGCATTAGGTCGACTGGGAAGAATCCACCACCGCCTCTCATGTTTGCGTTCAGCAGCACATCGACGAAGAACTCGACAACAGGAAACATATATACGCCGGGCTTGATACCGTTCTCGTAAGTTCTTGCAGTTTTGTCCCCAAGACGCCAACCTTATTACGGGAAATCATAGTCCAAAGTTGCACAACAGGTCGCCCCCACGGCACCGGAAGGCATCGATTCTCTCAACGTCGTTTACTTCCCTCAGCTAGGTAGGTTGGTAATCATTCTCCACGTGGTATACCGGAGATGTCATCGCCTTCAGGTTTCCTCATCTGCATTCCCATGTTGGAGGAGTGGTCCGACAGAGGACAGATCAACGACCTAGATGGTTGGACCTTTCAGGTCCGAGACTTTTAGCACCTACTTTAGTACCGTTTGAAACATTTTTCTGCAGTTCTCTTCCGAGTATGGCCCGTTACTATCTGGATCGACCTTGCTGACCCCGGTGGTGCAGAGCTCATGTATACTTCAAGTCACAGCAGATGATAGGTAAGTTCGTTCCTTTCGCAGAGACCCGGCTATTATGTTCATATGTTGCAGATCTGGATACACATATAGGAGACCTCCACAGCTCCATCGTTGGTAATCGCACGCCCTCCGCCCTCGTCCTAAGAACTAGAATTCTCTCACCTACCCCATACAGATAGGGAGTTGGAGATCGTCGAGGACCTTCTTAAGAAAGTCCTCGTCCACGAAGAGGCATTAACTCGGATATGTGATCTCTGCGCGGAACTGGATTGCCTTCTCTCGTTCGCCCAAGCTGCAAGGACATATGACCTCAACATGCCGGACATGCGTGAAGATAATATCATCAGGATCGTTAAGGGCCGGTAAGGCGGGGTCGATGTTTACGAATTTTAGCGGCTGACCCCTAAATAGTCACCCGCTTCAAGAACTCGTCGTTGATACCTTTGTGCCGAACGACACCTACATTGCGGGTGGCACTCGTCAGTTGGATGTGGACGGCGAACAGGGCGGCGGCCCCGAGGAGGAAGCCCCGAACGTGGTCATTTGCACTGGCGCAAATGCGTGCGGGAAGGTTTGTCACGTGTTCCTCCCGATTTTCTAATCGGTCTCTGAAACGTTTTGTGTACAGAGTGTTTACCTGAAGCAGGTACGTCTACTGTTGGTTTTGGGTCATCCAATATACTGAGAGGGGCCTTCCCAGACTGCTCTTATTCAGTACATGGCACAGGTAGTCCGCTAGCGGTGATATTTATGGCGTTCACTGACTCTGACCCGCAGATCGGAAGGTAGATGAATGCCCTTCTATGTATTGTGATACTCACTCCGTCTAGTTTCGTTCCTGCCGAGTCCGCAACGCTTGGGGTAGTTGACAAAAGTCGGTTCTCCAACGCTGGTAACGGCAACGTGCTGACGCGCGATCAGTTTTTACTCGCGTCCAGACACGCGAATCTGTTTCCAAGGTCCTCCTGGACATGGTCCGTGGCTCCGTGGCTGATCGCGCCTGACCTGGCTCTCTCTCTCTCTCAGGAACAATCCGCCTTTATGATTGATCTTAATCAAGTCTCGTTTGCTTTAAGGAACTGCACCGAACGGTCTCTGATCATCCTAGACGAGTTCGGGAAAGGAACCTTGTCGACAGGCTCGTAACCACCTATTTACTCTCTTCTCCCTCCGCCTGTTGTTATGTGCCCCGCTCTTGCTGATCTTGGCTGGTCCCCTCTGCTGCTCGCTGTGTCGATTGCTAACTCTGCCAGTTCAGATGGCGCAGGCCTTTTTTGTGGCGTCATAAAAAATCTGATTGACCGTGGGCCCGCCTGTCCTAAAATACTGGCTGCGACGCACTTCCATCAAGTCGCTGCCGAAATCCTCAGGTTGTCTGATAAAAGGGTGTCATTCGTTCATATGCAGGTCGTGTTCTCGTCCTCAACAGGCAAGCCCCTGGTCCCCGTCCCCGGCGTGGATGTCCCGGTGATCGGCAGTCGGCCGGGGGATAAGATCACATATCTTTATAGGTACGGGCCCACCTTCAGTCTGGTCTTTACTGACTCTCTGGGATGAAGGGTGGTGCCAGGGTTGGCGCATCACTCGCACGCTGCAAGGTGCGCTGAACTGTGTGGACTGCCTCACAGTGTGGTCGAAAGAGCCGAGCATGTCAGGTGAACACCAATATACACGCCGGTCACGCGAATGCCCTCAGACTAATGAACTTCAAAAGCACACTCTTCGCTACTCATGAACTGGAGAAGCTGTTAGATGAAGATATGACTGAAGAAGAAGCGAGAGAGTTGGAAGAGGTCGAGGCAATTGGGAGGAGGTTTTTGGCATGGGACTTGAACGATGAGACGGCGATGGACCAGCCCCCGAGAGAGTTTGTCGCTGAGACTTTGGGCATGACGAAAGATGACTGAGTGAAAGATACAGTCGGTATCGGTGCACCAGAATTGATATTTTTCTTTCCGAACGGAGAACTTCCGCGACCTGGATAGTTGAGCCCTTGACACCGTCATGGGGTCGCAACGATTTTCCTACTGCTGTGCTTCGAATTTCAATCCGTGCTTTTATCCCCCCGTCCGACCGGCCCTGACTCCTTTGTCGCAACATCGAACGACCGCCCTTAAATTATCAATTTCTGCTCGAAATTGTTCGATCAGGCCTAGGGTAGCACCTTAAGTATGTTGCGATTGTAATAAATATTCTGGACCTAATGGTCAACAGATCCATCCTAATAATCCGTAACTCCCGTATGACTATGATACAGACCAACATGGCGATGACCCTGCCACCAAAAGGACATAAAAACAAACCCGTAGATAATGAACAGCGTGCAAAAGAAGAAAAGAACGGGAGGAAAAACTGCTCGATAACCCTCCTGGAAGGTCACCGGTCACCGGCGCAAGGGGCCGTCGGTAGACCTAAAAATCCTAAAGTCCCAAAAGTTCATATCCCAAATTGCATTCTCACCTCGGGCGACATCAAGTTTGGATACTTTGACTCCTCTGAGGTACCGTCCTCCATCAGGGCCAAGGAATATAACATCGGTGGCTCGTAGTCGGGGAGCCCGGCGTGAAAATCCGAGTACGTTTCCTCGATGAGCTTTCGGAAGTGCCGCAATGACCCGCTCGCTTCGAATGGAAGGCTCCCTATGCGGACATCAAAGACCGGTAAGGATTTTCTCCAAGAATCCTGTGCAAATCTTCCGTTTGAGTCATCACCATCAGGAAGCGGCGCGAGGACGGACGCACCCCAAGCAATAGATCGAGATATGTGTACTCGTCGAAGCGGAGCTCGGATGTCAACGTCCCTAACCTTTCCAATGCCGAATCGCAGAGGTTATACATCTCAGGCCGAGCGACGGGACCCGTCCTGCCGACGACCTCGTAGAGCATAGCGAGATGTGTGAGACAAGCGATGCAGCTGCTGCCGAGCACCTCTGCTCCACATTTGTCGTTACGCTCGCGAAATGTTTTTATGTTGCCGAGCAGTTTTTGAGAGAATTCCTCGAGTGATGTTAAAAGTTGGTCGCATGATTGCCGCCAAAACTCGAGTCTGACGCCTGGAACGAGTCAGGTCAAACTTTGGCCGGAAGTGAACTAAGCATGCTCACTGTCGGTGGCGCGGATGCCGAGGAGCATGATTGCGTCCCTGATAAGCAAAATGCCTTGTGTTCGCATCGTCAGAGGACATATCTCGAAGAGGATAGGATAAGTGTGCTGTAACGTAGAAAATGAACTTGATGTACAGGGAGGCGGGGGGAGATCCACCAACCTGTAGCTCCTGTCGGAATTCCTTCTCAAGCTTTGCAGTCGTGCGAGGTTCTGGACCCCCACACATCAAGAACAAGTAGTTCGCCCAGTATATAGCCTGTGAAAGAGCACCCAGGTTTTCGTGGAGTTCCTCCGAGAACTCCGGGGGGCGTCCACAGGGCGGGACGAATTGTAATTCCCCCGCCTTAATAAAGTCGCAAATCTTCTGGATGTAAAGTTGAGCCATTTGCGGCATGCACATGTAGACGTGACTCGAAACGACTAAGATCGCGGCTTGAACGCGGGTACCGTAATCAGATCTTTCGAAGAGCTCGGCAAGAGCCTCCCACGCCATTTGGACCCGTCTTGCATGCAACCGAACCATAGTGGGGGTGTCACTCGCTAAGGCCATCATCCCGAGCACATGGGAGCCACGCACAAAGGCTCGGTCCAACACGGCATTAGATTGGTCGCCCCGTAGTAATGCGTCCATTTTTTTGCCGCCGAGGTGGGTCCCAAATTTGAGTAGCCGGATCATAAGCCACAGCCGACTAGGACTGGAGTGTGAGTTTGTGACCGATAGACTCGTATCTCAATACGCACGATCTCATATCCAGGTCTGAAACATCGTCATCGGAAATCTGAACTTGTAGCTTCTCCGGCGCCAGAAATGAAAGTGGTATCCATGGTTGGGGGGATATTATTGGGGGCAGGAAAGAAATGATGTCAATAGGCGAGGTTGTATCTGGGGAGATACGCGGTTCGGGTGAGTTTCTGTGGACGAGGATGAGTCCTGATGAGTGGCTATGCGGAACGTGCTGTAAGGCAGACGGTTCATCGGTCGCTAGCCGTATAGAGTCCGGGGCGGAGCACATTAACTTTGATCTGGCGTGCGATAGCATATCAATAAACATACCATCCATTGGGGGAGGGGTAGAAATCTCGACTGGGGCTGTGTCCCCGAGTTGACTTTCTGGTAGATGACTACCGGTGCTGTATGAGAGACGAACACCCGCCGGATATGGACGCCGGTCATCGTCGTAGATGCACTCTGAAGCACGCTTGGCTTGGATGCATGTTTCACATGGGCGCTTAGCATCACATTTCTGTGCCAGGTTCGAAAGTTGAGCCAATCCGGTGACCTTGAGGGGGTGATAGAGATTTTTCACTCGCCTTCTTTTTTATTCTGATGGGAGTTGCGGAGGGGGGGGGCTCGTAGGTCAGTGTAGGTTTCGCAGGGTTCGCACAATTGCTAACCGGCAATATGTGCACGCCTGACCCATCCTAAGGGTCTTTCCGATGCCCCTCTTTTTGATGTGGTCGTAGGCACAATCCTCGATTCCCATATTCGTGCATCTCACACAGCGACGAGGGCCAGGGACGCATTTCTGAAAGGAGTACGGTGGGCAGATACCGCGATCAGATCGATACTTAGTATTGGATGTGGGGTGGAGCTCTCCCTCACCACTTTCCTAGCTCTGCAAACGAAACGGATTAGTGCGGCGGCCCTGAATCGAATTCCGGTGCGGGGGTGCCCACCTGCAAGCCAAGCAAGCTCGGTGGGCCGACATCGATGCTGGTGGAAGGAAAGGAGATGTTTGCTAGTCACATTCATGACCCGGCGAATGGATGTCAAGCTGGGCAGTAGGTGACGTTGAGACGAAACCAAAAAGGAATAGTCGGTCTCCCGACAATCAACGTGGCCCTGGGGCCGCGCACTGCTCTGCAGCGCTGACCAACGGTGGGCGTTGGGCCTGACGTTCTCGGTCCCTCAACGAATTGGTCCCTGACTGTCCAATGTAAAATGTATTCCAGTGCGTTTCTTATCGTACACCACAGTCTAGAAGTGATACCAAGGAAGCAGAGGGTGGCATCCCGCAACTCCGCCCCGTCACGACCACCCCTCTGCTTGCTTCCGTTATACTCACGTCCGATCAGCCCCCTGACAGGCGGGATATCGTAAACGCATACAGTACTCGAGCGATTTGCTCAGTTCGAGACTACGACTCTCAATAGGTCATGCACATGGTTCGGTGCGGTAACTTCCATAAGCGAAAAACCCCACACAACCCCGAAATCGTCCCGCGGCAGGTATTTGCGGAGAAATGGTTGGCCTTACTTACTCCTTTGCTCAGCAGTGGGGATGTTCATGATTTCTCACACCAACTGTCGTCGTGCGCCATGCCTAGAAATTCTCTCGCTAATCCTGTCGACCCACTCTGGGCATTCGGAATGGATTTCGAGACAACCGACGTCTCTAATCAATCTCGTCAGACTAGTCCTCGAGATCCCGACTTCTCGGGGCATCTACATATGTAATACGGTAACTTGATTGAATTTTTTTTTTTTGGTGAAGTGGTGCCAGGAGTTTCACCCTGCTCACTGAGGCTGATTTCATTCGAATGTCGGAACGTATCGGGTTCCGCCGAGCTTGGCTCTAAGGCTGCTTTTCTGATCGCTACTAGCCAAGAAATTTTTATGGCAGCCTTAATGCTCATTCGTGCATTTTTACCTCCGCAGACTCCTTCCAACCTGTGCTGATCTTTCGAAAAAAAAAAAAAAACACTGTCGGGGGGCAGAATTGCTCGACTTGTCCTGGGCTCTTGTGGTCCGGGTCCATGGTGTCGGTCGTGGCGTAAATTTCTGTCTAGAACGTGCCGTTTCCTGTGTGAAGGGAAGAAGGGCGGCTGGGTCACGATTGACAGTCGCCTGAAGCAAACCAGGGCAGTCGAGTGGGCAGTGTGGGCAGGACGAATAAAACTTATTATGGGAACGAGAGCGGTGGTAAATCCCCCAGCGCCCGGCGAGCCCGGTCATATATCCCTCGGTGCTGGTCTCCGAGCTGTACCAGGTTAGATGGGGGACCCTCGCGGAGCGGATGGTCGGGATAACATTAAACTTGACAACAACCCGTTCAACGTCCCCCATCAGCATCTCGGCGGTGTCCCGAACTTGCCGGGGATCGACTGCCAAACGGTCGGCATCCCAGGACTTCGAGTATGTAATCTTGTAACGTGTGAAACGCATGGAGTCATTTACGACAAATTTGGTGACTAACTCTGTCCGCAAGACTAGTACCAGAGAGAGACATATATCCGCCACAGTAGGGTTCCATTTATCCGGGTTTATTCCTCAATATCTGTCAAGGCTTTCCGCTCCGCAGATGAAATTCGAAACCGAAGCATCATGCGTCGAGGCACCGCCAGCACTTGGTGGGGTTAAAGTTAGTCTGGACCGTAATGGCCCACTGTCTTTTTTCGCCGGCGAGCATATCACCTCCGCCGACCGGCTGTCTCCCAATCACACGTTTCACCTCGTTCTCGCACGATTTATCCCTCGCGGTCTCTCGCAATGGTATCCCACGTCAATCCCCACGAAGTCGATTACCCGAAACCTGTTGTCATAGATACTCTCCACGGGGGTTGCCCAAAAATCGACTATGTAAGTAATATAGAAAATGCGCAAGGGAAGCAGGAAGTGACGGAAACGAGGTCGCATCCTCCATTCAGTATCGAACAACCTTGGTCGTCAAGCTAACCAGGCCACTCAACAACCAACTGTGCTGACACGGAATGTTCCTGGTCACCGTCATCCTCAAACTTGAGTTTGTACATCGGTTTTGATTGCGCTCCCTGAGCGGCCCGCTTCGGGTCAATGATGACGGGACCCTGTACTTCACAAGAATGGAATGAACTTACCCGTCCAGCAGGATGCATGTCACTTGGACTGGCTAGAACCTCCGCTCGATAGAAACAGCTGGTGTCTGGATATAGCGCCATGACTGTCGCTCCCACGGGGAAGACAGGATATGCGCTTTGGTGTGATGCGGAATTAGGAGGTGCGTTGGGATCTGGAAGTGGTATAATCGATCGCAACGTCGTATTGTAGTGCCTAATGGGCGCGTTAGGTCGACGTGTTGCAAATAAGCCTTTTCTGTACTTACGCTCCGGGTTGGCCGTCCTCCTGTGGCTCCGCGTCCTGTACCACGTAGCTGCGATGCCCCTGAGATCCAGAACTGTTCTGATAATGACGGGAAGGGAAAAACTGACCGGTTCTTATCTTGGTTGATGCATTTCGTGACGACGGCGAGGATCCAGGTACTTTCGTCGGTTGGTCCGTTTGTACCTGAACCAGACGGAGGATGGAAGGCCACCTTTCGGCCTTCCTGGAGCGGCAACTGCGCCGCCAGAGCCTCTCGACGAGCTTTTGGTTCCCGAGAGAAGGGAATGTTCCCGGGTCCAACAGAGTTTCGTGCTGGGAGCGTTATCTTTTGGAGGCTATTTAAAGCTGGCGCGGCTGGCGTAGAGGTGACCGCCGGAGATTGGCCTCTCGGCGGCCGTTTGTTCCGTTTTTCTGAGGACGCATCAACTCGCGTCTCCCTTGTTGTTGTTCTCCTTACCGGTGGCATGAGACTCCGAAGCCTTTCTCAGCGCGATAAGGACATCTAAGCGTTCCATTGTCTCCCCGATGGCTCTAGAGGGGCGGTCAGCGTTATTCAGTGCGGGTGAGGATTTACCCCCACCGTGCCTCCTTTTCGGCATTGCCTTTTACCTCCTGAAGCCCAGAAAGGAGTTTCTTGTAGACGGGTTTCACACCATCGAAACCCTCCGCTGGTAATGTGTCGTTGGAAGGCCACGAGGATATGAGTCGGTTCACACGACCGATCGTCTCCATCGGATTCGGACTGGAGTAGATCCCGTTCAGAGTATTTATGGAAGACCGAGCATGCGACCAGCATTCGACCTCTGGTCATGACCAGCAGCGTTAGACCGGGGTTGCTATCGCCTTTTGTTATATCCCCTACCTTCTGTGCTGGCGGGGCGTGTGGAAATCCCACGGCGCCTCTCCATCAAAGTGCGGGGCACGATTTGGTCTTGAGTGGACCGAGTCAAAAATATCGTGCGATCGGTCAAGGAAGGCGCGGAGACGATGCGACGTGGATGCGACCCTGCTCAGGCGAGATTTCGCACGGGTATGTCGCGTCCCGGATACACGAGATGGGTGTTCGGAATCAAGGAGAGGATGACACGAACCAAATTAGGAAAGTGGCCCCGCTAATTTCCAAGTCCGCGATTAGGAATGTAAATTCTTCGTTAAGATTACATCTACATTTTCCCTTCCTGATAGTGAGCTGTAGAGTGTCTAACCTCGTTCGTTAATACTACTCCGACGGCTTGGTCGCGTCTGGAACCTCATCTGGTGCCTTAGTTCCGGAAAGGTTTCGCAGAGATACGTCGTATACAACTGGAACAAGATCAGAAACAGCACTTGGGGAGACAGACCCTTGTTATCACCTTCTTCAATTTTCTTTAAATCATACTTGAGGCTGTCGTAACGCCTTCGCAGGGTGTCGTTCTTCAAATTAAGCTAGGGGACTGTCACCGGGTGTAAATCGCCCTGACAGAGTAGAAGTACCATTGAGAACCCGGCAAATACGTCCTTGACGAATATGGAGATCTTTAGGGGTTCTTCAAAATTCCCCATGGTGACGGAGTTGACAGCAAGTCTTGACTGCTTGATTCAGGATCGTTGTATTCTACAACGACGGGTGGGACGTACTAATTCGTTCACGAGGGTGATCAGGGCGTGAAGATAATCCTCAGCAGTTAGTGCAAACTTATCCTTCCACGCGTCGTCGACTGCACTCCACGGCATGAGTGAATTCGCTTTTCTCGTTGCCGGACGACTCACTCCCCAGCGTCGCACTCACTTGCTCGAGGCTGATCAGGGACCTCGTGGTCATGTACTCAACCAACGCGGCAGAATAGATGGCGTTCCGCAGGGAAATCGACCACATGTCCTTCCACCTCCAAAACTGGTTTGGAGGGATGATCCCGACGAGCGCAGACGAATTCTTCTGGCAACTCTGGATGATTGGTCGCACACTGTCAAGCAAAGGTGCGACTGTCCGAGGTTCAGGTGCAGGGGTCCTGAGTGCAGGAAAAGACGTACTCTGATCCGGGGGAGTAGAGTGAAGTTTATTGAGTATACCTGCCATCATGCGTGTTTTCTTATCCAGGTCGTGGACTTCGTCCCTTATTTTCTGTACTTTGGTAAGAGAGAAACACCAGAGAGAAGTGGGTCACACACATCCCGCAGCTCAGAGTCTTTTTCCAGCAAATCATTAATGTAGTCGAGCTGGGTGTTCATATCGCGAGAGATAAGTAAACCGGAAGAGGCTCCAACCCCAGCCACACTTTCGACTCAAGGTGAGGCCCGCCCGGTCGGCAAACCCCGAGCCACCGTCCTCATCCTTGACTCGTGTGCCGTCCACAACGCCGAGCTCACCACCTATCTACTCTGCTAGGAGCACACTGCGTGGTCGACGCGTAGGACATGCCGGACGTCCAAGCCGTCAGGAAAACGATCAAACAACTCCGCGACGTCCCCGCGAACACAACAGGCGCCGGTCAAGATGTACTCCTTCTCATCAGCGATTACCTCGTCGGTGTCGGTCCGAAGGAGGGGCCTGTGCACTGGTTCTGTCGCAAGGCTGACCAGCTGACGATTGACTGTGCAACCTTTCTCCTCCGCCTCCATGCATACGAATCTAGCTCGATCCAAGCCTGGCGGAGTCTACTGACACGATGTTTACGGGGGTGCTGTGATTGCGTATGTGGGTTAGCGGAGGCAAAGGTCACTTCCAGACATACGTGAGTCCGTACTTAGTCTCAACGTCTCCAAGGTCTGACGAGGAGGCAGGTTTTTCGGCGCATTCCCGGAGGACACTTTGAGCAACTTCTGGGAAGATTTCGCGAACTGGGAGAAGACTATAATCCTTGCCTGCATGAGGGACAAACGGCTAACATCCACGTCTAAATCCTCTTCTGGCCTTAACGATCTCCCCGCTGCTGTCCTCTGTCATGTCTTCACCAACCTCGATGTGTTCCTGGACGCCGAGATCCTGACGGTGATACGATCAACAATCCCCGCCTCCTCGTCGACACTGCTTCCCGTAGATCCCTACCCAGCTGGCCTCCTACTACTCGCCTTTGATGATAACCAAAACTCGCGGACTTGGGCTCGGTCACATCTCCGGGTGGCTTCCCAGCTTACAAAAGATCAACTCATCGGTCATTACCTAAAGGTCCTCGAGAGCGTCGCAGCGGTTCTCTCAGACAAAACTCCCCCTCTATCTTTCCCTTTTTCCAAAGATCCCGCTGTCCTCTGGTCTGGCCTTGGTCTTATGCTGCGAAGTATACCCTCCGAATATTACACAACTACCCACGGACGCCAGCTGGAGTTCAACCGAATTGTACTTGGTCACGTCCACGATAATGGACAGCGTTAGTGCATATTTTTCCTTATTCCCACCACTTTTTTTCATTCTTTTGTAAACAACAGACTTTGTTGATGTCCTGAGATCATTGGTTGTACTATTGAAGAGGATGGGCGGTGAGATATGGTCTGTGGAAGGGAACTCGCCCGAATACCCGCAAGTGATATTCGACGCGATCAAAGATAACAAGAGCTTCATCGCGGAGCTCGAGAAACCCGAACCTCCGTTGTGGTTGTTGGGCTGGTTTATGGACTACCTTTCCACCATCTGGACGCTCCCTATTCTCGGTAGCGTCGTGGCAAAAATGATTGATTTTTTGTGCGATGAGTTACAACACGAGAGATTTGCGATACATCCGCTTGCGGTTCTTACCGCCGCTAGGGTGCGTGTCTCTTTACCCCTTCGAGATCTGTCAACTCAACCAAATTCCAGCTCTTGGCAAATGCAGACAAACGCGCCCGAACGGAGAGTGCGACTCAACAAATTAACATCCTCGCACATGTTCTGGATATCCACAGCAGCACATTCGTCTCCGCAGCGTTCGACCGTCGATATTCCAAAGATACATGGTCCGAAGCGCGGAAAGGCTCTAGGGAACTCGTTCGTGTCGCCCTGACCAACGACACTCGGGACGTTGCCGATGCAATAACCAGGCTTTCCAAGCGCCTAACTGACTCGGAACAAGAGCTCGCCGTGCCTTCCATTCGAAAGCAGATGTGGAAGGAAATGTACGACAAATTAGGTGGGGGTGATGTGGATGGGCTCGCTGTCATCATCGCTGTACAGGGCAGCTCAGCTCATATGGATAGTCTTGCGCAGAAGCCCTTTCGTGACCTGGCGAAGAAGATTGGAGGGAACACCGTCGAGAACACGATCACCGCGATCGATAACGCTTTGGTCGCCTTCCGCGCCGGATTCTTGGACGCCGTTTCCAAATTTGCCAACTACACAACCTCCTCAGTAGTCCTCGGTCTTCTCAAAACACCAGGGACCATTCGTGATATCATGGCGCTCATACTTTCGCCGGTCGAGGACAATCAAATGGCTGCCCAAGCACTTGTCGGTCAGGCATTCGACGTAGACGTTCGACAGGATTGCTTCAGGGCACTCCTGGAGAACCTTCCGCGCGCTTCCTTCAGTGGAATCTCCGATGCCCTTGACCAATTCACCCGCTACGCCGCGCTTGTCCCGGAAGCGTGCAGCCTCTCTAAATCCGTCGTCCGTTGCATGACAGACGTGATCGAAGTCCTCTGTTCCAGCGAGAACGGCCTCCTCCGTCGTTCGTCGTACCTTAAGAAAGGCGCCGAGGGACATAGTACCGCGGAGGAGTTGCCGAAGTGGTGGAAACTGATGGTCCGTTCGATCTCCATCATCTTTCGAAGGACTCCGGGGTGGTCTCTATTCTTTGGGACCAAGGAAATGGTGGAGTGGATGCGAGATGCCTTGATTTTTGGTCGAGACATGCTTGCTCAGTGGAGGGTCATCGAAAGTGCGGCTCTTGTCGCGTCTCCCGAAGCTGCCACCCTCAAACCGGGTCGGATGTCTAGACTTGGTCGGAGGATGGTGGAGGACTTGAAGGAGGTTTTGGTAGAGTTGGGGAGGTGGTTACGGTTGACGGACGAAGAGCTGCTGTATCAGTCCTTTGCGTTGCTGGAGACCTTGCTGGGTTGTTTCAAGGATACCGGGATTCCTCCTCCTGAAGAAGCCATCAGGAAGTTCACAAAGACCATCAACGACGCGAGGGTCAAGGATCCTAATCGACCCCAGACCCGACTCGACTCCTCGAGGATTCTGAGGTTAGAGAATGCGGTCGCGGCGTTTAAGGACGACGATGACGACGAGGTCGAGATCGTTTCTGGGCCAGCGAAGAAGGAGAAGGAGGACTCGGACGTGGAGATACTCGATGGTCCACCTCCCCAGAAGACGGTCAACCAGAAGCTGATGGAGGCGAGCAAGGTCGCAGGCAAGGCAAAGGCGGATAATCAGAAGCTAAACTTGAGTGTCGGGTTCACGAATGCATCAGCGGCGATAAAGGATCAACGGATTTCGAAATTCTTTGCGAAGGAGCCGAAGGATTCCAACAAAGACAGGATTAAGGTGGAGAAAGAGAAGGAGAAGAAGGACATCATCCCCAGTCGACCCGCGGTTCCAGTTCGCAAGCCATCGATCCTTCCTCAGAAACCCCAACCGCCTCCGCCTTCAAGTGATGGGTCGAGCGACGAGAGCGCAGAGGAAACTGGCTTCGCGGCGCTCGGCGGTCTACAACGGAAGCCGAGCCCGAAGAAGAAACCTATCGCTATTGAGAGGAAACCTGTGGAACGCCGAGGGATTCAGCTCATGGACCTCTCAGATGCAAACGCCGCCCTCAAGAGCCGGCTCAATCGACGGGACGAATCCCGCCGAACTCAGATGCGTTTGAAACCGGATATATCTGGCTTCCACCGCGTTATCCTGTCGTGGAACTATAATCACGAAGGGGCGGAACCACCGTTCGTCGGAGAGAAGGCCCGGTACATGCACATCGTGGACAGGTTCTCGGACTTTCACCAGTACGGAAAGATTTTCCAACCACTCTTGATGATGGAGTGCTGGGCTCAGATCGTCAAATCCAAGGATGAACCCTTAGACTCCCACTCCTGTACCATTTCCAATAGGCAGTACGTGGACGATTGGATCGACGTGGACATCGGTATCACAGACCAACCTAAAGAATGGTTCCTCTCGGACACGGACGTGGTGTTACTTCGGGAACCGGGAGGGGAAAAATCGGTTCTGGGCAAAACACAAGCTTATAAGGTTTCGCAATTTGGGGGCTGCACCGCGACTGTTCGATGTGTCTCCCGCTGTGACCCTGGTCTTACGAGTGGGACGAAGTGGAGGGTTATCAAGGTCTTCAGGTAGTGGCGCGAGCATTGTGACTTCTCCTGTTGCGCAATCTCACCCACTGTTATAGTTTGAGCACACTTCATAGGGAGTATGCTGCCCTTGTGGCTCTCCCATACTACGACCTCGCGGACGTCATCCTCAACCCGAAGCTAACCAAGGTGGCGATCGACAAACGGGAGGTTCGGGCATCTATGGAAAAATACGGTGTAAACGAACCACAGGCAGGAGCCATTGTTGGAGCCATGAACACCGAGGGCTTTTCGTTAATTCAAGGGTGAGTTTCGCCCCTTCCTGTCATCTCTCGGAAGTATTCAAATTTGTACTGGCATAGACCTCCTGGAACCGGAAAAACTTCTACTATCTGTGGTCTAGTTCAGGCACACCTGGCCAAGCGGGCTCGACCCGCTACAAAGATTAACGTCGGTAGAGGATTTAGCACTGCGGAGAAGACCTGCCCTCCAAAAGTTCTACTCTGCGCACCGAGCAATGCTGCCATCGACGAAGTCGCGCATCGGCTGAGAGACGGTATCCTCGGCGGTGGAAAACGGGGCCTGATCCCGAAGGTGGTTCGAGTCGGCGCGGACAGCGCGATCAATGCCACGGTAAAGGATATATCCCTCGATTTCCTCGTGGATCAGAAAATCAACTCTGATCCAGACTCCGCGCCGTCGGGCGGATCCGCAAACGAGATCACGACGATCCGGAGAGAATTGGACTCGGTGAAACAAGAGAGACAAAAGAAGCTGGAAGAACTTTCCCAAGCCGAGAATAACACTGCCAGGACTACGATCCTCGAGGACGAGATCAAGCGATTGAACCAGAAGAGGATGGGGCTCACCCAGCAGGTCGACCGGTTGCGGGACAAGAGCAAAGCTGACTCTCGAGCTTTGGACGCTGCCCGCCGTAAGATTCGTTCGGAGATTCTTCAAGAGGCCGACGTAATATGCGGCACGTTGTCTGGTTCTGGTCACGAAGCCTTGCAGTTGGAACAATTTGACTTCGAGATGGTGATTATCGACGAGGCGGCTCAGGCTATCGAGCCCAGCACGTTGATCCCTCTCAAGTACAAGTGCAATAGGTGTATTCTCGTAGGAGGTACGAAACCTGGTATCTTTGTCGTTGTCCATCTGCCTGACACGGGAGTTAGACCCACAGCAACTCCCGCCTACTGTTTTATCGCTGGAGGCAAGCAGCAATCTGAATGTTTGTCCTGAGTCGACTAACACGAAGGACAGGCCTGCAAATACCAGTACAATCAGTCCCTCTTCGTAAGGTTCCAAAAGGATAACCCTGCTGCTGTACACTTGCTGAGGTTCGGCGCTTCGGTCCGTTTACGACTACTACGCTGAAAATTTCCCCCCATAGCATTCAGTATCGTATGCATCCGGAGATCAGCCTTCTCCCGAGTCGTGTCTTCTATCAAGGAAAACTACTGGATGGACCCGATATGGATGTGAAGACGGGACAACCTTGGCACCTGCAAGAGAAGTTCGGCCCTTACAAATTTTTCAATGTCTCCGGGCAAGAGGAAACTGGTCGGGGTCACTCTTTGATCAACAAATCCGAGTGTCAGATGGCGGTGGCGTTGTACGCTCGCCTCTGTCAGGAGTTCTCAAATTTGGATCTAGCCTTCAGGGTCGGAGTGATTTCGATGTACCGCGCGCAGATCGGTGAGCTCAAGCGAGCTTTCGTCCAGAGGTTTGGGCAGGACATCGTTGGGAAGATCTTGTTCCATACTGTCGATGGATTCCAAGGTCAAGAGAAGGACATTATCATCTTGTCGTGTGTTCGGGCGGGCCCTGGGTTACAAAATATTGGGTTCTTGGCTGGTAAGTATGAAGATTGCGATTGCGCTTCACCCTACTCATAAATCCTACTCAGACACCCGACGAATGAATGTTGGTCTCACACGTGCACGGTCCTCCCTGTTCATCCTCGGAAACGTGCCGACTTTGGAGAGGAGTGATGAGAATTGGCGTCGGATTGTTCAAGATGCCAGGTCTCGCCAACGGATGGTTGACGTGAGTCGAAGAATTTCACCATCGCACGAAGGCAGCTAATTGGAGTGCAGGCGACAATTGCATACTTCACGTCGCCATCAAATCGAGTCCTCCCAACATCCATCACTAAGCCGAAAGTCGCACCAGTCACTCCAATCCCTTCGAAGGGGACAGAACCTCAGGTCCCTGAGCTGGTAAAGCCTAAGGACGTGATGAAGCCGCCAATAAAACGGATCAATTCAACAAACTCGCTATCAGAGCATGGAACGGGTGGTACCGCCACTACTACGGCATCGACTACCAGCACAGAGAAAACTATCCCTCCGCCACATACAAACGGACAGCCAATTGCAAAGCCAAATGGTTTACCTGCGCCACTACAAGATCCTCGTCCAAAGAAAAGGCTCAAGCCCCCACCACGACCCAATCCCGGAGCATCTCTGTTTATACCTTCCAAAAAGGTACGTCACTCTCTCATTCCCCCTTATTCCCGCCCATGTTCGCTGACCGCCTTGCATAGAGGCCGCCTCCTGACGCAGATACAGCGGGACCGAGCAAGAGACGACATTGAACTACTAGTATACCCTGGTATTCTCCTCTTCATGGCCTAGCAACTCCCTCATTAGCACACGCACGACACTCTAACCCCCGGCAATATTTACCTCGCACCATACCACATATACTAATACAGCTTGTATCCATAGCACTCACTAAATAGAATCGGCTCTCACTGGGGGAAGTTCCCAGCCGGGGCCGTATCGAGGGATGACCATCATCACCCCATCTTTGTTTTTGATGGGATTTGAGAATGTGCAGAGGGACTTCGCGAGGGGGGCTATCCAAGATGCGTTGACCTGAGTCACCCCTGTAGTGTAAAGTCAGTGTTGCGTCACCTCACCAGGCCTCCGGGAAAATCCGTCACCTTTTATCCACACTCGATTTGACCGGACCACTTCGTGGTACACGAGGTACTGAGGGGGAGATACTGAGTACAGAACCGAGGAAGGATGGATGAACACGTCTTCTTCAATCCCGGCAGCCCTGTACGGAACTCCTCTAGAGGTCAAGAACTTGTTCCCTGTTGTCTCTTCAACCAGATCTTTCCGAACGGCCACTTGATCGATGAAGGAGGCGGTCAAAAGTTGGCGGAGAACTTTAACCTAGAGGGATAGGGAGAGCACGAGTCAATGGGTACAGCAAGAAACCCTACAATACAAATAGATACGCACCTGAAAGGCGTTCGGGGGACTGATCTTCGGCATGAAACCTGCATCTGCATCTGCGAAATTTGCTTGTACGATGTTGCTTATTTGACCACGGAGCTTGTGGATCTCTTCCATAGCCTAAATTCATGTCTAGCTGGAACCAAAGGTACGTTGGATCCAATACCGACCTTCTGCCTCACAAAATTCTCAGCACAAAACTTCGCACCCCCACCGGCATACTCGTAGGCCCCAACGGCGGAAAGTAATTGAAGAATGTCGGAGGTGCCGTTTCCCAACGCGGAGTGTGTCTGGGCATTCCACCCTTGGGGATCAATCAAACCACAAAGGCGTGTATTTACGGCTCACCTGCTGGCTCTGGAAGAAGGAACGCCTCCTTAGCCTCCTCGTTTCCTTGGCTTTGACCTTCTCATTAGTAATATACTTTAACTCGTAGTCTTCATCCGCGCCTCCGTTGACGTTATCGTTATCTTTGTCCCCATCAAGGGCTTCCTCGTGTAGAAAAGGCTCGCCGACGGAGAGCGCTGAGACAATGGCAATGACGTACGGAAGGCAATCGTGTTGTTTTCCGCTGATTAACATCCTCGAATACCGTGGGGATAACGGGAACAGGGCCATGGATTGTCCCATATCCGTGATCTGAGCTTCATCCGCCCCGGCTTTCTGTAAGGCACCCAAATGCGTGAGAAGTCGCTCGGATTTGAGGAGCATATCGCGGGGAGGAGGGGTAGGGAAGGGGAAGTTGACCACAGCGTCGAGGTGCATGCTCTTCATCTGAAGGACCACGCCGTCGATAGGCATACGAAGGATTTCGGGTTTGCTGAACTCGTCAAAGTAGTTCTCAAACACAGCAGAGGAGTAGAGCCGATAACAGTGCCCAGGACCAGTTCTTCCGGCACGACCTGCTCGTTGCGTGGCAGAAGCTTTCGAAATCCAGCTCACTTGGAAGGCTTGAATGCCATTGTCCAAGTCATACCGTCTCTGAGAGGGTGGATGAGATTGACCTCGTGTTCACATACCCGAATCGCAGTCTCACCTCCTTTGCCCTCCCACAATCCACCACATAACGGATGTTGGGGATAGTAAGTGAGGTTTCTGCGACGTTTGTAGCGACCACAACAAGCCGAGACCCCTCAGGCGGGGGCTCGAATACCCTGATCTGTTTCTCCCCAGGAAGTAGAGAGTACAAGGGCACTATATGCATCGGTGCTGCAAGGCGGGGTTGATGAGAACGTACGGGAGTGGAAGTTGTAGATACTCACCACCGACATCATCCCAACTCTCCTCCATTTCCTCCTCCTCGTTGCTATCACTGTCCAGCGCCCCCGCGTCATTCCCAATCTCATCTGCATCCATGACACTATCATCGACATCCGTCGCCAACTCCTCCTGCCTCACACCAAAATCCATATCCTCGGCCTCAAGATCCCCTTGGCCGGCAGAAAAAGTCGTCGAAGAAGTAAAGTCGGAATCTCCAGACACCCTCTGACCCTTCGAGATGACAGAATGCTTCCTCTTCTTGTCAGAAAGCGCCTTCGGACCAAACCTCGCGTCCAGCTTTCTACAAACCCCCGTTATCTCGTTTTGTCCGGTGAGGAAGATCAGGATACCCCCGGGGGGCAGGCGATTATGAATCTTGGCCGTCTTATGGACAGCTTCGGAAACATAATCCAGTTTTGTCCTCCTGTTGAAATGAATCGTCACGGGGTGCTGGCGACCTGGGATATCGATCGCGGGAGGTGGAGTCACAAATAGAGTCTTGTTCTCGGTCATGTCGCTTATCCTGAGAGTAGCAGACATGATCACCAGACGAAGGAGCTGCAGATGCTCTTTAATACGAGCGCAGGTATAGTTTAAGCCGGAGGTATACCTTGACATCATTCTTTCCCTCTCTCCACATCTCTTCCCGAAGTTTCAGCACCCTGCTAAGTACGCCGATCAAGATATCCGTATTCATACTCCGTTCGTGCGCTTCATCGATGATCAAGACCGAGTACTTGCGTAGCAAGAAATCTGAAGAGAGTTCCCGAAGTAGAACCCCATCCGTCATAAACTTGATGGAGGTATTCGGGGAGGTGGTCGTATCGTATCGAATCTGATATGAAACGCGAGAGGAGGAGAGTGACAGTTCTTGAGCAACTCGATTGGCCATGGAGACAGCCGCCACCCTACGCGGTTGGGTGATCCCGATCATTCCAGGATTATCTGCAGACCCCGATCAGAGCGAGGCAAGAGGACGAGAAACAAGACAGACCTCCATCCGGATGACCAAATCCAGCCTCGTATAGGAACTGCGGGACCTGAGTCGTCTTCCCACTTCCAGTCTCACCGTAAATGATAGTGACAGGGTTCAACAAGATAGTCTCTACGATCTGCTGTTCCTCAGAAACGATTGGAAGTAGCAGACGAGCAGCCGCGATTTCTGGCGGTCGTTGGATATCCACGAACGTCTTCTTTCCTAGTTTTTGAGATTGTTGGACAGCCTGGGCAAAAGATGAGGACGGCACAGCGTAATCCTCTCCCAGAGGGCCGCGCATGAGCCCTTCGGTATGTTTCAGCTTTCGCTTCTTGAACGGTGGTTGTTGGGGGAGCTCGGTTAGGATAATCTCCTCCTCTGGAGCAGGGGCAACATAGGGTTTGACGTTGCTGAGCTGCTTGAGAGCCCATTTTTTGAAGGATCCACGACTACGTGACTTCGTCTGCTCAGTCTCGTCAGGTCCCGAGCTGCTGGATTCGTCCGCGTCATCCTCTCCGTCATCAACTCCCGATTCTCGACCACCCTCTTCCTCCTCGTCCTCTTCTTCATCCCCTTCGCCCTCAGCTCCACAGTTAAGGATCCCGATTCGCTCCTTTTGGCCATCCATATCGTCATCTGAGGAATCATAGGCCGGATCCGAGCTGTCGAAAGAATCTTCGGACTCAGCCCGAGAGGGAGTTGGTTCTTTCGCGTTTCGCTTCCAACTTCGGAACTAGTGGCGCGAAGGTTAGCCAATAATCAAGTAGGGGAGGTTTTTTTTAATACCTTCGAGGCCTTATTACGTTTGGGCAATATCTTCCGAGCAGCCACGCTCCCATCCGCGTTTTTGCGTAAAGCACTTCCCACGGGGGCAGGAGCAGCCGTAACCAACGCCGTAAGCACACTGGTCGTTGGGATTGGTGAGGCCCGGGTATCTTCGGCTGCGGAGCGTACACATGGCGTCCTTGATCGTCTGGTTTGATCCGCTGGGGAAATACGAGATTGTTGCGTAAAATCTGCAGGCGGAATGTTGTAATCCTCGTCATCGCTGTCTTGGTCGATCATGGGGTCAAGCCTGGCCTTCTTGGAGGCCCTCCAAACCTCCTTGTCCTCAAAACGGTCGAACATCTCCTTATGTGAGCTGGTTCGTCCAGTACCGAGAGTCGCGGACGACTTGAGGTTGAGACTGGGTAGCTCTACCTGACTCTTCCTTGGGGTCTCGTCAGACTATGTGGCAAACACGGACGTGGGCATGGGAAGAACGCACGCGAGTTTAGCAAGGATGCCGACTCGCTCCTCCTGCTTTAATTTCTTTTCCTATAATGGACGTAAGGATCTCGAAGAGACTCGAATTTCTGCAGCCTACGCACAATGTACTTTTCCAGTCTCTTCTTCTTCTTTCTTGAATAGCTTGTATCGGCGTCGATCGCCACCTGGTGGATGATGGGTGGTACGATGCTTGAATGACGAGGATATTTGCGAAGGCGGGGGACAGGCACGCACCTGTTGCCTTATCCTCTCCCTCCTCTCCAGTTCCTTCTGCTCGAGTGGCTTCAAACTGATAATCTCAGCGTTCGGATCCGTGAGGGCTTCAATTGGCGCTCCCACGGCGTCTCCTCCGACCGGGCCCTTGACACTCCTACGCCTACGTTTCTTGTGCGAAGCCCCGCCGGCAATGGATTGACGGGCCTTGACGTTGTATCTGTCTCGTTTCCGGTCCATAGGTGTCGAGGGTGGTAAAGGAAACGAAGAAAGGGTCGAAATTGCCACCGACTGAGGTGATCTCAAGAAAAATGTGACCCGGTTCGGCCCCAGATCCGGTGGCACGTGATCGCGTGATCGCTCGACGCTTTGGCGCGAGGTCCGTATTTTCTCACGCTCGCTCCGCTTCCGGCGACCTTTGGTTGGCTGCAACAGGCTTGTTAGAGGTCACAACTCGTGTTGTATACCCCAATACAAATGCTTTTAAGCTGAACATACACTAATCGTATCTGCCCTTCCCAGTATCAAAGTTACTCCCAACTTTCTTCTTCAAGAACTCTCCGTATCGAACGGGCTCGTAATCTCGCTTGACTACACCAGGGTGCAAGGGGTTAGAATCCTCGGCCTGCATGCGAAGCGCTGCATCCAACGGCTTAATCAATGCGTCAAAGTTGGGCTCGAAGAAGAATGGAACCCTGGTGAAAGCGAAGTCAAGTCTTACTCCGCCGTGGGGTGGAAAACAAAATGAAAGCTCACGAAACACTAGGAGATGTGCACTTGTGTAAGAAATGATATCATAGACTGAAGGTAGATCCTACCCACCGATAGTTGCTACCTCGGTGAATGACCCGGTGCAGTGTACTCTTATACAGCCCATTTGACCAAACCTCCCACACTATGGTCGATGACAAATCGTCAGAATACTCTCCTTCGCACAATACCCCAATAACACTCACTTTCACCTATATTGCACACGACACATCCCTTTACCGGGTCAGCGTTGATCCAAGTAATCTCTTCAACGGCTTCATCAGTAGCACCTCTGTATGAAGCGTGCGTCTTGACGAGTAATCCGGGCTGCTGGAGGAACACCTGTAGGGCACCCTTCGTATCATCGGCCCAGAGGAATCTAGACCACCTTTAGATCGCAAACCCAGAATCAAGATCACTCGTACGTCAAACAACCGTAATCCCTGGGAGTGAAGCATGTGGTCAGAGGGCGATGGTTGACGGCACGATGAGACATAAACACGGACTTGTGCGCCCCACATGAGAATCCATCGTGGTCGTTTGGCAGCGGAGGATACCCTAAACCGGTCATTTGA
>Ga0307515_10004106_pt1 | contig 30317 bp, 20 predicted proteins | sample 17_EM_MG_FD_194513 | JGI IMG/M metagenome (GOLD analysis project Ga0307515, IMG submission 194513) | Populus trichocarpa ectomycorrhiza microbial communities from riparian zone in the Pacific Northwest, United States - 17_EM | ecosystem: Host-associated > Plants > Roots > Unclassified | place... | reverse complement strand
CCCCCCCCCCCCCCGGAGAGTGTGAGTTGTGTTTTGGTTAGTGTTTTTTTTATTTTATTAATATGGGTGTTCGGGGCAGCTTGCGTGCATCTTGGCTAATCCCACGGGCCCTGAAGTTAACGACCATGTAAGCTTGCAGTGGCCCTGAGGTTTGTGAGATTCGAACTAGTGACTTCTAGGGAGCAAACCTAAAGCCTGACCAGTTAAACTACACCCCTTAAGGTTTGGTTAGTGTTTTTTTTTTTTTTATAGTAGGGAAAGAGGCAAATAGAGGCTGGTTCATGGTGATGATGATGGGTGGCAGTGCATCGTGAGGGAGAGAGTGAGTGAGGCTAGTTTATTTTGAATGTGTGTATATTGGTAGAAGATACACATTGAGGGAGACAGATGGATGAAGATGGGTGTCTCTTTTTTTTTTAACCGTGGGTGTCCAAGCCAACTTACACGCACCCCGACTAATCCCCCGAGACCTTGAAGTTAATGACCATGTAAGTCTCTAGTGACCCTGAGATTTGTAGCACTCGAACTAGTGATCTCTGGGAAGCAAACCCATAGCCTAACCAGTTGAGCTACACTCCTCAAGGTTAGTGTCTCTCTTTTCTTTTGCCTATGGATAATAACTCGTGATAAAAGAAAAAAAGATTAGGCTATGAGGGTTTTCCGTGTGTGAGAGAAGTGTTTTGGTGTGTATGAGGTTTTTTTTTTTTTGGTTAATGCTCTAAGTAATTCTATTCCCTCTTTTTTTGTGAGATTTCTTCAATATTTATAGGCAAAATAAACTTGCCTTTTTCCTTTCAATTAGTTGGTCCCCAAGCAAACTTGATAACTAAGCAACCCAAAATAATTTTGGTCCCTCATTTTCTTTCTTTTCACTTTTGGTCCCTTTATCCATATTTGTTTTCTTATTTTTTGTATTTTGTTTTTTTTAAAAAGAAATGTCAATGCCGATTTGATAAGAAAAAATGATAAATGATTTTGAAATGGACACGTTAATAGTTGAACGCGTTGAAAATAAATTTTTGAATTTTGTTTTTCAAAAGACGCTTAAAATATCAAAATGATGCAAACATATCAATTTTTTTTTTGGATTTTTTTTTGAAAAAAGGGAAAAAAAAATAGGTAAAAAACTAGGTTATGATAGTGTTATTCCAATCTCATGGCCCAAGTTTGTCATGTTAATTTGGGTTGACTCAACTTACAAATAGTTGATATGCAATTTCAAATTCATTCTTCAACATTGAATTGATTAAGAATTGAGTTTAATATTTTTTTTTATTTTCTTTCTATATAGGGTTATCGGGGTCTCAAGACATGAATAATAGATTTGGCCAATTAACCTGAGTTGATCTAAGTCAATCTAATATATTTTTGTTTCAATATTTAAACAAAAATATCATCTTAATTTTTTTAATTAAACTATATTTTTATTGGTTGTACGGGTTATATTTGAACATAATATATCAACCCAGTTACATAAAACCAATCCCTATATAGTTTTAAAAAACAAATCGATTAAAAAATATATTAACAACATCTAAATATTTTCTTTACACCAAAAAATAAATCTAACCTACAATATATCACGAATAATAATCTAGTAGTTGCTAAAATGTAAACTTAACTACTAACGGTTTGATGTTATATTTTGCGTTTCAATTGTTGACGTTGCGATAAAATAAGATTTGGACTATCAATTTATCTATTGTATTCTCCTCGTAGGGTTTCATCAAATTTAAAAATTTTAAATGCTAAAAACAATTCGATTTTGTTGACCGATAAAAATAATAATTAAAATACTAATTAATTGATGTATTATTTAATGTTATCCTTAAAAGAATTTGACCAGAGACACAACCCTGATTCGGAAACTTTGTCTTCTAAATCTATTTATTCAATTAATTAAAAGAGCACTGCTGCATCATTTATCTATTTCCAATTTTTTTATAATTATTTTATTTGTAAAAAAAATCAAGTTGTTTCAAAATAGTGTCGCTTAGAGCCATTAGACTACTTTTCAAATTTAACAGCAAACCTTAATTTATCTAATAAATAATAGATTGGTGATATAATAGACCAAATTAATAGTCCATGTCTTGTTTTACTACAACTCTAATAATTTAAGAATAAAATATTTTTATTAAACCAACTGCTAACTATTAACCTAAAAAAATGTTATATATTAATTAATTAATTATTATCCCCGTGAGAAGGGGATAAGCTAGCCTAAAGAATGGATGGGGCAATATCATCATAGGTAGAAGCTCAAAAAGATAAAAAGAAGAGAGCTGCGAAGACCAAGCACCACTAAGCTTTCGATGCATATAAATTGAAAATAAAGTCGCGAGCTATAACCATAATTAACCTCGAAAAAAATAACATAACGTGTAAATTTAAACAAGAGTGTGGTTGAAAAATGTTTTTGAAAATTTTTTAATTTTTATATTTTTAATTAAAAAATCAATTTAACCCAAAAACTTAAATTATTAGGTAAGGTTTCAAGATATAATTTATATTATTCTCTAACATACCCACTCAAATGAAAGCTTTTTAGGGCTTGAAATTTACATAGACCCATATTATTTTGTGCTTAATTTTTATCAAATAAATAAGAATGATGAGATTCGAACTCGTCATTGCTTGATCATCAAAACTCTAATACCATGTCAACCCAAAAGTTTAAGTTGTTAGTTAAGGTTTCAAGATATAATTTATATTATTTTATAATATTATTTCAATTATTTTTTTATTGTTTTAATACGCTATGTCAAAAATAAATTTTAAAAAATAAAAACAATATTATTTTAATATATTTTCAAAATAAAAATCACTTTTAAAAAAACAATCTTTAATAAATTAATCTAATTCAAGATTTATTGAAAAAGACGCGTGGAAAAAAAGTCACACGTTTTAACCCATGTACGCCGGCATGGATGTCCTTCACGGTGTTGCTATCACACAAATTTCCTTGCCGAATTCCCTTCCCCAAATAACTTCAAGCAGTTGATTATCCATGCCGACAACGATCTAACATGGTATATACTGTTAAATATCTGTTGGTGTGAGTGAAATACAAGATTGATGATAAGAGAGGAATATGTTAGGTCCGTAGTTAGTTAGGGAAAAATAAGGTGTAAAAGTTAAGTTCATGATTATCCACTAATGATGTAAGACCAGAAACGAGTGACGATGCATCACCTTACGTTCTTCCTGTGTAATGCATCCAGCCCCATTGGCTTGTGCTTGACCTGTTCTTGATTATTACAAATTTGTTCGCTTGTCTTCAACAGTTAGGCCATCGTTTTCTTTGTTTATTTGATATTTAATCATTTTGATGGGGACTTGATGTTGTTCATTTTAACTAAATTTAAAAAAAAATAAAAATTCACCCAATCTGCCGTGATTCAATTAGCTGCTCGGAATTATCTCTCTTAATTAATATTGTCCATCCACCAGTAAATTATATTAGTGTTCTCTCTCACCGGAGGCCTAGAGTTTTGACCTCTTTTCCACGACCACGATGACGACAGCAACGATACTGTGTCTCTTCAATGGACATTTTCCTCATCAAACTTGTTTTGGTCCTACCAGAAGATCAAAGACCTTAGAACAACACAAGTGGTAAAGACCGGTGAAGGTCTTAAACCCTAAGGCGCCCATTTGGGTACTTCCTTCTCGAGAGACTTTTTAGCTACAGAGACTCCATGTAAAACTAACTAGCCAGGTGCGTAGACCAAAGAGATGGACTCGTGAGGCGCCATTTTTTAAATAAAGCAAATCACACATTGTCTGCTGCTTTTTTCTTTTCCGAGAACCGGAGAGGTGATAAAAAATAATTGAGATGGTGTTTCTTTGATAAAAACTTTATTTTTAACTTATTTTTATTTAGAAACACTTAATAAATACTCTAAAAATCTTAATAAACCAATGTATTAACTAAAATATCCTCAAATCAATTCAAAAATAAAAAATCAAATAAAAGAAAAAACACTCTTAAAATCCCGATCTATTTTTTTCTTTTCCCCGTAAAACAGAAGTTCAAAAATATTTCAATAACACTTTTTTTTTTATCAAAATAAACACATTGAAACAAAATTTATCTTTTTTGTTAATGAAATCTCGCCAATCAATTACTTGCTCTTCTTTGTTATTTTTCGTTGATTAATTATATCTTTTATTTTGTAATTTAAAAACTAAAATATAAAAAAATAAAATATTGATCAAAATAATTAAGGTAAAAAAAATTCAACACGCCAAGATTTCTTAAAAGGCTCTAAGTAAATAATATAAAAAAATCTTGTATATTTTATATTTTATCAATTTTAGTCCCTGTATTTTTATTTTTTCACAAGCAATAAAATTTTTTATTTTTTAAATCAAGCGACAAAGTATTTTTTAAGGAGACAATAGAAAAAAAAACCCTTAATTCTAATTAATTTCTAAAAAAACACAATATTTGAGGACGTAACTTGAAAAAAAATGTTTGATACCCGAATTAAAACAAAGAAACACTTTTAAAATCCACAATGATTTTATACTCATGCTACGGTACACTCGACAGTAAAAACAGCTTTCTCTTTCAGATTCTTGTTAAGGTAGATAGGATCCAAGTAAACATATACACAGGTAGTTACCTTATCTTTCTGGAGATTTAGCAAAATGGATAGTAAAGAGAGGCGGAAAGTATATTCTAAGCCAAGTCTTGTCTATCTTGAAAAGGAAGTGAAAATTTCCTAATTATAAATTCATCATGCCCCACTAGTAAGTAGTGACAATTATTTAAAATGATTAGAGATTAATGTCAAACAAGGCACTTAATTATTATTTATCGGTTTCTTGATCATTTCTGTGTTCTTTTTAAAGATAGGGAGAAATGACACTGAAGGTTAATATGTATATATATATACTAGCTAGCTAGTATGAGAATGAAGCGAACACCCCTTCCTCCAGTAAGAAACTAAGCCTTTCTGAATTTTGGTATTGATTGGAGTCATGAAGTGAGTTTGAGAATGGCTCTCCTTGCGTCCTGCTGGTTAATCGTTGAATCTTTTGTCATCGCTGATGGATTTTTGAAGTGGTTTTATTTGAGTTTCTACATCCATCCCATTTTTCTTTTTGTTTGCCAGATATTCCTTTGGCTCAAGTTGCTTCAAAAATGTTTTCTAGTAGCCATCTTTTATCTTTCCCATGTTGGTCTGTGTGTTTACATCTTCTACAAAGATTGTGTCGTCTATATATTTTCATTCGGTAGATGCAGCAATATTGAAGATGTAGAAGAGATTGAGAGTTTTGGACCTCTAAAAAGTTTCAAAAATCAAGTTGTCATTTCTTATAGTTGTTCAAGTATTGCACCGTTGCCATGCCAGCTACAGGTATTCAAGCTCAATAAAAATTGGTCTACAGAGGAGAAAGATTCTGGGGGTGATGCAATTCCATGCAAGGATGAAAATATGGAACAGCAGGCTCTTTTCGTTGGTGAAGATGAAAGCATGATCAATGGTCATTTGTCTTCAATTTCTTTTAGTTCCAGATTTTCCACGACAGCTGAAAGTTTAAACAAGGATGATGACCTATCATCCGTTAGCAGCTCCAATTCACCTGCTGCCGGAGATCTAGACATGACGCAATATTCATCATTGGTTGATAGCTCCAATTCACTGGCTGTGGAAAGGGAATTTACAGCCAACTGGAGCAGAGAGGAAGATCATCAAGATCCATTCTACAAGAAATACACCGAAAGAATGAGGTGGTTCGATGTGCTCAACGACGAACGCACAAGTGGAATAAGTGTGTGCTTATCCTTTACATTGTGTTATATAGCTATAGACATTTATGTTTGACTTGGGGTTTTCTAAATCATTCAAGCTAAACTATTTCATGCCATATATGTAATATTTAAACATGAAGTCATGTAGGGTTTTTATATATACCATGGCTAGCATGGCTTTTGTGTCACGGAAAAAATCTTAGTCAAGGAGGGGCTGGAGTTTCGAATTTGTCATTGAACAATTTGATACTTACTATATGCAATACTTTATTTCTTGTTGACGTGCAACTTGGGCATTCTAGGTGCAATTCTGAATAGGCAAGTTGGAAATATTCCAAGTTCATTAATTGAGCGTATGAAGCTGCCTGCTGATATGTCGGTGCCGTTTGTACCATGGAGCAAAATGGAGAAAAGGAAGCTCTTGAAAAGCTTAGAGAGTGATTTTGAGCTGGTATATGTGGCTCAATCATGCTTGTCATGGGAGGCCCTTCACCACCAGTATAGAAAGGTTGAAGCTCTTGCATCCTCTAGCTCTCAAAACGGGGTGTTTTACGATGATGTGGCAGGCGAATTTCAGAAATTTCAAGTATTGTTGGAGAGATTTATGGAAGATGAAAGGTGTGAATTAGGCAAGAGGGATTGGAATTATGTTAGAGGAAGATTTTCTCTCAAGAGCCTTCTCCAAGTTCCCATGGTTTCAGGTATTTTAATATCTTATCTTCTCTTTTCTGACTATATCATTTTAGATCACGGATTCATGAGCATTAATCTGAACGGATAACGAAGACAAGGCATGATAAAGCCAATGGATTAGGACTCTAATATTATACAATCAATTACTTGCTTAAGTTAATTCACGTCATAATCGATCTGCCCTTCCATTTAATAGCAATTTTTTTAAAAAAATTTTTCTTACCGTTTCAAGTCCTTATCTCCATTGACCGAGCTATGGAAAGATTCCATACACACATGTAATTTTTCTATAATTAATGACCGAATTGAGTAACGTTTCTATATATATATATATACTACAAAGACCAACATCACCTTCACTAGGTTTCCATTTCACAATTTGGGTCGACATACGTGGGTACAAATATATTTATTTTCAGCCACAGAATATTGAAATATTAATCAAGCTTCTCCATTCCAAAATATGCGTTTATTTTACACCTTTTTAGACGTTTTATGCATATGGATCATCTTTTTGTTTCTTAGATTTCATGTGCACGCTTTGCCTGATCTCATGAAGTTTATTAATTTTGGTCCATAAAGGCTTCTATGAGCAAGAAAATGAAGAAATAAAACGTGAAGCCATAAATGTCAAAGAGGTAATGGAAGCCATAGAGAGGGGCATATTAGCATATTGGGTATTTATTAAAACAGATGCTAGAAAACCTTGGTGGAAGTTGAGAAGTTCATTATGGACATGGCCAACTGTGGAGGACCCTAGAGATGTGGGGCTACAAGCTGATCTCACTAGAAAGCTCCAAAAGGTAATCCCAAAAACAAAATAAACACAACTATAGGATAATTTTCTTCGACCGGGTCCTTAATTTGTAAGATAATAAGCTATATATATATAAGCTATGGTTATTATTTGTGCAGAAGGAACTGTGGTTGAAAGAGTCGCAAGGGAAGCTCAAGTGTTGGTTCAGGAGAGCAGTAAACCCTACCCTAGAAGAGTCACAAAAGAAGGAGATGTTATTCGCAATGATAGACTTGAAGCTGATATCAAGGGTGCTCCAAATGTCTGTGCTCTCCACTTCCCAACTCAAATGGTGCCAAGAAAAACTAGAGAAAATAGAGTTCAAGGAAGGCAAGATTGCGAGAGCTTGCACTAGCGGTCCCTTGTTTCCTCCTTGACATTTCGTGGGAAATAACGAGATCCAATTTCAAGGGTTCTCTTTTATAAAAGAGAGAGTAGGCTAGGAAAGTTTGTCTCATGCATGAGTGTCATGTAATTAATACAGCTCTGTATCGTACAAACTCAAGATCAGCAGTGGCCGTCAACCTCTGAATCAATTATATCTTCGCAAAAAATGCATCTGGTTTATCAACTGGATTGCTGAAACTCCCAAGACATGTATGATCTTGATGAGTAATTCATATGATTGGGCCAATAGTATGTGTCACATCATGAATAAGGAATAATTTGATGAAATCCCTCAACTCTTCTGATAGTTTAAGACATTCCAATTGGGTTAGTAGCGAAGTTGTTCTTTTTCATAGCAGTAATGTGCAGTCCTCAAGTGAATCATCCTTTCTCACCTTTTCTTTGGCTTAAAAAAGCTGTTTTTCCCCTTGTTAATTCGAGTAACCCAACTAATCTCAACCCCTTTTGTAAAGATATGTTTTTTTTCCCCCTTTATCTAGAGCTTGTAAAGGTCAAAGATTACTGATGAAAAACATGTTTAAGTCAAGAACACCTTTTTGGCAACCCATTTCATTATATTATAACTACAAATACAACTATGGGTTAGCTTAATTATTGATATAATCAATGACACATGTTGCTATATTTTTTTAATCATTTGATTAATAATTTCATGTTTTTAGCTCAATGGCATGGTTAGCGTGTGCGTACAATGTTTGAGGTCATGATTTTGAGATTGAAAAATACAATATTTGCTTTTATGTGATGAAACACGGTTCTAGATGTCTTTGACTCATGTATTTTAGTTTTTTTTTTACTAGTTTTATAATTTTTTAGTTTAAGCTCTTTTTTATTTTTTAATGTTGGATTTTAATTGAATTTAATTAATTATTTGTATTAAGTTGATTGCATATGGGTTTTTGTTTTTTTATAAAAAAAATTCAATTATAATTTTAATCATGAGTTAAAAAAATTAACTAGGATAAACACAATTTATTTATGATTTAATTTTTTATATTGCAAAAAATTTCCTGTGAAAGCACGGACGATCAACTATTTTGTACTACAACTTTTATCTTTTTATTAATTTACGCCATAGGAAATCAATTACAAAAAAAAAAACTTTTCAAATGCAAAAGCATGTGCCCTTTCAAGACTTTCACCTTATGAAATTCACCTCCTAAATTATGAACTATCGGTGTCATCAACTGGAAACTATTCATGAATCGTATTTGGAGAATCTCACGTTTTAAATTCATGGAAACTTATTAATTCATATTTTTTCAATTCTCTACGCATTTTCTTGAGGCCACCTTTTAAAGTAGCCCAGGCCCACACTTGATCTGTCCCTGAAAAACTGTAGAGCAGTAGCATATGTGGCTAAATCCGAATGTCAATTTGAACCTCAAAATCGTATTTCAATGATTTCCCCTTCGGTGGTTCCCATCTCAGCGACCTCTAGAGAAAGCTTTTCCTGTTTCTTTGTTGTTACCTCTCTGCTGTCTACCCTCTAGAATCTGTATCATATTTAACTCAATTCTCCCAGAATCCCAAGCCCCTCAATTGCGCCTGTTTCTCTTCATCTCCTCAACCTGGTCACTCCCAGTTTTCACTGAAACGGTCCCAGCTTCCTGAGCCAGTGAAGTCTTGTTGTTAGTTCTGTTTGCGCCAATTTATCAAATAAATACAATGTCTTCTATAGGATCACTGCCTTTTATTATTGAAACAACCAAAGCAGAAAGTCCTGTTCTTCTCTCTCGCAAAAACAAAAATCGAGACAAGTTTTCTTTTTTCACGTGCAGAACAAAAAAGTCTCATAATTTAGCTGTTTTTAATTATGGGTTTTCTCCGAAATCTAAGCCTGTGAGAGCTACAGTTGAGGAAGGTGCGAGTGGTGATGAATCAGAAGATGCACTGCAAGCCAGCATTGAAAAGAGCAAGAAGGTTCTTGCTATGCAAAGAGACCTACTTCAGCAGGTGATCTATTGTGTTTTTCTTGTTTAAATGCTTGTAATGTTAGAAATTCATATTTTCTAGTGCAAATTACAATGTAATTGCTGTTGTAGACTCTGAATTTAGGTGCTAAAGGCCGTGGCTTGTATTTTTTCCCTTTTTGGTTGTCCAAGATGAACTTTTGAGGAGCATTACAGATTGAATATATCATTAAGCATCTCCCGTAAAAGAATATTAGGAGTCCCTTGTTTCAATTTTCCTCATTGCAAGCGGAAAGTGATGAAATGCTTTTGCCGGACTATTAAAATATTTAATAGCCCCTTTTTAAAGGGTGCCTTTTGAATTATGTTTTGAAGAAAGCTTACTTATCATTAGAGAACTGAAACACATCCAAATAAAACTGAATAAACGGTTGGTGTTCAAGTGAAAAACCTTAATACCATAGCAAAGCGCATTATTTGCTTTCATGGGCTACTAGGTATCGATTCTCAGTATATACATTGAGAAACTGTACCGCTGCATTAGGTGGTTAGATGATTTCTCCCTCAGCTGCATTGAACTTGTGATGAACGTACCTCTTTAATGTCTAGGATTTGATAAATTTTAGTGACAAATAAATAGGTTGAGTGAGAGATATTCTGTTTTCTTTTCCTTGATTCATTTTAGAGACTGTCAGGCTTTTTAATACCTTGTTGTGGTGGTTCTCTTTCTGTGGACGAGAGTAACACTGCTTCTTGGTTGGTTGTAATGTTTTTGGTCTCTAGTGTAGGTCTCTCACAGCCTAATGATCTATGGGTCGATTGTTTCTGTGACTCCCATTAGTCCCCATGAGCATAGTGACTTGGTATGCTATTGGTATATGTATGTTATTTCAAATTTCATAGACCCACTATTGGAAATCTGAAAGAACTTAGTTTTATCTAATGCAGTTCATGATATTATTTGTTAATTTAGTTGTATCTTCCAAAATCAATATCACCTGTCCGATTGGTTCCCTTTCAATGAGTAGTCAAATTTGAATGCTTTTGTTGACGGATCATGTCATTTGCAGATTGCTGAGAGAAGAAAAATGGTTTCTTCTATAAAAAGTAGTATCATTGACTCAGAAGTAGATGAAGTTCCTTCTGAGCAGAGCGAGGAGTCTTCTCCAAATCAGGACCATACTTCAAGTAGTGGTCAGGGTGTTCATGAAAAACAGAATGGCAGCATTCTTTGGAAAAACTACATCCACTCAACTGCAGATGAGGTACCAGAAACTTCATCTTTAGATATTAGTAAAGGTTATGATGACGATAAAAGGGAACTTGAGCAGCAACTACCTCCTAAAAAGGCTTCTTCTCATGAGGATTCTTCCAAACAGTTGAGAGTCACTGGTTCAGAGAAAGTTTGGTCAGACAAGCTGCCTTCTTTTCTTTCAAATACCTCAGAAATATCAACTACTAATGAAAAACAAGAAAATGTCAATGAACCTATATTGCCAGAGATTAATAACATCGAAAATGATCCTGCAACTGAAGACATTTTACCCCCTCCATTGGCTGGTGCCAATGTCATGAATGTTATTATGGTGGCTGCAGAATGTGCTCCATGGTCTAAAACAGGTCTTTTATCTTGACCATAAGTAGCTTGAGATGGAAAATCATTTCTGCTGTGTGTGCGTGAGTGCATGTAATTGTGCCCTTTACTATATTCACTCTAGCCTGATACGAATAGGGTCTTTCAGGTGGGCTTGGAGATGTTGCTGGGTCTTTACCAAAGGCTTTGGCTCGGCGTGGACACAGGGTTATGGTACCATAACTCTTCTTTCTGTAATCAAATGAACAATAGACTAATGCCTACTCGAATAAATGAAAGAGAATTGATTTTACTAGAAGTTCTGCGTTGAGTAATAATTTAGTTCCTAAATATTTCTCAATATTCTATCAACAAAGTAAACAATCCAAAGTTTGAGAACCTTTACATGCTTGGATTCAATTAGTACACTCTTTAGATGTACTTGACAGTTTGATTTACATCGTTAATGCTATCAAGGATCCATGATTTTCAGAAAAGGAATCCTGGAGCGTGATGTTTGTTTAATAAGTAAAGATTGATTTTATGTTTTGCATTTTTCATTTTTCATTCCTCTATTTGTTCTTTCTTTTAGGTTGTGGCTCCTCGGTATGGCAACTATGCGGAACCTCACGATATTGGAGTTCGAAAAAGATATAAGGTGGATGGTCAGGTGTGCAACAGCTGCAGCATTTATTCATAATTGACCTCCCATCATATTGTTTAATGATATAGATACTGACAAATGCAATAACAAGGTAATTTCTCTTTTCAGGACATAGAAGTAACATTCTTCCAAACCTACATTGATGGTGTGGATTTTGTTTTCATTGATTCTCATGTATTTTGCCATATAGAGGGTAATATATATGGAGGAAGCCGATTGGTAAGATAGCTTGTTCTCAATTGTAATTTTATATGATCATTAAAAAGTGTAATTTTTGTTCTAGATAACCTAATTTTATTTGGTCATTAAAAAGTGTATTTTTGTACTAGATAACCTATGCTGTGATCTAGAGAAAAGAAATGATGATATGCCATGACAGATTAGACAGAGCATGAACTCCATACAGGAGTTCATCTCATTATATGTTGAATATACTTTTTTTAACCTTCTACAGGGACAACAAATGGGACTCTTATATCCCTGCTTTGAGCATCTCAAATGAATATGACAGATCAGTTTTAAACATGTGAAAGATTTCAGAATTATCCTTTGCTTTGATTTTCTAGTCTTTGCTATACATGGAGTCTTACATGTCTTGATTTTCATGGCGCAGGACATTTTAAAGCGCATGGCGTTATTTTGCAAAGCAGCTGTTGAGGTATGTTTTTACTACAGGCATTCCCTGCAAAATCTGCTTTTGTTAGATATATCAATCCTAAGATATTATCAGTTAATGTTGATTAAATCATGTCACTAATTTATATTTAAGATTGGTGTAGACCAGTATCTTTACTGTTTTCTATAGGCTGCAATTCTGTAATATTTTTCCTTTGGACTTTGGACACGCATGAATTCAAACAATTGTCAGAAACAATTTGTTTCGATGAATATTTTGAATTATGTATTCTTATGTTTAAGTTTTCTAATATTTTTTGGAGGATTCATATTGTGGTTTATCCCACCGACATATTTTAAAATCAGCCATGGGCACTTTATTGGTACCATTAGAACCATTGCAATGTTCTAAAATCTAAACTTCCTGTGTCTTAAAAGCTAGGTTCCTTATTTATATAGTTGAAGTAATATTAAGAAGCAAGAAATATTGGATTGTTGTATGCATGACAAAAAGCAAATTGACTAGCATCATCTCAAAGTATAAATAACTTGTGAGTTTGCAGTTTAACAGTCAAGGTGGCTTCTTTATATAGTTTTTATGTTTGAATTTTTAAAACCAATTTTTCATCTTATCTATGTAAATTAATGAAGAATTGATGATTTCCAGGTTCCTTGGCATGTTCCATGTGGAGGTATCTGCTATGGAGATGGAAATTTAGTTTTCATTGCAAATGATTGGCATACTGCTTTGTTGCCAGTGTATCTGAAGGCATATTATCGGGACAATGGTTTAATGAAATTTACAAGATCCATACTTGTAATTCATAATATAGCACACCAGGTTTGTTCTCTGCTTGATGAGGTTAATTTTATTTTCCTAGAGAGCACCAATTTCTACATATGCTACATTCAAACTACCCTGATTTTGTCTAGCTGAAAATATTTTCAGAGCTAACTTGATAACATGAAATTTACTGTCCTACTAAGCCAACCATGTGTGACTGGCCAGTGCCCCAACTTGAATAATTTATCTTCAAAGCATGGAATGCTGCGGAAGACATATTTAGAATTACCTTGAAAGATGGAAAGATGCATCAAACGTTATCTTCTGTAGTTATTGTTTCCAAGTTCTGCTTGTCTGTCTCAAGCATATCTAATAAAGTCAGAAACAACATCAATAATGTTGAACTTGGATCATTATTGATATATTACACAGATGTCTTTGTAGACAGATTAAAACTTTGATCATTTTATGACTTGGGAAACTCTGTGGCTTCTAGGGTCGTGGACCAGTGGATGATTTCTTCCATGTGGATCTGCCAGAGCACTACATTGACCTTTTCAAATTGCATGATCCTGTTGGTGGTGAACACTTCAATATCTTTGCAGCTGGTCTGAAGGCAGCGGACCGTGTGGTTACTGTCAGTCATGGATATTCCTGGGAGCTTAAAACTTCTGAAGGTGGTTGGGGTCTGCACAACATCATAAAGGAAAATGATTGGAAATTTAGTGGCATTGTGAATGGCATTGATACAAAAGAATGGAACCCACTGTTTGATGTTCACCTGACCTCAGATGGTTACACCAACTACTCCCTGGAAACACTGCACACTGGCAAGCCTCAATGCAAGGCAGCCTTACAGAAGGAGCTTGGTTTGCCTGTTCGTCCGGATGTCCCTATGATTGGTTTCATTGGAAGGCTGGATCAACAGAAAGGAGTTGATCTCATAGCTGAGGCAGTTCCGTGGATGTTGGGCCAGGACGTGCAACTAGTCATGTTGGGCACTGGCAGACAAGACCTGGAACAGATGCTTAGGCAGTTTGAAAATCAACACCATGACAAAATCAGGGGATGGGTTGGTTTTTCTGTAAAGATGGCTCACAGGATAACTGCTGGTTCAGATGTTTTGCTCATGCCATCACGATTTGAGCCTTGTGGGCTGAACCAACTATATGCTATGATGTACGGAACAATTCCAGTCGTCCATGCTGTTGGGGGACTAAGGGATACCGTGCAACCTTTTGATCCGTTCAATGAATCCGGGCTTGGGTGGACATTTGATGGTGCTGAAGCAAATAAATTGATACATGCACTAGGGAACTGCTTATTTACTTACCGAGAGTACAAGAAAAGTTGGGAGGGACTCCAAAGACGAGGGATGACTCAAGATCTCAGCTGGGATCATGCAGCTGAGAAATACGAGGAAGTACTCGTTGCTGCCAAGTACCAGTGGTGAGTGTCTGTCGCTGTGGCCCAGCCATTTTGCTGAGATCAGGGCAGGCAGTTCAGTTGACCTTCCATGTACTACTACATAGTTCCCTTGTAATTATCCATGTCATGAGTTGGGTTTTCCTTTTCCTTGTAAAATAGGAATTGATATTAAAAACCAATTATTTCCTATTTCAAATTTTCAAATGTAACCAGGTAACTATGTTATTGTAATAATATAAAAGTCCTTGAAGCAAGAAATAAACAAAAATAACAAGATGTAGTTTGCATTTGCATCTTTATTTCTTGTTCTTAATGGTGCTTCTCTCTAATTTCTTGTTGTTTATTTTCAAGTCTTGTATTCTTGAGACCACCCAATTTCCGGCCAGCAACGACCTCAATCACATAACTCCTGCCGCAGGCCTATGCCAGAAATTGTATCACGGGGTACAAAACCTTTGGACATTCACACCAATTCTTCGTTATCGCAAAAGACGCCTTCAAATTCTGAAATCGGTACTTTGAATTGTCCACTGCAAAGATCTACCTTTGCCAGGATATTGACCTGTTACGAACCTGCGGTCATTATGGCTTTGGATCATGGGATGATATTTACATGTGATTAACACAAAGAAGAAGAGGCGGGGAGAAGTTACAGATGGATTATGGCACATGGAAGTTAGGCAATTTCAGTAGTTATAGTTAGTTGATAGACTGTTATTGTTAGTTCGTCCAGTTGGAGAGGAACTAGTTGTTGTCAGTAAGTCCATGTATATAAGCTATAAATGTATAACTCGAAGGACAGGCAATAAGAAGCAATCTTTTAGCAGAGTAATTTATTAGTTCTCTCTCCCCTCTCTTTCTTCTACTTCTCCCACAATTTCTTTTCTTCGTCTAATTCTCTCTTCAGTTCTTAAGTTCTTTAGCTTTGTTAAGGTGAAGCCTTAACATAACCTATGTACATTCAATTGTCCATGCAACCAAACCAGTACCAATTGAGTTGAAGAAAACCTTGATCATGCACTAACAAGAGCGATTGACGGATGCTAGCTTGAACAACAGGTGACTGCAGCACCAGCGGCTGGACAACAACAGAACAGCCACCAGCAGCACCAGGAAACAGAAGCACAAAGAACAAAAAAAAGTGCTTTTGGGGCAATGTAGTGAGACCAGACAATTCTTACTCTTGTACATTCAATTGTCCATGCTAGCTTGATCATGCACTTTAGGCCTTGGCTCCTGACCATACCCCTCCTATATAAGTTTCTTGTCCTCAAGAATCAGTACAAAAGTCTGGAAATTAGTTGTTAATTTTCTCAAGTCCTTACATTTTGCACCTTGCTTAAACAAGTTAGACCATTGTATAAGTCCCATTGTTATAACTCGATTTCCCTATTTTATCATCTTTCTATCAAGAACAACCACTGGACTAACTCTTATATATCCATCTACCATTGGAAAGCTGGAAGACCTACTGCTTTATCTCTTACTTTCCTCTTGAGAAAGGATATACATGAAAGACTGGATGTATGGTAATTCCTTCTGGTAGCTATACTTTGTAGGCCACGATTTTAGTTCTTTGGATAACTTTATAAGGACCATAAATAAACCTGATATTCAATTTGAATCTCTTTCTTGAAGCCACACTGGTTTTTTTATATAGTTGTAATTTGAGGGAGACCAAATCACCGACCATTAGCTCCCTTTCTATTTGTGATTTGATTCATTTTATGCCTAGCCACTTTGAAGAAACTAGTTCATTCTAGCCCTCAACTGGATCATTTCTTCCAACTATTCACTCATTATTTTTCAGTTCTTCTCCTATTCATAATTTACTTCATTTTATGCCTAGCCCCTTCCAACTATTTATGAAGAAATTTGTCCATATTAGCCCTCAACTGGATCATGTATTCTACTGCATGCAGCCATGATAATAGTCTCGTCACTAGTTCTCTGTTGGGTGGAGGATATTTATACATAGCCTAGAATGGAGTCATATATGTCATCTCTTTGGATTGTGCGTTGTTATATATTCTGAATAGATCTTCAAACATTGACTGACCCTCTCAACTTTTTTAATTATTTTATGAATAATAAGCTAAACTCATCAACAACATGACATTTAACATCTTAAACGACTTCCTCCAAAACAAGCTTGTGAATATATTATATAGTTGGTGATTTATAAAACTTGTAAAAATAATCCAAGAACACTACTTAAAATATTTTTTGAGCTATGAATGGATGTGTCAATGTAATAAAATATCATATTCTACCATAAATTTGTTGTTTTTTTATCAGCCAATATAATATTAATTTTAGTATTTTATAGGAAGTCTGAATTTCTACATGTCCTCCACCCATCAATATGTTTCTTAAATCTCTAACCTTGCCAATTACAATATTATTTCTATACCTCGAATTCCTTCTGCAAAAGTTTATTATATCCAATTATTAGCGTTGATCAACTTCCCAATTATAATTTCCTATAAATTAAGGTCATCTTTATAAGTATTGATGATCTTCTCATGCTATGTTGGGATTAGTGACGTTATAGCTTCTGATCTTTCTTGGTCTTTTTTAATTGGATCTTTATTTTCTAATAAATCTTTTTCCTTATCAATTTTTCTAGATAATGCATTGGCTATTATATTTTCCCTTTATTTATTTTTATTGAATTATATACCTCAATTCCAACAATTTAGTTATACCTTTATTTTACAATATAAATCTTTTGTTCTAAAATATATTTCAAGCTCTCATGACCATTCTTAATGATGAACTCATCATGTTCCAAATTATATCTTCATATTTTCCCTACCATTAATATTTTCATACTTGTTTTCATAGATTGATAGCCTTAAATGTTATGGACTTATTACTTTACTAAAGAAAGTTAAAGTCCTTTCCTTTCTAGCTCAAAATTGCTCCCAACCCAGTAGCATAAATATCGATTTTTAACATAAAATTAAATATTGTTGAAATTTGGTAGTTTCAACATTAGTGCCTTGCACAAAGCCTTTTTCAGTTGATCAAAGGTTGTTTAGGCTTTTTTATTCAAACTGAAGTTATTTTTCTTTTAGCAATTTAGTGAGTGGTTTGCTAATAATATCAAAACCCTTAATGAACTTCCTGTAATAGCACCTGTCAAACCCAAGAAGCCCTTTAATTCCTTCATAGAATATGGAGTATACAAGTACTTTACAACTTTATTCTTTTTTAGATCAGTTGTCATTCCTATTAAAGAGCTAATATGCCTCAAATAATATACATTTTGCTCATAAAAAAAATACTTAGATTGTTTTACAAATGACTAGCTATCCCTCAAAATCTCCAAAATATTTCTAAGATGACTGATATGTAATTCCAATATGGAATTGTATATCAATATGCCATCAAAGAATACCACCATAAATCTTTTCAAACAAGGCTCTAATATGTTGTTCATTAATGCTTGAAAATTGGCTGGTGCATTAATTAAGCTAAAAGACATCATTTTGAATTTATAGTGCCTATGATGAGTTTTGAATGTTGTTTTCTCCACATCTTTTAAACACATTCTCACTTGATGATACTCTGATGTTAAGTCTAGCTTTGAAAAGAATTTAGATTCATGTAATTCATTCATCGGCTCATCTATTAGACGAATAGTCTAATAAAGAACTTATTCTTAATAGTTAGAATATTCAACTTTTTATAATCCATATAAAATATTCAAGTATTATTTTTTTGTTAAACCAAGAGTATAATAGATATAAATGGACTACAACTAGTTTCTCTATCTCTTTCTTATACTCGTATGAACTCATGTATGGCCTAATATTAATTGACTTGGCTCTTGGAATAGGTGGTATCTTATAATCCAACTTTATTGTTAGAGGTAGGTGCTTATTGATATTCATCTATCAAAATCTTTACCTCTAAATCTTTCACATCCTATCTTGATTTTTCTATCATTTTCATAAACAAAAATTATCCCACAAATCCATATATTGCTTCATTCAAACCCTTATATGGTTTGGTTGTAGTATTCATCTATAATTTAGCTTTTTTTTACCATTCATTCTAGTTCAATCAACTTCATTTTAATAAAATCAAACAAAATAAAAGAATATATTTCAACCAATCTACTCCCAAAATCATGTCACACCTTTTTAATTTCAACAATCTTAAATCAACATGAAATTCATACCCTTGTATAAACTATTTTAACTTGGGACAAAAGGTATTGTATCTTTTCATACTTTTATTAGCTATTGTTACCACCAATATAATAGTCTTCTCTACAATATAATATAATCAACTCCAACAACAATCCATCCATCATAGCCCAACATGCACCGTTTATTGAGGAAGATGACGTCATAGGCAATCAACTAACACGAAAAAAAAATCTTTGACCACCGGATAATGCTTCATGCACTGTCCAAACTCTATGGAACCCTCCACCTGCTTGTTTGACATGTTTAGATTTTTAATAATTTTTTAATTATTATAAAGATCAATTTACCCCTCTACTCATTCTATTACAATGAAAAAAAAACCATATAAAAATATGAAAATACCCCCTAAAAAATCTAAATTAATCCTGAAAGCGAGTTAATTTAGTAAATCTAACGTGTTCTGAATTTTAATGTTTTTTAATTATTATAAAGATCAATGCATCTCTACCCATCTAATTATAACAAAAAATCTAGATGAAAATATAAAAATACCTCCTAAAAAAACTTTATAAATTTTGATACCGAGGGAAATTTTGTAAATTTACTATGCAATAAAATATGAAATTTCAAAAAAGTCCCTAGAAGCCAACTATCAGAATTTTTTTTTCTCTTAAGGGCAATGAAGGTATTTTACAGCTCTAAAAAAGAAAAAAGACTTTTGCACCCTCATTCAAGACAAAAAATGACAAAGGGATAAAAAAAAAACATTTTACCCAAAACTTAGTTTTCTTAATTGATTTGTTGAAGAACAAAAACATCAATTCACTTTTACCATCCACAATAAACTATCTTTACTGATAGAGTGAATTTCTCACTCGCTGTATGTTCTTGGTGTGTGTGTGTGTGTATTAGAGAAAATAGTCAAGTCCACAACATTAGACATTAGAGTTTAGACAACCATGCATTTCAATAGGACAGAAAAACAAGTGAGAAGTGTTCTTTCTTTCGCTCTTAGAATTTCTTCTGTGGCCTTTATAAATGAGATGTTGTCCGACAGTATTGTGCAATTTTCTTGACTACTCTTTCCTTCTTTCATATTTACTTTTATAAATAACTAGTAATTGTGCTCTCTTGATGCTGAGTTTCTCCATGCTTAGAAAGATGTTTTTAATATTATTAAAATCTTAATATACAATTTATAACGGTACTTTTACAATAAAATATTTTTTTTTAATTTTTTTTTCAAATAAAAAATACTTTAAGAAACTTATATAACCACATTTCCAGACACGAGACGCCCTGCAAGTTTACATGAGCTCAAGGACTGATTTTATGGAGAATTCCAGAACTAAATTTGAAATCTTTGGTACTCCTGATCTTAATTATCTTTAAAAGTAAAAGTGCTCATGGTTCTAAGCTATGACCACATAAATTAGAGAACGTAAACGCGGCATCAGTATTCAGTTTCAGAATATGCCTCAGCCCCCATGAACATCAGAAATCCAAATGTCCAACTCTTTATTTCCAAGTGTATGGATGTGAAAGAAAGAAAGGAAAGACAGGTTTTATCGTTGTTTCATGTCAGAAAAAAGCACTTGGACATTCCAGATAATAAGGTCCAAAACTAGATCAATCTCGAACATAAGCTCTGACCTCTTTCTAGACCTTTCATGAATGTAAGACTAAACTACAAATATCCCACTCAAACAATGGCCGAGTTGAAGTGCTGGAAACATCCCATGTTCTCCTTATTTAAACAAGTCATCCATCAACATTTCCCTCCAACCAAAGCAGCAGTACGCCACCATTTCTGAGTTTCTCACTAGTTGAAAGTTTGAACAAGGAAACATGTCGCCTGCTCTATCTCTTTCTCTCCCCCACATTCCCATTTGCAAATCTCAGGACCTTGCAAATGGTGTCCAGATTCCTAAAAGCACTAACAGAGACAGCCCATCTCTCAAAACACCCCTAGATATCAAACTTAGTAAGAGAGAACTACTTAATGCCACTGCTGTAGTACTCTTAAGTGAAGGGCTCTCTGTTGCTAAGCCTGCAAGAGCTGCAGAGCCAGAGAGTCCAGTTACTTCAACTTCAAGTAGAATGTCTTACTCCAGATTCTTTGAGTACTTAGATGAAGGTGCTGTAAGAAAAGTGGACTTGTTTGAGAATGGGACGGTAGCAATAGCTGAGATTTTTAATCCCACACTTGAAAAGATCCAGAGGGTCAAAATCCAGTTACCAGGACTGCCACAAGAGTTGTTGAGGAAACTAGAAGAGAAGAATGTTGATTTTGCTGCTCACCCAACAGAGCCGAACTGGACTGCTGCTCTACTTGACTTGTTGGGAAACTTGGCCTTTCCATTGATATTGCTCGGCTCTTTGTTGTTAAGGACATCATCTACCAACACCCCCGGAGGTCCCGGCTTGCCATTTGGACTAGGAAGGTACAGTATATATATATTTTCCAAATATGTAGAGCTAGTTCTCACATGTTCTTAATGTCATAATCCTGTTTTTTTTCTGGTTTTCATGACGTTAAAAACATGCATTAGATACCAGAAGGATATCATATATGATGACTTGATAAAATAACTATGTGCTAAATGTTCAAAAACAGGAGCAAAGCCAAATTCCAGATCGAGCCTAATACTGGAGTGACATTTGATGATGTTGCTGGAGTTGACGAAGCAAAGCAAGATTTTCAAGAAATTGTGGAATTTTTAAAAACTCCAGAGAAGTTTGCTGCAGTAGGTGCAAGGATTCCTAAGGGAGTTCTGTTAGTAGGACCTCCAGGAACTGGAAAAACCTTGCTAGCTAAAGCAATAGCTGGAGAAGCAGGCGTTCCTTTCTTTTCTCTGTCAGGATCAGAGTTTATTGAGATGTTTGTTGGTGTAGGGGCTTCAAGAGTTAGGGACTTGTTCAACAAGGCTAAGGCGAACTCACCATGCATAGTTTTTATCGATGAGATAGATGCTGTCGGGAGGCAGAGAGGGACAGGAATTGGTGGAGGAAATGATGAGAGGGAGCAGACACTGAATCAATTACTTACTGAAATGGATGGTTTTAGTGGTAATAGTGGAGTGATTGTTATTGCTGCTACAAACCGACCTGAAATTCTTGATTCTGCTTTGCTTAGGCCAGGAAGATTTGATAGGCAGGTAAGCTATCGTTTCTTATTAATCAAGATGCTTAGCATGAGAAGCCTCTATGAATTAGGTTCAAAGAAAGTTTTGTTGCTTGCATATGTAGGTCACAGTTGGGCTACCAGATGTGACAGGTAGGGAGGAGATATTAAACGTGCATAGCAAAAACAAGAAGCTGGACAAAGGGGTCTCACTGAGCGTTATTGCCATGAGGACGCCAGGATTCAGTGGTGCAGACTTGGCTAACCTAATGAATGAAGCGGCAATTCTTGCTGGTAGGAGAGGCAAATACAAGATCACCCTGAAAGAGATTGATGATTCAATCGATCGAATCGTGGCAGGCATGGAGGGAACCAAGATGACTGATGGAAAGTGCAAAACTTTGGTGGCTTACCATGAAGTTGGGCACGCTGTTTGCGCGTAAGTCATCAAACAAGATTTAGTACAAGCGCTCTAATCGTATTTCCTTTTCTTTCCTGTTTTTTTCTAGCCGATTCTATCTGGGAACATCATTCGTCCGTAACTTGTTTCATACAAATATGTTGATGAGAATCACTTATGATATGAGGTTACTTATATCTTCTATATACTTTTCCATACACAGGACATTGACACCCGGACATGACCTGGTGCAGAAAGTCACTCTAATTCCCCGGGGGCAAGCTCGTGGTCTAACGTGGTTCATACCAGGTGAGGATCCGACTCTCATTTCCAAGCAACAGCTATTTTCTAGGATAGTTGGAGGACTTGGAGGAAGAGCAGCAGAGGAAGTGATTTTTGGTGAATCAGAAATCACAACTGGTGCAGCAGGGGACCTGCAACAGATCACTCAAATTGCTAAACAGGTAAGTCATAACAAACTAAGATTACTAAACAGATCACTCAAATTTACAGATCATAAAACGAAAGGGAAACTTATCTAACTTGGATTGATAAATTATTTTCCTGCAGATGGTAACAATGTTTGGCATGTCTGAGCTCGGACCATGGGCACTGACCGATCCAGCAGCACAGAGCAGTGATGTGGTGCTAAGGATGCTAGCTAGAAACTCCATGTCAGAGAAACTCGCAGAAGATATCGATTCATCAGTGCGAAACATAATTGAAAGAGCATATGAGATTGCTAAGGAACATATAAGGAACAATAGGGAGGCCATTGATAAACTAGTGGAGGTGCTGCTAGAAAAGGAAACCCTCTCTGGGGATGAGTTCAGGGCAATGTTGTCTGAATTCACAGATATTCATGTTGATAAAATAGATAGAACCCCTGTAAGAGAATTGATTAATGCCTAGCATAATTACTTGGATAATGGAGCACATAAAATTATAGTAAGAAGTGTAAGGCTTGTATTCAAAATGTGCATGCCACTGACCTCTCGTCCTGATGGTAGCATTCCCGTTGCAAAGCAAAGAAGTGTTCCCCGTTGATGAAGTCGTGAAAACTTGAGATGTGCTTTCCACGGCTGCTTCTCCCCTGCAAAAGCAAATCTCTTATTCAAAAATAAGGAAATCTTTGATTCAAGAAGCGAGAATATATAACCAAAAGAACGAGAGTTTAAGTGTTGTGGATGTTAGTAGAAAAGGTTAGCGACCACATGTGATTGGTAAGAAAGGTTGATGTTATACTTACATAGAAAGTTATTATACTAACTTCTTGGAGGTCATAACACTACCTTGTAGTGTGTGCCGACACTAGACTTCTTTGAAAAGGGTAAGAGTCATAACTTTACATGGACTGTCGACTTAGAGAATGCCCATTAGCAAATAGGATTGTCCAGATGATTAGCTAAATTGTCTGCATAGGTTAAATCCAAGGGACAAGTGTGACTGTACCATTATATATATATATATATATATATATATATATGAACGGAGATAAATGGACAAAAAGTTATTGATTTTTTAGTTGATGGATCCAATTGATTATTCCATATTTTTTTCACATGGAAATGTAAGTCAAGATAAATTTGTGAGGCTTAAAGGGCTGTTTCATGTTAAATATTTTGCAGGAAAATATTTTTTAGATTTTCATGTGTTTGTTGAAAAATATTTTTTAGAAAATACTTTCCTGCATTTGTTTCTTGAAAATATTTTACAAGAAAATTGGTTAATGAAAAATATTTTACAATTAACATTCAAATTTAGTTTATTAGTTAAAAAATATTTTTAGTTCATAAAGTTCTGTTAAATAGTAATCCACATACAATATTATCCAACTATTTCAACCACCACCATCATCTCATCACCATCTCTTCCACCACTGTCGTCATCTTACTACTATCATTATCATCACTACCATCTCACCACCACCTTCTCTTCCACCATCACCACGACCACCTCCTTCACCACCGTCATTATCTTAATACTACCAACACCATCACTACTACCACTATGTCACCATCACCTTCTCCACGATCACCTCCTCCACCATTATCATCATCTTACTACTATCATCACCATGCACCATCACTACCACCATCTCATCATAACCTCCTCTTTCACCACCACTATGAACATCTCACTACCACCTCTTTTATTATCATTGTTATCTCACCACCACCTCTTCTTTCACTACCACCTCATAAACACCTCTTTCACATCACTTTCATGTACGACCATTATCAGCATTTAAATACCACCACAACAACCTCCTTCACCATCACTGTCATGTTATCACCTCCTCCTCCTCCACAACCACCTCCTCCTCCACAACCACCTCCACCATCTCACTACCAACACCATTGAAAAATATTTTCATGTAAAATATTTTATGTAAAAAATATTTTTCAAGCCAAATATTTTATGAGAAAATATTTTACATGTAAAACATTATATAGTAAAATATTTTTTATTTGTAAAATATTTTACACAAAACAAACGGACCCTTAGTAAATGAGAACTTTCACTAGTTCAATAGATACTTGATCATTGGTCTGCGTTGCCCTAAGAGTCAGATTAATTTTTTTAATGTAAAAAAAAGTCTAAGAACTACTTGCATGTTTTCTAATTAAAAAACAAAGTAATCATGAACTCAAAATATGATTAATATTGAATGACATATTTTTTAAAAATTAATACGGTGACATATTGAATGATATTTTTTAAAAATATTGAGACTACAACATATTTGATTGACTTGGGTTAACCTGTTAAATATGCGACCTAGATCATAAGATTGTGTTAAACCTATAGAAAACAAATTAAAATAAATTTTGAAGGACAATTCTTAATCAATCTAATGTTCGAATGACAAAATTGAAAAAAATATTAAATTAAAAAAGAACAAAAAAAATTAAATATTAACTTGAGTCAACCCGAGTTAAACCTCCAAACTCATGATTCGGGTCATGAAATTGGGATAATCTCATGAAATTAAATTGAAAAAAAAAAATCAAGGTCCAATTTTTAATTAGCCCAATGTTGAAGGATATAATAAAAAAAATCAATTAAAAAATAACAAAAAAAAACTTAAATCAACTCGGGCTAATCTGTTAAACCCGCGACTTGGATTATGAGACCATGATAACTTCATAAAAAGATAATATAAAAAAATTATGAAGCCACATTTTCAATAAATCCAATGTTGAAGGTTGAAATTGAGAGGAAAAAAAAAACTAAATCCATGAGACTAAAATAACTCCACATAAAGCAAATTGAAAAACATAATAAAGCTTAATTCCCAAACAACTTAATATTGAAGGATAAAATTAAAAAAAAAATTTAAGTATGAAAAAAAACAAGAAGATTGAGTTGTTGGGTGGTGAAATTAAAAAAAAAATCAATTAAAAACGAACCCAAAAAAATAAATAAAGTCAACCTTGGTTATGAGATCGAGATAACTTCATAGAAAGTAAATCGAAAAAAAAAATACAAAACCCTATTTCCAACTAACCTAATGTTGAAGGATGAAATTAAAAAAAAAAACAATTAGTAAAAGCAGCCCAAAAGAAACAACCCATATAAACTCGGGTTAACCTTTTAAACCGACGACTTAGGTCATGAAATAAAGATAAATTTATAAAAAGAAAATAACAAAAATTATGAAACCTCACTTCCAACAAATTTAATGTTAAAGGTTGAAATTAAAAAAAAAATATTAAATCCATAAAACTGGTATATATTTTATAAACAACTTAATATTGAATGATGAAATTAAAAAGTAAAAACCTAAATAAAAAAAATAGTTTGTTGAAAGGTGAGAAATAAACTAAACAAAAAAATAATACAAAATACTATTATAGTGAATAACAGTATGAGTATAACTATAGTGATTTAACCATATTTTTTAATATGTTGTTAATAGTATGCTTTATATTTGCTTAGGTGAATTTATTTTATTCATGTTTTTTAGAAAGTCAAACACCCCCTTAAATTAAATTAAATATATTATAATTATATATATATATAGTATTAAAATTAAAAATTAAAAATTAAAAATTAAAAATATCAAAATTACCTGGTAATTATGTACCAAGAAATTGTTCTTTCTTGAACCCTACTTATAAGTCTACTTATATTTGGGAACATCCACTAAAATTCGAACTATGTAGAGATAGAACTCTTAACTTGTTAATAATGTATTAATGCTCAAATTACCAAAAATCTAATGATATATGTTGATGTTGTGGAAATAATGATTTATTATTTGATATATAAATTAATTAAATGATTGTTCTTCGATTAATTTCTTGATTTTTTCTTTTTGTGAATTAGAAAATAATTGAAGATATTTATCTTAATTATTTTCTTACCTAGTAAGTAATCATTTGTCAAGTTTTTTTTTTTTATTTATTTACAAACTAATATATGTTAAAAGTTGAATGTTATTTGTTAATGTTAGAACGAGAAAAAGTGTCAGATTTTAATATTTGTTATTTACATGAAATTAATCTGACCATGCATCATGACATGTGTACATCATAAGGTTTATAATGCAACACAAATCAAATTGTCTTCTCGGCTTCTCATGTTTTCTTCTCTCTCTCTCTACATAATAATTACAATGAACAAAATCAAACACGAAATAAAATAAATTGAGTTACCTATTAATTAAAAAGGAATCTTCTAAACCCTATTTTGTGTTTTGAAATATTCTCTTCTCTTCTATTAATTAACTTCGTTTAACCTTTATTTAATCTTTAATTAATTATTTGCAAGACACAAAATGCCAAATTTCATCACGTGGGAGCGACACATGCGTCGAAAAACTATGACACCGACTATACATCGTGCATAGATGTGTAAACAAGTATTGGATGTTGACATGAAGGAATTTCAAATTCGAGATAACTAAGGCTATGAGTTCTTATGATGCTTTTAAATTGAAGATGTTATCATTTCTTGAAGATGAAGAAGACAGTCACTTGTATGTTGATGGAGACCCCGAGAGTGTAGTGCTCTCTTTTTTCCTTTTCTTTTTGTTTTTTTAATTGTAGATATTTAGACCAGTTTACGTGTATCTCGACTAATTTCTCGAGATCCTAAAGTTAACAATCAGGTAAGCCTCCAATGACCCTGAGATTTGTGACATTCAAACTATTGATTTATGGAAAACAAACTTAGAGTCTGATTAGTTAAGTTACAGCCTTCAAGATTGAATGTAGTACTCTCTTAATTTATAAATAGTTGTTTGTTTTTGTGTTTTAAAAATATTTTTGAAAAAAATTAATTTTTTTATTTCAAATTAATTTTTTTTAGTTTTTAAATTTTGGATATACTAATATCAAAAATAATTTTTAAAAAATATTATTTTAATATATTTCTAAACAAAAATTAATTTAAAAAACAACTTATATCAGATTTCAATCCCCTCGTACGCCTAAATGCTACTTAAGTAAACGCAAATATAACAGTAGTGAGGATGAAAATAGGACATGATGCGAGGAATTCCCAAACCCAAGACTTTAAAGCAATGTATGCATGGTTCGACTTCCAGTCCCAAGAACCGTTAACAGCAATTCAAAACTCCTGTCCAAAAAGAACCATTGCCTCTCTCTACTGAAACTCTCATCTTCAGTCAAACATGTCTCTCAAATCCATGCACAGATCCTAGTCTCTGGTCTTCAACAAGACACCAATCTTTTAACTGAACTCATAAGATTCTGTTCCTTATCTCCCTCTAAACACCTCAGTTATGCCCATTCCCTTCTATACAATTCACTTGACTCATTGCCTCCTTGGAATTTCCTCATTAGAGGCTACGCCTCGGGTGATGCACCGAAAAATGCCATACGGGTGTTTCATAGAATGCGGAAAGAAGGAGTTGGACCCAATAACTTTACCTTCCCTTTTGTTTTGAAGGCATGTGCTACTTGCTTGGCACTTGAAGAAGGGAAACAAGTACATGCGGATATTTTTAAGTTTGGTTTAGATTGCGATGTTTATGTTAACAACAATTTGGTTCACTTATATGGGTCTTGTAAGAGGATTTGGGATGCATGTAAAGTGTTTGATGAAATGCCTGTAAGGAGTATCGTTTCGTGGAATTCGGTGATTACTGCTTGTGTTCAGAATTTATGGTTAGGAGATGCAATTTGGAATTTTGTTAAAATGAAGGACTTTGGGTTTGAGCCTAATGAGACGACAATGGTGATTATGCTTTCCCTCTGCGCACAAATAGGGAACTTGAGCTTAGGGAGATGGATTCATTCTCAAGTGATTGAAAGGGGGATGACATTGAATTGTCAATTGGGCACTGCCCTTGTTGACATGTATGCAAAAAGCGGAGATCTTGGTTACGCTAAGCTAGTTTTCGATAGAATGGAGAAGAAGAATGTGTGGACTTGGAGTGCAATGATTTTGGGACTAGCTCAACATGGATTTGGAAAAGAAGGGCTTGAGCTTTTTCTCAAGATGAAAGAGAGTGTTTCTATTTGCCCAAATTATGTCACATTCCTAGGGGTTCTCTGTGCTTGCAGTCATGCTGGTTTGGTTGATGAGGGGTTTCGGTACTTTTATGAAATGGAACACAGGCATGGAATTAGACCAATGGTCATACATTATGGTGCCATGGTTGATATCCTGGGTCGTGCTGGGAATCTTGAAGAGGCTTATAACTTTTTAATGGACGTACCTTTCCAGCCTGACCCAATTTTGTGGAGGACATTGCTCAGTGCATGCAGTATTCACAATGCTAATGTCAGTGATGGCTTAGTAGATAAGGTAAGAAAGAAGTTGCTTGAACTAGAGCCCAGGAGGAGTGAGAACTTTGTGATAATTGCAAACATGTATGCTGATGCTGGGATGTGGGAAACGGCAACAAATGTGCGGAGGACTATGAGAGATGGTGGTTTGAAGAAGATAGGTGGCGAGAGTTGCATTGTTTTAGAGGGCTCAATCCATCAGTTCTTTTCTGGCTGTTCAAAAGATGATCATGAAAGTATCGAAATGCTTCTAGATGGACTGAACTTGAACATGAAAATGGTAAACTCCCTGTAATCAGTATTGCTTGTCATGTCATTTATTCCATTGGAGGATTTTGCGACCTTGACTAGCACTTGCATAGTTGCATATGAAATTTCCATTCATCATTACATATTTTAGCCATTTTTATTTGTTTCCATACATTTCCCTTTCAATTTGTTGAGTGCAAAGATCTTGATTTTGGTAATATGATTTCCAGTTGAACTGCCTTTTCACTAGCGAGAAGATTGATAAATTAGCTAGATTATATTTGTCACCACTTCCTGTTAGATTTACGTGAAAAAAGGTAATAAAACATATTTTCAAGTAGCAGATTAGTCAAACACCGTTTTAAGCTATTGACCAATAAAAACTTTGGCCTTTAATATCATCAAATTGATGGTATAACTTTATCTTTTAAGAGAGAGAAGGTTTGTAAAACACAATCTCAAGTTGAAGATTTCTCGAACACCTTTCTAATCACCACCAAATTCTTAGTATAAACTTTAGCCAACCAATTTCAAAGAATATTTTTCGGTGAGTGCAAGTCAAGTTATCTGTTCATTACGCATTATATATATATATATATATATATATATATATATATATATATATATATATATATATATATTTTGTCCATAGCGGGTCAGTATTTTTTTTTAAAATATAAAAATATATTAAAAGTATAAAGAATGTTTTAAACATTTTGGGTTTTTCAACTATGTCATACACAAAAACATTAGGTCTGGACCAATATCAGATCCAAGAGTTTTGAGTAGCTTTGTTTAGGTGTGTCTAGGTTCGAGTCCAGATCTATTTAATTTTTTATATATATGAATTTCATATATGGATTAAGTATAGTGTTTATCAGAATCTAAGCAGGTGATAATTAAAATGTTATATATATATATATATATATATATATATATATATATATATATATATATATATATATATAAAAAATTAAATTATATA
>Ga0307515_10004105_pt1 | contig 30319 bp, 33 predicted proteins | sample 17_EM_MG_FD_194513 | JGI IMG/M metagenome (GOLD analysis project Ga0307515, IMG submission 194513) | Populus trichocarpa ectomycorrhiza microbial communities from riparian zone in the Pacific Northwest, United States - 17_EM | ecosystem: Host-associated > Plants > Roots > Unclassified | place... | reverse complement strand
TACCTGCATCGTGAGCCTCACAGCTCAGGTCCGTTTGATATGCAGTTGGTGTATGAAGATATGCCTCAGGAGAGCGGCTCGTATCAGTACAGAGCGGCTCATATCAGTGCAAACGGATGAGCAAACGCAGATAGATATGGAGACGAATATGGCTGAGAATATGGGAGACAAGTCTGTATATATACGGGCCTTCTGGCCTCGAGAGATCAATCAATCAAGTCAATAAAGCATCTAAAGTAACATCATCCGTGTAGATTGAGCGCGAATGACTACCGATGCAGCTTCCAAAGCAGCAACGATGATCACTGACAGGCTGGGCCTGCAGAGTTGTTCACGAGGAATTGGGAGAGCTCAAGTGCTAGCGCACTGGAAAGTATGGTCAGTATGACCAGTTACTGGAATCCTTACAAGTTAGTTATGCCGCTGTATTGGAGATGGCAATGATGAGCAGTGAGCGGAAGTCGCCTGTAATGCTGATGAGTCAAGATGAGACTCGTACTATGATTGGCGATTTCACCAAGGTTACTGTGTCTAATTCCAATGATGACCTACACTTGGTACAAGCTACGTGTGCGAGATTGGATGGTCGGATGCCGGACATTCCGGAAGTGGAGATATGGAGGACGTTGTCACTTTCGATGTTCCTTCTTTCTCATCTCTGTACTTCTTTAGTTCTTTGGATCTTGGCCCAGTACAATGGCATCGGCACAGGTTTTTACCACCGCCGGAGATATGTCAAGTGGAGGGGAGTTTCCCCGTATGCTGGATCCGCCAAATGGTTACCCTGAGCGGTACTGTTCGGGTGTGGGACTTATGGGTTCGTACGTTTGCGTACGTTGATCGGTTGTTTGATTGTTTCCTGTTCTTTTGATACTCTTGTACTGGTTTATACAGCCCAGGAGGTCTGCACCTGAAGAGGGGGATAATGTAATGGCAAGGCTGCACGTGAGGTGTCCAGGGTCGGGTAACACCAGCTTTATATTGTCGGCTCGCCACAAGCCTTAGATCTTTTGCGATAATCTTACCTTAACAACCTCTATACTACTGTACAATATGGACATCCACGTTTGCAACTGTATCTACTTATATACCTTCATACGAAGTCATACACAGGCGTATGCCTTTACAATAAAACTCAATGTTAAACAAGTATGTAATCTCCTTTGTATTAAGAATAGAGACGAATATAAGCTGGCTTTTTGGACAAGACCGGTGCTTTCCAAATCCGGAGTTATGCTGCTTGGAACGATCAATACCTGAGACGATTTTCGATGATATATTCATGATACTACTCCAAATCCCCTTCACAATTTTGCATTGGTGTACCTTCATAATATTCTGATTTATACTTATTTATATAAGAACCATGTTGATCATATCCAATGAGTGATGAAGCAGTTGTTGCAACTTCTGGAGTACGGTCTCGGCCCATAGCAACATCTGGCTAATGACCGTCTCAATAGTTCTATTTGGATAAGCATATAGTTAACAGCGCGATAAAGCGGGAGCATTACCTGAAATTTTTGGATACATATAGCACCACGTCGGAAAACGTAAAAAGTATCCTTGGGTAGAACGTTTTCACCATCTACGCACGTGATATTTGCACGCCTTCTGCCCACTTGATTAGGAAATTCCGGCACTTGAAGCTAAATCTCCCGTGCTTGATCGCAGAGTTCTCTTCTTGTATCGCCACAGGATCCTGGTTACCTCCTTGGAGTCCCTCGCAATCAGCAAACAGACATGGTCTGAGTGTCTTAAATGTTGATGGGTCTAGAATGAGATGCACATCCCCACTTGTAGGCGTATCTAAACGCGATGGATGGCCTAGAATCGGGGTCTGGACGGATTTCGAAGTTGTGTCTGAGCTCTGGAAGCCAGAGTATGTCAGTAATGTACCTTAGAAAGCTGCAGACATCCATACCTTAATCAAGGCACCAATAAGTGTACTCTTTCCGGAACCAGTCTCCCCAACAAAACTTATCAGGCAAGGATATTGTTCCCAGGTAAAATCAGTCGCCATAGATAGTTCACGATATCTGCTTGTAATTCTAAGAGAGACACCACTAGAATTGACGTTTACACCGAACCATTTGGAGATGGAATCTCTAAGATGATTATTTCCGTCTGGTGCACTGACAATCCGTCTCAGAAGGTTTCGATCATGCATACTCATTTTCCCATGCTGATTTTTTCGATGAACTAACTGTCCCTCCCAGCACTCTCCGCAAAGTGTGCTCTGACAAATGTTGCACCAAAATATGCTGTCTCTTGTTTCACACCCGTCGCAACGTTCCGAAGTCTGCTCAGATTAACTCTAATCAGCATTTCCCTGACTAATAGTACGGATCACATGTTCGGAATACCTCAGAGTATTCGCTTTCGGATTCATAATAACCTTCATCCTCCACGTTAGAGTTGTTGGTTGGAGTAATGACCATTTCTCTGGTCAAAACGTCGTGTGCTAATTCGGACATTGGGAAAAGTCCATAATATGATAGATAATTAATTGTGTTTAAGGAAAGCCTCTGTTCGGTGGCTTGAAATCAATCCGTTCTCGACACTAGTTGGGCTCGGTGGGATAAAAAGGGATGGTTGTGAAGTTGGCTGGAGTTTGATGAAGGTTAATACCTCGATATGAGCTCCTGGCGTTAGGAAGATGGTACAGTTTTAACTGCTTCAATCCAACCATGGCCGCACGGGCTCTAGTGTCACGCGACCGACACGAACACCCCTACCAGGAGAGATGTTTAACCCATAAAACCAGATCCTACACTTTTTCTCATACATGGGGAGCATCAAAGAGCCGATGGTCTAGTTGAGTGCCCGATCTCTCATTTGGTTTCCACTCTGTATTGGGTTATACGCAAATGCGACATGACCTCAAGTCCTAGATTTTGAGCTAGTAAAATCGCTCCGCCCCCTCTCTAAGATCGGGTTGATTAGCTTATGCTTGTAGAATTGTGCTTCTAAACGCACCCACCAAACATTGTGTAAGCCGGTCCTAAATGTTTCGCATGACAGACCTGCAGGTTTATCTTTACTGAGACTGAGTTGGTTTTCTACGAAGTGCTCTGGTATTTGGACGCGCATCTTGGCAACTACTCCACCTGGGGGAACCATTCCATCGTGCAGAATTTATTGCAGCTCATCGACGGAATTGCGAAAACGCCTTATCAGATTATACAGCCGTTGGCATGCTTCTTATTGGTCCGAAGTAACCATGGGTCTAGTTTGCAATATGCGTTTGAAAGTTGAAACTTCAGTTTCGGTCGGCTTTATTTCCCCTTCGTATCATACATACAGCCTGAAGATTAAAAGAATTAGGATTTGCAGGAGAGCAAGACTCAGCTTCCGATGATGCCTTCAAGAATTACAGGTTTACCATTCAATTAGGAAGAACTACTTGAGTACCACACTCCACACCACCTCAATCACCAACGAAGACCCCAGATCCTCCCCCCACACATTTGACAGCATTCAGTCGACGTCCTCGAGAACAGCACCGACAATCTACCGACCTCTTCATCCAGCGAATAACAGTTAAATAGACAAACCGTAATACCGGGGGTAATGCGAAACATTGCGATGGCCAGAGAGCCACGACGCAAATACTATAGCATGAGATGACCGTAGCAAGTCCATACCCCAACAAATGAACTCCACCACCTACCACTCCTCCAGTAGGGTCCCCACAGGCGATTTGAGGGCAATTTTAAGGTCGATATGAGGGTTTTGTCGGTGCAATAACGTCCAATAGACTAAAACCGGCGTAGATATCTATCTGTTCAGACTCCGGAGGCGGAGTGGCCTTACATAACAGGTCGTACAGGCACACCAATTTTAGCACTAGAAGCACTTGTGCCGAACTCCCGATTCTTACCTCTTTGAGGCGCTCACATCGTTATGCGGCATACACCGGGAGTTTCACTGCTCGATGTCATCTTGCGGGAGAATCAGAGGTGTGAGGTCTCTGATTCATTTTGGGGAGGCAACGCTATCGAATGACTATTTATGAACCAGTGATATTGTTAGTAGGAGCCCCGTCTTTCCTTATGAGGAACACCTGACCATCCAACCTAGGAAATACCCCCTACGTATTGACCTGTCAATTTGGATAGAAACATTCCAGCAAGTTTGGAATAGTTATCCCCACACATGATTGTATCTTACAATTGGCCAATCTTCTTTTCACCAATCACAGCTATAGAACTAAAGATAAAGCAGGACCGCTACTCCTCATCCTACCGCGCGGGAAGATATATCGTTCCACACTACAATCTCTCAGAAGCGAGCGGCAATAGTCCGAGGCTAATATTCAGAGACACGACCTGGCTTGGTACAATTTACGGGTCAGTTAGATCAGTGCTCCGTGAATGGACCGGATAATATAATTTGTCAACCACGCTCAAGAATGACAATCGCCCTGTACACCCTAATCACTATCACTATAACCCCTCCATCGCTCAACTCTTAGGGCCAACTGCAATACCAGACGAGAATATAACTTGCTGAAAAATAACCATCGCCCTGTGCAGCTTGATCCCTCTCCCTGCGATCTGCTACGTCTCTTAATGCTAGGAGGCAACTATAATAACCTAATGCTTTATGTTGTCATCTGGAATCTACTTCTTTTCCTCATCGTTGCCCCATTCGTCCTCTTTATTTGCTGTCTCTTCTCCTGCTGCTGCCTCCCCAGTCTCTTCTCTCTGGGTTCCATCCTCATCCGAACTGCAATTAATTTGCTAGTTTGAATCTCCTAAGTCGTTTGCTAGCCGGTTTTGGGGTTTTGACAAGACCTGGGTGGTGCTGTCTTGCTGCTTACTATGTAAGGTGGAAGGTTCCAGATGATCCAGAATGGGCTGCGTGACCACCTCTCTTTGGGAACTCTGCAACACTCTCATACCCATAGCGATCAAGTGTGCAATCTTTTGGCGACTTGAAATACTGCAGAGAATGGTAGTACATCGCCCTGTGCCCATACAACGTCGACGAGTCTTGCCATTGCGTACGTAGCACTGTACTCGAGTAAAAATGCCACTTCCCATCTCGACCATCTCTGCTAAAGGGCGGAGTAAAAGTGGGGCAATGTTCCACGAACTAACCGGTCACTTCACGGGGAGTAGTTCCCCGCTCCGTGAAGTGACCGGTCAGCTCTCTGAGAGTGTGCACTCGATAAAGAGACTGGTCAGTTCAAGGAGCCCAGTTACTTCCCGGATGGTCTAGTCACTCCGTGGAGCAACATCCTCCGTGAACTGTCTAGAACAATGGGCATCGTTGATGAACTGTGATGTTTGAAGCTTTCGGTCAGAAGTATTGGTCCGTGTTTGTATTTTAAGTGGCTCGCGCGCACTTATCAGGAGTGATATACTCCAGGGAGCTAGAAACGGTCGTTGAGTGGGTATTAAGCGGTATGTTCGCCACTGCCCAACATACATCCCTAGACTTGCGCTGGATACCCTAGAGAAGGCGTCCTCCGGATCCTGATTTTTGGCGAGCTTATACTGCGTTCACATCACTGCGGGGGTGGGAACAGGAATGTAGCCAACGGTCCGCTCGGTACCATGGTCATGGTGTAGACAAAGTATCGATACCTTATTCTCAAGTGCAACATCTATCTTTAACATCGAAGGCTCACACGGCCGGAGAGTCCCAGCCGAAGCCCGAGTAGAGTCCAGCGCACATGATATCTCTCCAAAATCCTAGTTTCCAACTGCAGATCCAACTGCATAAACATCAATGCATGCAATCGCAGAGTACAATACCAAGCTAGACAGTGACACCCAACCCTAACCCGGTATGGAAGCCAAATAGCCTTGGCGACAAGAACAAGAAAGAAGCAAACTGTAGAACAGAGTATTCATTTGCTACCCAGTTTGAGGGTTTTTCGGCATGACCATCACACCTGCAACCCATCGCTAGATATGCATGTATATATATACATGTGGACAGATCCCCAATCACGACTATCTGGTTGGTCAATGCCTTCTAACTCCGTGCTAACTAGCATGAAGATATCTTTGTCGGAGCTTCGGACGAGATTCTTATCGTCCTTCCGCCGTCCGACTACATATGCACTCTTTGGTTTGTGGAAGAGTGATGCAGCAGAAGCAGTCTGTTCAATCAGTATTAAGCAGTCTTGTTTCCAATCCCGAGAATTCCACATTGTGCTCGCTGTCATTTTGCTAAATTTATTCTCAAAAAACTGAGTACGTCATTCTTCTTGATTAACGAATGGGCTCGATGAATTAGTTCGTTTATAAAATGAACGAAACGATAAGGGCGAAAGTTGGACTAGCCACATAAAGAGGCAATTCAACGGCGTTTGCTTGTAGAGTACATGTCAACAACTTGCCGGTCACATATACGAGTATGATAGATATCGCTATGTATTCTCCAGGAATATATGGGCTACTGTTTGCATCAAAAATATACAACATTCCATCCAACCAATCTTGTCGGCCAACCATCGCAGAAAAATATACAAGAAACGAATGTACTAAGTGAGCTATAACCAAGCTCTTCCTTATCCACCATCCATGATCCGTCTGTCATCCATCACCTCGTCAATAGTCCTATTAATGTTCTCATCAGTGTAAACATAAATGCAATAAAAGAGACAAACCAACCGACACCGTGTAACTAAATGAGTAGGTCAATGAGAATGTAACAAATAATCAAAGAATAACTCCGTTCCATCCCAGTCATAACAATACAGTGAAAGAAAGAAAAAAACTAGTACTAAAGAGCATAGCGAAAACAATCCTATCGCTGCTCGTCCATATCCTTCATCTCTAACTCCACCAATTTCCTTACCCACATTCCCTTCTCTTCCTCGGGACTATTGTCTTCGACCCATTTCTTTAACCGTTCGATCTCCCGAGCCTTCTCCATCGCACTCTCTTCATTTGCATCTTCGATCTCAATGTCCTCAATAATATGCACCACCACGTCCTCCGAAAACCCGACCCTCTTATTTCGCAACAACGTCCGACCTCGTCTCTCAGGCTGCGCTCTTGGCATAAACGATGCAGATGGTGTGGTAGGGTGGTGAGAACTCTTCATCGGTTGATGGTGGCGGCGCTGGTATCTCCGCCTTCGTTTCTTGTCCTTCAGGCTGGGCGAAGTAGGGCTTCCGCTGTCATCGGAAGACGAGGATGATGAGGACGGAGATGGGGTCGGCGCGGTGAGTGTACGATTCATGAATGTGTTTCTACTCGTCGGCGACAGAGCGGATGAAGGGGTGCGAGCTGTTGGGGTAGAAGGTGTGAGGGATGGACCGGAGAGCGCGGCGATTTGGAGTGAGAGCTTTGGGCGGTGTCGCGAGTGCCGGCTCGTCGGTGCGAAGGAAGGTGTGGGATGTGCCGCGAGCAGCATTGTCGTTTATTGAATATGATCGTGAATACGTGTGTGAGTATCTCTTTGTTCGCAGTCGGTATGGACGGAGATGTTAGCTTCAGTTGTTTAGTGGAGGTAGCTAGAGAAGTGTTATAGCGATGTTTGGTCGGTTATTCGCAGAATACAGAGCAGATTGTTTTTTAGATCAAAGAACGGGGCGGGGAAGGAAGGCCTTTTAGCTAGCCGCCCAACAACCCCTCACCATGCACTCAAAATCTATTTCTTGATTTTCCAGACTTGCTGGGGCTCCTGGTTGGTTGGAAGCATGCTGCAGGTGTGGTGAGTGTGCGGAACCTGCAGGGATTCTGTGTAAAAATACCTAAGACAAGACAAGCCGTGTTCTAGGTGTGACAGGAATAGAGCAGTGCGGGGGGAGAACAATATGAAGAGCACGAAGGAACGGCGCCTTCTCTAGGGCAAATGGACAAGAATCTGAAGACGGAGGAGGCAAAAACATAACCAGCGCATGTAACTCGAACATAGAATTTGTTGGCTTCGGGTACAAACATCTCTATACCGATCGCAAATACCTTCCCTGAACGAGTCATCTCATGTTTCCTTGTCGTTTTGCAGCAAAGCCATCAGGCCAAAGATAGAAGCCCCTGGCCATTGCCGTGTCGCAGCACAACCAATCATCGCGCGGCACATTCTGCCTCGTCGCAAACAGCTGGAAGTACCTACCATATCCATCCGACGAACTTAACTGTGAAACGGAAAACAGCGGAGATATAGATAGAGGCGGATGTGAGGCTGCAAGTGCGACGTCGCGTCTTCTGATATCATCATGAAAGGCCCGCCGGACATCAAACCGTGAGAGCTTCATCCGTATATCCGCCTCCGCAACCAGCTTCAACAGCAAGTTATCACCCTGATTATTCGATTAATATTTTGTCTTCCCCGCTCTTGCCGGGTACATAGGGCGCTGCATATGTATACATTTATCCAAACGGAGCTAGCCCCTATGCCCTGCATATCTAATCGTCAACAGATTTGTAACAGTTTCCATATCGAAGGAACAACGATGCCGTCAAGCGAAATTGGCAGATGAATTTTTAGAACATGATGATCCAGAATCCCAGAGCACGTGGTTTGGAAAGGTAGAGTAACACCTCAACAATTGCAACTTTTCTTTTTCAGAGTTGAGTGTCTATACCTGTATTTTACTATGGTCAATGTACACGTTTACGTATCCCGGAGATATACCAGTTCTTGCAATCTATATCGAGAACCGAGGGTGTTGGCGATAGATGGGATCTGGGATCTGCGCTCGGAACAAAGAGCGAGTCTTCCAAGAAAACTGGACCGGCACACGTATCACCATCCAACATAAACTACTAGTGCATCATATTCTCTGGTTCTGCGTGTACTCTACAGGTCTGTGGGTCATCTCGACCCATTGAGATCTACGGCTAGAGTAAGTGTGTGTGAATGAATTCGCGAGCATTGTTCCGTTGACCAGGCAGAGGCACATGGCCGGCCGCGGGGAAAGGGTAGAGGGTGGGGTTCGCAACTTTACTTTGTTCTCACTTTGTGTTTTCATTTGAGCGAAGGGGTTAAGTAGGAATATGTATGTCATAGCCGCAAGCGGCTGAATACAGAATGATTACTAACAAACAAACATGGCCGGCTGCGGTTGTTGGCCGTACAGTGGATAGTTGATGGGACACTGAGAATTGAATCAGGCTCTCTACTTTTGTTTTGTAGATATGAGCTCCTTCTCGTGCTCGAGTCGCAGTGCTCAAGTAACCCTGCTGAACGGTGCAAGTGATGCTACCAAGAATGCGTTTTCTCGGGCGTTTTCCCGGCTTTCGGCGCTACCGAGTCCACTGGTGGTAGAACCCTGCAACATGATTATCAGGTTCTCCGGTGAAATTTTGTTCAATTCGGGTACGGCGCGTCGTTGGTTCAAGATCGACATACAGTACGCATAACTAACGGTTTCATTCCCGTTCCAGTTAACCTAGTCGTAGATTTGCTGATAATCCTGATCATACACTGTCAGTCGGAATTGCGCCCACGTTTTGGATGCGGGCGACAAGGGAGCCCACATTACTTTAGTCCCTACAGACACAGAGTACAAATATAGTACCAACAACAGGCACTGTTCCCAGGTAGTAGAAATACCAAGTACGGGAGTCTAGCTAGTGCGGCAAAGGGTCACTGCGCTAAGCAAAAGTCAAACGGCATTAAGTACGACGACGAAAGCGTCGAAATGCCAAGCTCATATATATATTGATTAAACACCGAAACAACCAATAGAACATAGATGAAGCAAGGACCGAACGAGATGACAGCAAAATAAGGACAAGGCAATAAGAGTGCATGATATACGTAGAAGGGTTCGCAACTGTCCCTCTCCCGTAGCTCTTCCCAGCATATGTACTCTAGGTTCTGATCTGCCAGTACCCCCGCATAAAATTTACCGAGGGCATTTAATTTCGTACTGCCGAACTTTATCCAAGCGATTAGCTTCAGAGAAGAGAAGTTTCTTCAACAGAGTTATTGGTTCGAGATTGCGTCTAAGGTTCCTCTCCATGAAAGCCATCGACAAAACGCCATGAAATTTGCCGTATAGTGTACATTAGCCTCGCTTCTCCATTCTAACGAGTTCGATTCGCAGTTCAGTATTTCAGCGAGACATATCATGCGGAGTCACTCGGTAGAATAACTTTTCCATTTGTTGCTATAGTACTTAGGGGAGAACCGTGTGTGTAGATTCTATGATACAGTAAAGAGAAGGAGAGAAGGAGAAAGACTCGATTTATATACAGAGAATCATGAGAGAAAACTTTGATGCTTCACCACTGAGTCACTTGCCATCGGATATGTAACACCATTTTCGTCTCCAAACAAACTGTCCTGCAACAATGACCGACGGCTTCAAAAATAGCAAGCGATACTCTACTCGCTGAATGGCAATTGGGTGTAGAGTAAATCTTGCGGGGGAGGTTTAACGCTGAGCAACGGAAACTGCTGAGAGATCAAGCAACCCAGCGGTTGAGGGCGTTTACCCAACCGCTGGATTCTTATTTCGTGGTATACCTATCTCTGAGCGTCTAGTGGTGGAAGTGGAACTTGCTCGAACATCGGCTGGTGGCAGGGATTGTGGACTGAGTACTTAGAGTAGGTGAGTAGTTACGTACCTGTGGCGGGCGCGGTGGCGGTAAGGATTGTGTACTGGGGCAACTGTAGGCACGGACGGTCTTCAAAGTTGCTGACGGTTAGTAGCCTGTGTGCCTAGACAGACTGATAACATTCCGACCGATAGTCAACCGTTTTGACCTCTTTTCTTCATAGTTCTTTACCTCTTCAGGTAGTTTTGGCCTAGTTTTTAATAAATTTGTGGCCTAGCTCGTAGAATTTCTAACCTACTACTTTCTCAAGTACGTACTAGCTAGAAAGTTTCTACAGAGCGATCAAGTATGCATACCTGTGTTTAGCGAGCCTTCCGGATTTCTCTGCACCTATCTTGCTAGAGGCGTGACAAAGACAGTTTCTCTCCCATTACAATGTGGCACATTGGAGCTTTCCTGCCACCTTGAGAATACAGTATTCCTGCCACCTGCGAATTTGAACTTTTCAGCCGTGCGTCTTCGATCTTTGGCCGGCAGTAGTTTTGCAGAGTGCAGCTGGATCTAACCTTTGAGAGCTCCTAGCAATACCTACACCAACTGTGGTAGGCTGATAGAGTATCTCACGACAGAGCCTTACCCATTCATTGATGCTATTTGCAGCACTAGTGCACCCTACTGTCGGCCAAGATCCTAGACGCACGACAAGAAAGTTGAGAACTCGGTGTGGCAGGAATACTCTAATGCAACTCTCTCGCCGTGCGTCTTGGATCTTGGCTGGCAGTAGGGTGTAGTAGTGCTGCAGATTGCATCGGTGAATGGGTGAGGATCTGCTATTTGATACTCTATCTATTGCCGTTGATTGCAAAGGTTAAGTCTAGCTGCACTATGCAAAACTACAGCGAGCTAAGATCTAAGACGCACGATGGGAAAGTTGAGATTTAGGGGTGGCAGGACGCTCTATTATGGCGTTGGCCGGAGATGATATTTTTGGGCTGGAGGCATTGCGTTTCTCTTCCTTGTTGAAAAGATTCCCACCAATCTGTCAATAGCAGAGCTGTGTATAAAATACAAACAGAATTAACAAAATTTCAGAAAGCGGACACATGAAGCGCAACACTTAAGGCACAGAACTAAAATTCTGGCGAAGTGACTGAGCCATCGGTTCTCATGCGTAGGCCGCGGGTTCCCGTGGCAGCTTTCGCACATTAGTTTTATGCCTTATTACCAATATGTCGGAGTCTCTCTGCTGCCCGTTCGTACCTGGAAGTCGGAGGAAGCATCCGGTTAACTCGGTTTCACGTGACAAATTGATTATCTGCGAATTGATTATCTGCGCGCACTCGCTTTTCGAAGTTGTGAGTCGATTTTGAAAGTCGCTTCTTGCGATCAAACTTATCCGTTTCCGTTATTTTGTTGATAAAAACCCATCTATATGCTCACTACAGTGTTCTGCTATAATCTCACCACGTTGTTGACGATCGATGATGGCCATTAATATTTCTTTAGGCTTTCTTTCATTTCTTAGAGACGCTGTAAGTAACAAGGATCTAGACAGTAGCATAGTGCTTACATACGTGCGCTGTGTGGATTATTCCGTGTAGATGAGGTCGGAGGTTGAATGGAAGACTTCCCGTGGCAATTTGTAAGATTTGGAGAGTAGGAAGCGAGAATTTAGGACCGAACCTATTCCCGAAGCACTACAGCTCGCTTTGTTTTACGTTCATGATGCTAAGCCCACCTTGCAAACGGAAAGCGCTAAAATACTAAGTAGCAGTTCACAAGCGCCGTGTAAGCGCGCTACTACTCTTTTCCGGGGTATTTTGTTCCTATATCGTGAAGCTTGCGGCTGTAGTAACCAATCACACCCTCATGCCCGTCATCTTATCTCTGCAATACCGACTATCATAGCATGCATTGGAGCCCTTGCGTACGGCGGGGCCCTGTCATCCATGGGAGTTTTCGGGCACCCTTTCATTATAATCGATCTCAATTAGGGACACCTGTGATCTTCTGTCGTCCCAATTTACCACTAATATAATACGTGACTATGCCCCTTTTTGGCCACGAGGATACTGTACGGCAACGATCAACAGCAAGAACAATAAGGAACAAAGCAGATGCACAGAGCAGCTATAAGAGCATATTATTTTAATTATTGATGACGTGCGGTAAGCTGGTGAGATTGAGTAGCAGTTCTTTTTTTAGCATATTGAGATGCGCATCTGTATCTGATGCTGGGGCTTTACCCGCATCCAAGAACGCGTGGCGGTTACTTCAGATCGTTCTGAGTTTACGCCGTAAGCTTCACCCGTTGGCATTCATGTATGAGCATTTTTCCGCAGTTTGTTTGTTTGTAATCATATTGCATTCCGCCGCTTGCGGCCATGGCGTATACATAACATATTTTCTCCCCGCTTCTCCTGTAACACAAGGAAACAAAAGCAAAGTTGCGAGCCCTCTTCCCCGAAACAAACAAAATCCGCCAAAAAACATCAACTTTTACACCCCCATCACCAACTCCTCGTGATCTGAGTCCGCCCCCTCCACCACTCCGCTAACTCTGCCGACATCTGTAAAAAAGAAAATCCAACAGTGTCTGTACATTTTTTATTCGCAAAAGCAAGAGACATCAGAACCTGGACCTTCTTCCGCTTCAACTCTTTTTCAACCCCCTTCCAGAGTTCCTTCTGTTCCCGTTTCCATCTTTTGCACCACTTAAACAAGTGGTCTCGAGTCTGATACTCATGCCCGCATTTTTCCGCAGTTGTGCAACAGGTGAGTCATGACCATGTCCTGAGGAGGCGGCAGCGGCCACAAAACCCAACAGAGTTGACATAATTTGGTCGAATTCATGTGGTGTTTGGGTGTGTAGCGGCATGTTTGCCCATTTCTGATCAAGGAGGAAATTTTTAAGCGCGGTAGGAATGTTTGCGCCCATCCAAGCAAAGACTTACGCGCGTATTCCTCCTATTCACGAAGAATGTTGGTATTAGTGCGAACGGCCTTAGACACTCTTGACGTGATTCTTAAGGGCTGCGATTTATTCGCTTTTCCATCGGTTGCAGTTAGATTGGAGGCGACCTTTTGACTAACTTGGACCTCAGTCCGCCATCGACACCTAAGCTTTGTGGGCAACCTTCTCCAACAAAGAAAACGTCACAGTTGCCGTATTGAACCTATATGCCCTGTTGTGGAGTCGTTAGCATCTGCGCCTTGCTCCTCTCGTAAACTAATTCTTCCTACGCTTGTAATCTAGGTACGAGAGAACTGAACCAAAAATACTGGCGGTACCTACATCTCGACAACTTTTGTCAATGTAATTGGCATGGTCTTCCAGGTCTGGCCTTGGTATTTCTCGGATCTGAGACTGCTGCAACCATTTATACGTCAGAACGAAGAATCCAGTGACCGTGAAAGATGCAACTAACCATGTAGATAGGCGGTGGCCGCTATTGCTGCGGATGAGGGATGATACCCGGTGTCTTGCTGCTGCTGGGAGTGATTCCTAGTATTCTCCACTGTCTCGGAACTGTTGGACCAAATCATGGTGCAGAAGGAAGCGTACGTCGACTTATGGTGCAGCTGCCAAATCAATAATGCGTATATTGACTTATCTATTCATCTAATTGACACGTACACAAGAAGTAAAGTGAATCCGGTCAACCCTAACCCAACACCACGTGATGACGGCACTGAAAGTCTGCCCAACAGGAACTGGCAAGACCGAAGGTATTACGAGCCAAGAAGTCTCGAGTACCTCCATCAGTCTCGTCTTAAGACGTGAGTCTAACCTATAACCCGACTTCAGCGATCTCATCGGTGTTCCATCACTGTAGTGTTATGTAATAGTTCTCGAGACCGCAAACGACTAAGACTCCAAGACCGAGATGGCCAACGAGACGAGACTGCCGGTCTCGCCCCGAGTTGATTCGTATGACTCTCAGCGGTAGCCACGCTGTGGTTGGTACGGATCAAAACGAACAAAAACGGCGAAGAGAAAGGGTATATGCCGACAGTATACATAGTGTGTTGTGGGTGGGTGGCTGAGGTGGACATGGAGGTAGCCCAACAGGATGGAAAATGCGAGTTGTCAAAGATGTGGTTGTGTGTGATCTCGTAAATCAAAGTCTGGGCACGAGATGAGGTTGTCTTACAACCTCAGGGGTATCATTCCAGTTGGTGATGGGTCCTTGCTTGGGAGGTGGTGGCGGTTATATTGATGTCGTGCAATTAACCTTAACAAGTCAACAAGAGACTCACATCCCACGTAATTGTGTCCACTCACTATCATCGAAGTTGCTAATGGCCAATGTGTTGCATATCCGGTGGTGGCAAAGGTGGCAAAAGGCCGCGCAACTATCGCCACTCTCATGTAATATACAAGGTACGGTGGCGGCTTCGCCACCCTTTGGAGGCGCCCAGATTGATCTCCAGCCCAGCCGACCCAGAGTTGCCATTTTTAGCAGCTCCTATGCTTCCAGATGTATATGGCTCTAACATACTCCTAGAATTCAAAATTTGTTAGATCATCTCTTGGCCAGCTCACAGTGAGCATATCTCTCCAAGTCTGGGTGAGTCTCTATCGTTTCTGTGGCCAGAGCAAGCATATTGGCAACTGGGAAGATGCCTTCTGCTGGGTAACTCCAATCAATTCAAGTTCATTTAAGTCCATGAGTTTTGCTCTCATCACAAAGTGTTCTATACATGAACCATGCATAAACAGGTCCTCTTTCACTTCCTGGTCTCCAACTTACTATATCACTAATATTCATAGTGCAGCTGTAAAAAAATGCTCCAAAATGCTGTTGATTCACAATTTCTGACTCAATATAAGAGATATCATAAATCTAAGACTTGGAGGTGAGAGGACATAGTTATCCACATATTTTGTATAGGACACTTTGTAATCAGAGCCAAACTCATAGAATTAAAAGGGCAGGTCATTTGGGATCTGAGTTTAAGTGGTAGGTATTTGCCACAATCAGCCACTCAGCCACAGAATTATGACCAATCAGAATCGAAAAAGACACATGTCGTGTGCTTATATGAATAATGTAGCGCCTTTCCGTATTGAGGAATTCAGGAGACAAATAAGTATTTCCAAATGACCACATATTGTCTTCAGTACACAAGGAAGTGATAAATTGTAGAAATGCGGAAACTTGGCATAGGATGCATTGTATTGAAGTTTACAAATACCAGAGCACGGCATCGCGAATCGTGGCGATCAATGTTTCACCTATCGGCAAATTTGAATGAGTGACTTGGCTTCAGTAAGTACTCACTGGAATAAATAAGAGAATTTGTGCGTTGGATTAGGCGGCAATGAAGTTAGAATTGCACATATTCACCGGAACACTTTCCTCTGTCGCACTTGGAATGCGGGTTTCACTTAACAAAGGCACCAATCGCACGTGTGACACTTGGCTGTTATCTTTCAGCTGACATGCACGCACCCCACAATTGTGTTTCAAGTTTTCTTCCACGAGACCCACCTCCTACACACCCCTTCCGCAATGGGACGACAAATCGGACAGTTACCGTTTATGTACTGCACCATTCCTTTACGTTCGAGTTAGGTCGCTGCATCCGTCTGCAATTTTCAGCCGCCACACACGAGACGTCAAAGGTTCTCCGCACGTAACTATTAGAAAAGATTTGCTTGCTTAGCGACACATCAATATCGATACAAGTAATTAGATACTGGAAATAACAAACACCAATTCACTCACGTTTAAGTTATCCCTACACGCTCGATTTTGTAGATTGATCGCAATAGTCGGGTGGTCAATTACACCTGATTTGGGAGTAATATAAGCCGAGATGATCACTCGTACATTGACGAGCGATTCGCCAATCAGATGCTCTGCCGCTCATTGATTAGTATTCCCCACTACTCTCAAATGACCAATCTACAAATCGAGTAAGGGATACGAAATATCATCATGTGGTTTTAGCTACTATCAACTTAATATTTCCTAGTCCTCGACCAGAATGTTTCCAAACAGTCCGTATAACGCTTCCCACCGGCTATATTGGCGGTTAATAGACGGTTTAACCATTAGCGGTGCCCCAATGATATGATAAAAGATAGGCGAAAGTAAAATTGTGTTAGGGTTCTTGCCACATACAGAGCATTCCTAGAGCATTGAGGCCTTCAATGTTCCAAGTTGAGGATGTTATTACTTTGACGAAATACAGTGCGATAGGATGGGTGGGTGCCAAGCGAAGTGACAATATTGCCGATGGGACTATAACAAGCGTGAGTTGTCCAATGGCTGTATTTACCACAAAACAAGGGCAGGATAGCGGATAGTTAAAATGAAGTAGTTATGGGGTACTGTAGGGTCAAAGTATCGAAAGGGTGGTTGACGGTGTCCACCAAAGTCTGTCCTACTGGAATGACAGTCAGGCCTCTACCAAGAACCGTCATCCGACTACGGAAACTCAAATGTTAATTGCTGATTAATTAACAAGCATCTGAGACCTGAAATTGCCGCTCATATGCGCATTGAGTCCTCTTAGATTTGGTTCCGTTAACACTCTAAGTGTAAATTATAAATCTTATCCCCTGGATCGTAACTTTGGCATTCCCGGCCCATTTGGGCATGGCAACCGACTCCGCACCTGCAAATATTTAGCGATGCAACCACAACTCTGTGGGGGTGGCCTGGGAGCATTATAAACTTACTTTCTTATGTCTTGAGAGCATTTTGGCAAAAATTAAGGACTGTACAGGAATGGGGTGCCGATAAAAAGGGCAGTTTTGTTGGGAGGGTTGTCTCAAGATCAGCTCCCCAAAAACTCGAAAATGTCACTGCACAACCCAGATGGACAACTCTGCCCATAACACCCCAAAATATCGTTCAAGCTTAGTGCTAAGGACATACTCTGAAGTCCCAATATCATTGCACTCAAGGAATTCCATCTGCAATGTGCCCGAGAGTTGAGGCTCAGAGGGGGGATACCAATACCCATTGCACAGCTCTCATAGTGAACATGGTTAAAACCCACTTTGTCAAACATCAAAGAGGGCATATCTTTACCCCTCAGCCAGAGCTGGAGTCATGGGCAATTTTCAGTATATCTTGAGAAGGGAAAATAGCTGGGATGGTGGCTTTGCCAGCAGGAAAGCCCAGCCAGAAATGCCAAATCTCCAGCCAAACTTTGCTAAGCATGTTCAAAATGCAAGTAACTGTGGTGTCCCAATAATGAAATGCATCGTTTTGTGGAATTCAATCACCTGTAAAGAAGAAAGTGGGTAGTGGTGCATAGACATGGGGTGGGTTGCCAGTTCAGAGAGCGAATTTTGGTGGGGCAGTAAGATTTACAAAGTCACATCACAGATAATTTAAAATTCACTTTTACAGAAAGTTTTATTTGCTACTAAAGAAGACTTGATAAAAAGGATGGCCTCTGATGACCATTTTTGGACGTGTGGTGAGGTGGATGCGCGGGCGGCCCCTATGGGCCGGGAACCGTTACAATCCAGGGGATACTCTAGGTCTGATATTTTACGAAATTCGCATTTCCGCCTTTGAAAAATTGCTAATGCATAATTTAATGCGCACTTACGTTTTTTTCCAATCCTTGCCAATGCCTTATAATATCACTAAAACGTCGTTCACGTAATCCAAAAACTTAGTATTCATTTTATTTGTACCATAGGTCAGCTTTCACATCACTGTTAGTCATCAATCATCACTCACCAACTCTTGGATATTCTTGTTGTTTATGCTGATTGCTAGAAGCTTGTATGTCCTAAAGTACAGGTACGTTCATGAACTTATATACGCGGTATTCGGAGTATGTCTTGTATGTCTCGTATGCATGCATGCACACTCAGCTGGTATCTCCAGCTGAGTCTGGAATGACCATCATCTTAGAGAGATTAAGCATCATACAACTGAAGCCATATGCCAGGGAGATAAACCATATATGCAACACTCCCCCCTCTTGCTACTCTCCGTGGAGGAAGAAAACAAACAAAGAAGCAAACAAACTGTAATTCCCATAGTAGCCTCCTTAAAACGTTGCGTGGCAAGTGAGCAGGGAAAGAGTACTACCGTAGCCTGAGGATGGCGATCCACAGAGAGACAAGGAGATCCGCGTGCCCAAAAGAAAAGTGAAACAACCTTAAATCCAACATTAAATCGACCTCCTTGTTACCATAAACCCATTGCTTTTGTGAACTTCGGATGCTTATCTTTTGTAAGTGCTTTCGTGAGTATATCTGCCACATTTTCGTTTGTGTTTATGTAGGAGTAGTTGACTATTCGTCGTCTATGCAGATCTCGACTGTGGTGATAGCAAACGTCGATGTGTTTAGTTCAAGCTTTGACGATTCCCGTGGTGATAAGAGTGAGAGCACCTTGATTGTCGCAGTTGATTGGCAGCGGTGGTGAGTCTTTGTGAGAACCATGAATATTCTTTTGCAATTGGAGTAACCAGTTCGCTTGTCTAGAGGCCTCCGAGCAGGTGGTGAATTCGGCTTCGAGAGTTGACATGGCAATGAGACATTGCTTTCGAGACTGCCACGACATAGCTCCATTGCTGGCGAGAAACAAATGGCATCCTTGAGCCTTGCGGTCCGCACTGTCATTGGCCCAATCGGAATCCGAGTACCCTACATGACTATTGCCGATGTCAATGCTGATGCCGATGCGGATGCCGATGCCGATGCCGATGCCGATGCCGATGCCGATGCCGATGCCGATGCCGATGCCGATGCCGAGGCCGATGCCGATGCCGATGCCCATGCCCATGCCAATGCCCATGCCCATGCCAATGCCCATGCCCATGCCGATGCCGATGCCAGTGCCGGTGAAGTGTAGTCGAAAAATGGCTGTAGATTTGAGGTACTGAAGAACTCTCTTAGCAGCGGTCATATGGCTGGTGAATGGGCGCGAATTTTATCGAGAAAGAGCAGCGACCGCATACGAGATATCTGGCGGAGTTGCAAGTGCTGCGTACATCAGTTATCCCATGACTGCTTGATAGTCTGTGATATCTTCCAATTCCTTCTCCTTCCGATCCTCGGCCAAGTCCAATTTGATATTAAGATCCATGGGCGTCGAGACACCGTGAGTATGCTCCATGCCGAATCGTCAGAGGATTGTGGTGATATAGGCTTTCTGTCCGAGACTGACCCTGGTACCATTGCGGTGAATCTCTATGCCGAGGAATTGGCGTGCCGGACCGAGGTTCGTTATCTTGTATTTCTCAGAGAGTGTCGCTTTGACTTCGATGTTAGGGGTTATCCCCTGATAGCGGTAATGATACATGTTTGACTGAAGCAAGTACACGTGACTACCATACGGAATTGGATACCATTAGTCACGAAGCAAAACACCTTCTTGCGTATCAGAACATGTTATCAGTCAGACGGCCTTTAGCGGGGTTACATCTGAACCGCATGTGATGATTTGATAAGAGCAGACTTATCAAGCGGATTCGCAAGATGATGCAATCATGACGCCTTAGCCGGGATGTGAAAAACCATCAGCGGTGCGCATGATTATTAATTACACCTACTAAACCTTTGATAGCGGGACAACACACCACGACGATGGAAAGTCGGGTGTGCAGCACGCGTCATGCAATATGCGAGTAAGTGGGATCGTCGCACCTTATCTCGAAGAGATAGGGATTATGCGCGCAACCCCCGGATAACAGAAGTCTGTATCCTAAGCATGCAGTGCGTGAGGGATTAATGGCATTGGCTGAAGATAAGAGGCCTGAAGCGACCCTGCTCATTGGTTTGAGTTAGTATGCATCGCAACCCGAAAGGGTGTCATAATCTACGTTGGCAGAGTATCGGTGGGTCGCCGACATAAATCTCTGACGCATCGCTGAATAGCCAAATTGGTATGGTGAGGCATTAATATCCACGCGATATTAATATGATGCGATAAAGCGCTGATCAGTCCACGTTGACGTCAGTGTTCCAACTACTGAACAAAAGATAAGCAAGATGTCTAAGTTGAAGAACGAGTTGACGCATGATGCGTTTGATATCATGCAGCGATGACGGAAAGTCGCGCATGCCCACGATAACCTAAAGGGAACTCGTGGTGAGTCTCGGAACGGTCTTCCGAGATAAGCTATCAAGCAATTCATTGTGTCATAGTCATCGAAGTAGCGGCCAAACTTGAGCCAGCGAAAAGACTATAAAAGACTCGCATTGTCTCCACGACAATGGAAGAACCAAGCTCTAGCAGCAATCCACAGTCAGACAATTACCAGCGAAGAACACCTTAAAATATTATTAAGATTTCTACATAAACACTTCATCATTACTTCACTACTCCCAATCAGTGAATTCATACTTTATGTTTACCTCGAGACAATTGAAGAAACGCACGGCACACGATCATCTCGTCCGACAACTCGGAGAACTGTTTCTTTATTACGAGGAAACCAGGAATACTTCTGGTCAATACTGGACCTTACACTCGGCCGAGATTCTTGGCATCACGTACGACGTTTGTCGATTTGTAAACGAGGGGCTGTTACCTTTCGAGGAGTGTATCGATACGAGCCTTATACACGATCAGACAGAAAACAGAGATTGTTTTTAGAGGGAGCTCTTGTATAAGGACAAGAGGTTGAGTCTTAGGATAAGACGAGGAAAGAAAAAGAAGTTTAGTTAGGTGGCTGTATTTAAGTTAATAAAGTGTTTTATTGAAACGTGGCGTAATACCCCCGTAAGATTCGATCGCAGCTTTGGCGGCGGCCCTCGGATATGACATGGAGATATCGTCGACATACTGAAGTATCATAATGTCGTCACAGCGCAGATAGAGGTTAGGATCGGCAAGGGATTGAGTGAACCCAAGAGAGAGTAGAAAAGGGTTGATATCGTCGTGCCATAACCGCGGGGCTTGTTTAAGACCATAGAGAGCTTTTCTGAGTCTGACGACGATCCTTGGAGCGTTGGAGCCCTCTGGTCATCCTTCTGGTAGAGTCATAAAGATATCGTGATCGTCGATTTCGGGATTTAGGAAGGCGGTAACAACATCTAAATGGTCCATATTCCACCCGGTTCCGTATTTCCCGATGAGAGAGATGAGATACCGGAAGGTAGTTAGCTTCCCAACGCAGGCATATGTCTCACCGAAATCCGGCTGTTCATATCCTTTTATGACTAGCAGTGCTTTGTACCGTGTGGACCCGTCAGGATTGTGTTTAGTCTTGTAAACCCAGTTAGAGCCAATCGGCTTAACTTGCAGTTGCCGTGCTTCTCGGGAGGTGAGAGCAGAGAAGGTATTATTGAGCAGGATCGATGTGCTTTCTTGCTCCATGGCTCTTTTCCAGTGATTTCGTTGAGGGCTTTCCATAGCTTCCGTGTAGGTGTAAAGATCTCCAGTGGCTGCGGATGCTGTGAGTGCTTCTGCCGAGTTTTTACCTTGACTTCTTGTAACATGACTCCCTATCGGCAGAGCTGGAGCTGGAGCTGCTGGCGGTGCTTGGCTCGATTACTTGATTGCTGCTGCCGAGCGCCGGGCAGCCTGATCCTCTCTGCGGAGGCGCCGGCTGTGGGGGTTGTTTTCTGCAACTGCTGCCGAAAGCTGGGCAGTCTGATCATCTCTGTGGAGGCGCCGGCTGTGGGCAATGTTTTCTGCATCTGCTGCCGAACACTGGGCAGTCTGATCCTCTCGGCGGAGGCGCCGGCTGTGGGCGTTTTCTGCTTTCTAGTCAGGAGCTTTATGCATGTGAGATTTGGATCTCTTACCTATTTGCGTAGGTTGACTATCTCGGAGAGGCTCATCTCCGGTATCTGATTCTTCGACATATTCCTCATCTTCTGGTAATTCAAATATGTCGATCTCATTGCTTTCATGCTGACACCACATGTGTGCATTCCTTTCTTCATCGAAGACGACTTCTGATTGGGCTTTTGCTCTCTGGAATTCGGGGACCCATAACCTCCACAACGTTTTTGAGTCGTGTGTGTAGCCTACCATCATGCAGGGCTTTGATCTCGGGCCGAATTTGCCTCGGCGCTGGACTTCGGGGATGAGTCTGCCGGCGTACCATCCGAATCGGCGTAGGTTGTGGAGAGAAGCTTGATACGATATCTTGTTACCGTGGGCATTGGGTGTAGGTTTTCCAAATACATGCAGCATTTCGTATGGCGTTTCATACTGTGCTTGATAGCCATCGCAGTCACTTCTTTTCAGGCCTTCATTTGGCGATTTCTGATGGAGATTGACTGCGGTATTAACTGCTTCTCCCCAGAACTGAATGGGGGCCTGGGAGTCAATCATCTTCGCACGGGCCTTTTCAGTGATTGTACGGATCATGTGTTCAGCAATACCATTCTTCTGTTGAGTGTATGGAGCATCAGCACAAAATATTTCTGTCACAGTGGACACGCTCCATCAGAGCCGTCAGAGACACCCCGGTGGTGGATTACTCTGCGCCCGGCGTCAATACCACGCGTCACGTTTCATATCACCCTCCGATTGCTGTTTCACCGTTTCTTCTTGCTCTGTCGGTCTTATATTTCAAACAAACGCTCTGGCGTTGTGGCCAACTGTGACCATACGTTGGAATGGGTTCAATGGGTACGCGCTTGCATCAGGATTGCAATGCAATGGGTGACGCTGCGATGATCTCGCCTCGCGTTCCTTCTACCGGCGTGCAAAATGCATTTCTCTGTTTACTAATTATACTGGGTTGAAAGGCGATAGGTGACGCTGCGAAAACCTCTCCTCGCGTTCCTTCTACCTGCGCACAAAATGCAATTCTCTCTTTACTACTTATACACATCATTCCAAGTCGCCAGATCTATGGGGCTATTGACAATCCATCGCTCGTTCCGTCCGTCTCCTGTCTTAGTACTAGTTGCTATCTCTGAAATTATGTGCGCGCAGCCGACGATGTTTCCCATGCTGAAAACTTGTAAGGCAACGGCTGCCGGTGCTTTTCTCACTTGTACAAATTTCGAGACGGGATCCAAGTTACCCCAGTTTTCCGGTATTGAGGTGAGCGCCATGGCTAACCAGTACCCAACGAAAGCTCCATCCTCATTTTGGAGTTTGTTGTTGAATAGTCGTTGCAGTTGCCATGGGAGACTCCCATTCAGTGCGCCATAACACCTCCCTGGACGTGGCTTTACTCACACCCAGTTGTTCCGTCGATCCCCTCCGCACCAGCTCTAGCTTCCTGTGCATCGACACATCTGAGATATGCGATCACCTTCTAAACCCTCAACTTGAACCTTAATACCATGGTAAATACAGAGCTCCATTGCGTGCAGTTGTTCATCCGATATATACGTCTTGTTACGACTCTTATGCTTGGGAAACTCCCACGTGTCGCTGTGTATTGCCGCACGGTGCGTTGCGTCTTGCGTATTGTCGAGTAATGGTCTGAAGTCTTTGATCATAGCGTCAGGATGCTTTCCATCACGGCTGTTTTGGGGTCCCATGAATTCGGGCTTCGTATATGACTGGGGTCTCTGGGGGCAGCCAGATCAGCACCGGAAGGGAGGACTTTGCAGGCGGCGGCACTGTTCTCCCAACGCTGAGCAAGGGCTTGGAGATTGAGCTCTCTGATTTCGAAGCAGAGGATGCGACGCTGAAAGGTGATTACTTGTGGCAGGTAGTTGATATTGTGATTGGAGGCGATCCAACCGTCCTTGAGGTTCGTTTTAGGTGCTTGATCATGGCTCTCAGCAGAATACTGTTGCAAGGCTCCGTATCAACGAACCTGTTCGGCCCAATGAGACATCAAGTGGATCTTTGGAAAGTTGAAGTCGGCATCTAACTCCTTGGAAATATCTATCTCGTGGCTAATATAATCCCGCCAGGCGTTCATTTCGCGCCGCTTCTTGGACGGCATCCAAGTTTCAGCATTTGTTTCCTCGTCTACCTTTCGCTTCTTCACAAGTTCCGTTCTCAAGGCATTGGCTTTGGCCTTCCCCTTTTTGCCGGCTCACCCTAGTAAGAACACATCTTTGAAGGTGTGAAAACGATGCAAGGTGTCCACCATGTAGCTCAATGTTGCATCATCATGAGATATATATCGAGCATACATATACAATTCTAACAATTCCCGTGTGCACTCAATTGCGGGATTGAATATGGGACGCCGAGCGGGGTTTCCACCTCGTAGAGACTGGGTAACAACTCCAAGCAGGTACCGGCTCATTTCCTACATCTCCTTCCCATTCCATTGAGAAACTTCCTCATATGACTTATTTTTTGGTGTGAGGTCGTGGTAAGCAGGCACAGATAACCAGATTCCATTGTACTTGTCGAGCCGTTCGTGCGTTTTCATGCAGTGGAAAATCCACTTCTGGAGGTGGTCAAGCATGCCGATCTGCATTGTATGGAGGAGGTTGGGCTTTGGGAGATCGCTAACAATACAGGGAATATTTCGAAACACGTTGAATCCTCGGTGACCATGGCCCAACGAGAGTTCGGCATCCGCTGCCTTGGTGTTGGCATCGCTGAGCATTCTATATAGGTTGTGATCCCGCCGGGCGTGTTCCTTGTCAGGATGCACATAATCTTCAAGTTCGTTCTTTGGACACTCGCACCAAGAACAGACATGCCGCTCGAGATGATGTAGGTCGCTATACTCTGGACAATCTGCAAGCCATGCTGCTAAAACCGGTTTGCAAAGCGTGAAGTTGCCATCTGCACAGAGAACGTTGTAATACCCGCTCCCAGCGGTGGCATTTTGTTTAAAGGTGAGTTGCTAGAGTAGCCGCTGGAGTACTTCGTTCAGCACCTCTCGGTTCGTTTGCCGCTGCTCATCTAGCCGCTTCTGAGGAATATTGCAGTTCTTAATTGGAATCGGTAGGAGAGCGACCATTACGACGCTGTGCGTTGAGGGCGTCTGGCGGATCTTTGAAGATAGATTGCCAATTGTCATATATACAGGCCACTCTTTCTTGTCGCCAGCAAAATTCGAGACATGCGTTCCGTCGGACATGAAGATCAAGGGAACCAGTGTATCCCCCAGTCTGAGTGTTGACTAAACATCGATTAGCGCGTTATTATCCTCGAGTATCTCTCCTTACCTGTGTCTCCCGCCACCAGCCCACAGTGTGCATTTCGGTATAGAGGCGTTTCGTGGGCGTATCGCTGTTAAAGCACCGCTGAGGGGCGAAAATGAGATGCTCTGCGTAGGCTCGCTGCCGCATCAACCATCTCATGCTTTTGATGATGTCTCAACTCCAGTATGTGATAGGGGGTTAGTGATTGTGATTCCATCACATATCCTCGAGAGTGTGTAGTTTCCACTCCCCGAGAGCCTGATCATCTGGCATGCTAGCCACGGGCTTCTGGATGGGATCCCCATCATTGAAGCTTGGGAAACGCAGAGCGGTGTTTTCTTCCTTCAGCACGTTGTCATAGTACGTCCTCATGCCCTTCTTCTTGATCCCACACTGCATATATTTGTACTCTTCACGCGTCGCAAACGGCTAGTAGGGATTGTTTTGTAGGTTCGTCTCAAGGCAGCCCTGGGCGTCGCGTTCCCATGGCTCAGCAATGAAATCGATCAGTGGAGCGCCGGCGCTGGGGTATATTTCCGTCCGCGGCAGAGGTGGCGGTGGTTGAGACTCCGTGTCTGCGATGTTTTGAACATGTTTGAGGTAAGGAAACGCGCCCAAGTTTTCCACTGAATCTTTGTTAGCGTTGAATTCACGACGCTGAGCAGGTTCAACGCGTCGGGGTGCGCTGCGAACAGTCAAATTCTTCTGAAAGTGTTCAGGATGGTATAATTTGATATGTTTAAGTCGCCAGCTGTCTGAGGTGAACTTCTTTCGGCATGAAAATTCGGGGCAACGGAAAGGGGTCTTCTCTGGCATTGTCGACGACACGCGAGGAGTGGAGTATTCACTGTAGAAAGGGACGAAAGTTGGTGCTGGGCCTGAGCAGTCTGGTGTGGGTATAAGCTCGCGATACTTGAGAGATTTATTGAGCCTCAACACCATCACAAGGAGGTTCCTTACACGCCAGGAGTTGCAAAAGCACTGCATGCGCGATGTCCCATAATACTATGAATAAAATAAAACCAATAAAATACCATAAATAAAATAAACCATGAGGGATCCAAAAACCTTGCGATGCGTGTAATAATCAATGCCTGAGATAAATAGATTAGAACAAAGGAAACGAACAAGACAAGAACCCGACCCTAACCCGAACGCAACAACCATTGCCTCCTCTGCACCGCGAGGACTGGTTCACACCTCGCCTACTGAGCCATGCGGGCGTGCCTCAGGAAGAGGGGCATCGGGGAGAGGGACATCGGGGAGAGGGACATCGGGGAGAGGGACATCGGGGAGACTGTTGCCACCTGCCGATTCAATCAGCAGCTGCTGATCCACATTCACATCCAAGGTGTTTTCGGCTGCCTCAGCTTCTCACTGAGTTGGCACCGCTGGGCGAGGTTTTTGCGGCGTCACAAACCCCAAATGCTCCAGCCCACTGAGGGAATGAGTCTCCGGAGTTCGTGGTTGTGGGCTAGGGTCCGGGGTTTGTGGCCGTGGGGCAGGCTCCGGAGGTTGTGGCCATGTGGTATGCTCCCGCATCTCCTGGCATTGCTCAGGTATCACGATTGGCTGATCGTCTACCATGGTATCTACATCGTCAGCCGGTGTATTTACCATCTCTCCCTGGCCAATCGTCCAAGGTTCTTTGCCATCATCCTCATCCTTATCCTCCTCCTCATCCTCATCCACCACCTCCTCCTCCTCATCTTCGTTCTTTTCATCTTCCTCCCCTTCCTCATCACCGTCCCTTTCCATATCCACATCGCCGCCTAAATCAACTCCGTCTGGTGCGTCCACATCATCCTCCATGCGCATATCCATATCAGGATCAAGTTCTGAGTCATATTTGCTGTCCGACTCGGTAGAGTCGGTATCATCATCTGAGGAAATTGACACTGCGGGCAATGGTTCCGGCTCTAAATATACCCACTCTAGTTAGCCCTCTGTGTACGAGTCTGCCTCATACAGTTTAACAATACCTTTCCCTTTACCATTTCCCTTCCCTTTCCCCTTCCCTTTCCCCTTCCGATCGTTTGTACCCTTCCCTTTCCCGGTCCCTTTTTCACCACCCTGCGTATTCTCCTCACCCTCGCCGTCGTCATTGTCATTGTCATCGCCAGGACGGCTCCATCCTCCGCTCGGCGGTCCGGGATCGGCCCAGTTCTCATCATCATCATCCTCGTCGATTATCTCATCCCAATTCTGTGGTCTAACGGCCAGGAAGTCGCCTGGCTTGAACTGCTGGCAGCTTGGCGGCTCAATCATTGACCTGGGATCATCGCAACCGTACCAAGAGAAACGCTCACCGGTGCGTTTAACCCGTCCAGAGCTGGTTGTCTGCGGATTGGAGCGATCGACTTGATCCCCGAAGGCATGGGGGTTGTCCCACCTCCAATTGTTCATTTGGTCACGGGTTTTGTCAAACATTTGCCCCATATATGAGTGGAAGGCTGCCCACCACGCCCGAAAAAGTGAACTCCTACTCCTGCAATGCGGCCACATCAGCTGGAATTGTGAAAAGTGGCGAGTCGTGACTGGATCAAGAAAGATTATATCATAAATGAGGTCCCAGGCTCTCTCATCCTTGACGCCGCAAACATTGTATATCCGTATGAGTCCCCAGATGTGTTCCGAGATGAATCCCTTTATACAGTCCCAATCCAACGACAGGCGTCGATTTATAACCGATGTCGGCATTTTTGCCCTAGCAGTTGCCTTCCCCTTTCATTTGCGGCTGCCCTTTGGTGCCATCGCTGCGAGTTGAAAATGAATCTACATCCGAGGCGTTAGCTTTATGATACAGTTGAACGTAGCGAAAGGAAGCCCGGAGTGAACGTACAAAGTTGTGTAGGTTATCGGGTGTATGTTGGAATCAGAGGCATTGTTTTGTGCAAGTCACATGATGTCGAGATCAGGATGCTGTTGGTGTGTATAATATGGGAGGAAAAGAGAAAGGAGATTTAGGCGGGAAGAAGGGATATATATACTCGAGTTCTGGCGATTTCTTGGTTCAAGGTTCAACTTGTGAGTTTTGTTGGTTAAGGAACACAAAATGGCACAGCCTTCATCTTGCCGCACCACCAGGCACCTCATGAATGACAAGCCTCGAGACGAGATTTAGTACTCGCGGTGAGGACAGTTTGCAACGCCGGGCGTTGCTTTGGCATCTCATACCACTTTTGCCGCTCAGACCTCGTGCATCTTGGAGCAAACTGAGTAGTTCTCGAGTTCTCCCAACTGTGCAACTATCCAACACGGCTACAAACGCCTAGCGGTGGAAAATGCTGACGCAACTGATGTCATAGGATACAGAATATGTCATTGTTCGCTTTGCAATGCTTTTAGCTCTGCCAAAGGGGGATTTCCACCGGGAAGCTGAAGATATACACAATCGATCGTTCGAAGTATTGGGCCAAGAACGAGTGCAATACGATGATAATCGCGCCAAGAAGGCATAAACACCCTGCAAGCAGTGCAAATAGACCTTCAAACGTTGCTGTAACAGTGAATATCAATGCTGAGTTTAATCTGAGTTTGATCTGAGTTTAATCTGATGGCAGTTAACCCCATAATTGAATGCTTTTGAAGAGATCTTGTCCCCGAGTATTGTCACGGTTTGGAGTCTAGCGCGGTCAACACTGCGCCTCCCTTTTTTGCCAAATCCCTCCAGGGTCGCTCAAATTGGAGTCTACCTCGCCTGCCGTTGTATATGCATGCAGAGGATATTATTCCCACAGTCTTAACGTCGAACATCCATATTGGATGATGCCTTCCAAAAGCCCTCACCCTGTCACGTCTCCGGTCGTACGAAATGTTCGAAGTCTTTCCGATCGTCAGAATCAACAAAAGCGTGGGCCTTCAGGGAATTCTCAACTTCCCCCTGCTAAGAGACGCGTTTCCGTACCGGCTGGCAAGAGGGATTCCTCTCAAGGAGGGAGTTCTGTAGCCTCTACAATCTAAGGTCAGAACTCCACCCCCTCATCTTCGCTGAACAATTCTCGTGTTGCAGATATCACTCAACGCGTGACTTCCACCCCGTCCGCTACACAGCGAGGGTCAATACTTCCCCCAACCGCCACGCCAGGTTCAAGCAGCCGTAACACACCAGGGCCTGGCGGAATCACACAGAGAGACTCAATGCATCGCGTCGTATCCAGCCCCGCATCCGGCATTGCTAGCACTCCCACTCCTCTCAGCGGTCTTGAAAACCTGCCTACCACCATCCCGAATCCAGAAGCCCGCGCGATCATTACAAATCTACTGCGAACGCGAGCTACAGAAATGAATCAGAGACAGAGGCAGTGGCAATTGCAACGGCTGACGGTGTCTACACCTCGATCAGTGGTCTCCGGAAGTCGCAGCATCCATCGATTTGGTCACACCGACATGACGCGTCTTGTATTTGCAACGGGCAGGCTCCTGGAGCTCAACATGTGGAACATATGGCCGTTTATGAGTGCAAGCGACTTGGAGACGGTAAGTTGTGCAACGCGATGCGTTGCAAAAGCATTAGCTGAAGCCCCACACTGGTGGATAATAGAGACGTACTGGAACACCGCAATGCAGCAAAACAACATTTGGTCAATAGCAGTTGAGGCACGCACAAAGGAGATCTTGAAAGAGGTATGCTGAAGCAACGGCCCACGTTGGATATTACACGCTCAAACTGGTACCAGGTTCGCACACAAGTCGATAATGTTAGATCCCTTTTTATTCAATCAGCAAGGGACAACATAGCAGAGCTTTATGATCTCCACCGCTTTGAATCCACCGCAGAGCGTTTGGAATTCATTGATTCCCTTCTGGCAGACAATAAGTATCTTTTTCCTATAGC
>Ga0307515_10004104_pt1 | contig 30324 bp, 27 predicted proteins | sample 17_EM_MG_FD_194513 | JGI IMG/M metagenome (GOLD analysis project Ga0307515, IMG submission 194513) | Populus trichocarpa ectomycorrhiza microbial communities from riparian zone in the Pacific Northwest, United States - 17_EM | ecosystem: Host-associated > Plants > Roots > Unclassified | place... | reverse complement strand
TTCAAACAAAATTTCAACAATTTACAAACAAATATAATTTGACAAAATCTAAAACAAACTATAACAACTACAAAATTATACATTCATACTACAAGTTTCTTTGACAAATAACAATCAAACAAGTACAAATGTTAACAAAATACATATACTTAAAAAACAATAAAATTCACATTTAAATATTAAAACTAAAAAGGATAGATTTACTTACAAAAAAATGATAAAATCCACAAGAAACAGATATTGTGACCACGTACAAGATATAAGAAACTTGAGTGCTTGTGTTGAGAATAGTGGAGAGTTGGAATGGGTGGTTGACTTCAGTTTGGGAGGGGAGAGATGGGATGGGAAAGAAGAAGAAGGAGAAACAAAGGAAGAGAGTGTCGACAGATGGGGTGGGTATATAATGGTCTTTTCCGATGGAATCACCGACGGATACATTCCGTCAGTGATTCCATCGGTGGTTCCGTCAGTGACAGCCACATCACTGTACGGCTATCTCAGTTTGAATCCCTCGGTCATTCCGTCGGTAAAATCGTCTGAAAAAACTCCACGTCACCACGCCGTTGCATCTTTCCAGACAAACTGTATACTCCGTCGGAGAAACAGTCGGTTTATAGCGACGGAAATATTATGTCAGTATATATCGACCGTTTCTTTGACGGAGCTAGGTCGTTGGTATATACCGACAGATTTTGAGATGGAATTATTACCGATGGAATTTGTCCGTCGATAATTCCGTTGGTTTTCTTCGGTTTTCTGGTAGTGAAAAGTATAAACAAGAGATTAATATAAACAAAACTTAAGCATTACAAAAATATAAAGAAAGAGAGCAAGAACATGATCTTGATCTGAAAACCAAGATGCCTAAATGCATGGCAAATGCCTCCTTTTATAGGCCAAAATTTGCAACTATTGATTTGATGACTAATTGTTGAGTGGGTGGCCACATCTTGACTTGGTGACAATCCTTATCTTCTTGTCTGAACAAAACGTCATTGCTAACGTCAGAATTTGAACAGATAGTCTTCATGAAAGTTCTAGGAAATTATCTCCTCTTTCCAACAAAAAACAAATCGGTGCATTTGGACTTCTAGAACTCGAGATATGGGCTGAACACTGAACAGTGTCTGGGCTGCAGGACAGATTCTGACTTCTCCGTTGCTGCTACAATTTGAACTTGAAAACGGCCTTTTTGAATCTTGGACTCTTCATAAAAAATTTAGGCCTATGTCTTAGCTTTCCATCCATATAGACCAGACCTAAATCCAAGTTCTACAACTCCAGGTATGATCCAATAACCGAAAAGTGTTCCAGTTTGGACTAAACTAGCATCTCTTTTCTAAGCTTACCCCTCTCTTTGTCTTCTCAATTTCAGTAGTTAAACTCATCAATCAATCCTTTAATTTATGTGATAGGCCTGCATTTAAGATGAATATTTATCATAAATTAAAGGTATCTTATAGAATCAGACTTGTTATTATAAAACATGTTTTAGTTAAGGAGTTATTGATACTTCAAGTGCAAAATGATGATATAAAACCTTGATAAAAATGCACTTTTAAGTACTAATCAAGCATGCAGCTCATTTGGGGAAGAGTGCCCCTCTCTCTCTCCTTGCTGCATTTGTACCCCTCTTAAAAGCAAAAGGAGGGTGTTTGGATGTTGGACCAAGGTTGTCCTAATCCTCTTTTTGGGTTATCCTTGAGCTGATTTCCATTCCCATTCTCCCCTAGAATAGGTCGGTCCAACACTAAATTTTTTTTGTTAGGTTTTATGGCGTCCCTGCCGATTTAGAAATTGGCAGCCGCAAATTGTGTCGCTGCCGATTCAGAAATCGAAAGCCAAACCGCCTCGCTGCCGATTCAGAAATCGGCAGCTAAAAAATGTATCAGCAAAACTGCATCGCTGCCGATTCAAAAATCAGCAGCCAGAAACTACGTCGCTGCCGATTCAGAAATCGGCAGGCAATGACTGCATCGCTGCCGATTCAGAAATCGGCAGCCAGAAATTGCATTGCTGGCGATTCAGAAATTGGCAGCGATGGTGGAGTCATTTCGGTTTCACTTCTTTTTTTTTTTTGGGTTTTTACATTAACCTTGCATGGCTGTTGAACAACTAATCAAAAAGAAAGAAGAATGCATGAATTCAGGTTTTTGGAGGAAATGGGCCTTTTTTCTCTCTTGGCTAGCTGCCCCCTCTTCCTTTCTCTCTTTCTTTTTATATCCTAGGAAACCCTAATCCCTTTTCTACAAAATATCCTTTCCTATGTAGACAATTTACATTTAAATAAATATTTTTCTAAAAAAGGAGAAATAGCCTTGCATAAAATCTTCAAGCTTTGAATTTTGACTTAGATGAGCTAAATTGCTGAAATAAAGACTTGGATGTCGGTTTGGAGGCTTTGGGATGTAATTTGAACTTGTTTCTTCACAAAACCTGTTTGCTGGCAGAATTCATGTGTCATCTTAGAAAAATTATATATCTCTCATTATGATATATTTTTCTGCTAAAATTTGGGAGGCTGATAGTTCTTTGAGTCAGGAATCCAACAAATTTTAGTTTGCATCAAATGGACTTCTGTAGCTCAAGATATTCAAGTGCGAATGGTCAAAGGTCAACATTGGCAGAATACGAGATTTGACTTTGAAGACTGCGATTTCCATGCTCTTTCTTTTTTTATTTTCCTTGCCATATATTTATAGAAAGGTATGGATGTTAGCTCTCTAATGCCATTGGAATCACTTCGTTTCGACATCTAGAGCTCAAGCTCTGCACAAAACATCGATTGAAGGTCAAATCTGTCAATTACCTTCAATTTACTTCTTTTTAAATCTTACATCCAAAAGGGCATTCAAAACATAAAATAAAGAATATCAAGACATTTTATATATATAACATGGGTAAAATACTAGGTAAATATGGGTAAAACTATCAAATAATATGGTTGCATCACCTATGCTCCCTTCATTGATATCAATATGGACTTTATTGAAGGACTACCCAAATATGAAGAAAAGGAGGTCATAATGGTAATGGTAGATTGGTTCAGCAAATATACATATTGTATGGCCTTAAGTCACCCCGATACTACCCCTAGTGTTGCTAAGGTGTTTATGGACAATGTGTACAAACTACATAGGTTGCCAGCATTGATGGTTAGTGACAGGGATCCAATGTTTTTGAGAAAATTCTGGAAGGAGATGTTTAGCATTCAAGGGGTCAACCTACTTTATTCATTTGCATATCATCCACAAACTGATGGCTAGACAGAGATAGTCAACAGATTTATTGAAAAATATCTTAGGTGTATGACAGGAGATTGTTCAAGTTGGTGGGTAAGATGGCTATCTTTAGTGGAATGGTGGTACAATACTAATTTTCATTCCACTACCAAATTAACACTTCATGAGGTACTATATAGTTTCCCTCCTCTTATACATATTCCTTATTTTTCTAAGGATTCCACAGTGGAATTAGTTGATGAAGCAGCACTAACCAGAAGGTAGGACATGATTAAAAGGGTCAGGGTTCATTTACAAAATGCACAAAACATGATGATTCAATTAGCCAACAGAAAGAGAATTGAGAGATACTTTTCAATAGGTGACTGTTTATTTGAAGCTGCAGCTTTACAGGCATCAATCAATAATTTGCAGATCATCACAAAAACTAGCAGGTAAGTTTTTTGGGCCATACTAGGTTATAGACAAGATTGGAAACGTCGCATATAAGCTGGAATTGCCGCCTTCAGTTGAAATCCACCTTGTTTTCCATGTGTCACAACTTAAGAAGCATATGGGAAACCAAATTGTTCAAGATACTCTACTAGTTTTGCGTCGAGCACCTGACTTGTAACCACAAGTAATATTAGACAGATAAATTTCAAGGAAGAAAAACAAAGTTGCTACTCAGTTTCTAGTTCATTGGAAGGGATTACTGTCAGCTGATGCCACCTGGGAGTTCGCAAATGAGCTGGCATTAAATTTTCCACGGTTAAACTTCGAGGATAAGGAATCTTTTACTAGGGGAGAATTCTCAAGAGTAACTAGAGAATGAGAAGAAGAATACGTTGGTAACTTAAATTTAAATAATATGACCGTTGCGAGTCAAACCTATGTCGCGCATTGTGCATTGTTTCACTAAACATGCAGCTCACCGTTTCATTCAACCCTTGTTCACTGTGTGGTAGTTGGTGCTGCACACCGTTTAGCTTTACTTTTTTCTAGAAACAAGAATGAAAAAGACAAAGTTAGTTATTTCGTCTTTTCTTGGGACAATATGAGTTGTCGTATAGGTGGTTGTAACAGAATGAAATAAAGCATGGAAAATGAAAAACCAAAACGAGTAAATGGGAGAGTTGGATTCGGGTGAATCTCTCTAGCAACCGTTTAGTATTTTTATGTATAAACTTTCGATATTGATTATGTTCTTGAATTGATTGCTGTGTTAGTGTGAAATCTTCAATTTAAATCTAGAATCCCACTGGATTCATTGTTAACCGGTGAAATCTCCATTTCACTTGCAATAGAGGGGGAGGGCTGCGGGTAATGAAAGATCAAGAGAGAAGGGGGGGGCGATGAAGGGGGAGGGTGCGTGATGCGAGCAGCAGTAAGGGTGCATTTTAGGGTTTGAGTTTTGAAGAAAACTTTATATTTATACCCTGTTAAGTTTTCTTTAATTTGTGGTTGAACTTGAACAGGTCTATTTTGATTCCGAATTTTTTTTTTTTTTGGATTTCTAATTGATTTTTTCAGGGTTTTTTTTTTTCTTCTCATTTTAATCAGTTTTTGACTCACCCTTAACCGTACGCGCGTCAAGGCAAACCCAGTGACAGGTATTACCAATAAATTAAGCAATTGATGACAGCCAAGTTTTAACGCAAGCAAATAATAGCATATGCCACTACAAATTACGAGCGTTAGATGACAGCCAAGTTTTAAAGCAAGCTAGTAAATAGCATAAACCACCTATGTTTCTTTTCACTCCGGCTAATAGTGCACAGCTACTCCCAACTCCTAAATAGCATAAACCACCTATGTTTCTACACTCCGGCTAATGGTGCACAGCTAATTCCAACTCCGATGAAAAATACAAGCAATTTTCCTCAACAATCATTTATCAAGGGACCAACATAAAGAATAAGTTCCTGCATGACACCGGACCACTCAAAAATGTGAATTCGGGCTACAATGGATCTTTAGAGATCCAACCCCACAGTTTTTGGGGATAATAAACAGGAAAAGATGCTCGGTGAAACTAGATCCAAAAAAAATTAATCTGGTTAAGCAAAAACATAAAGAATAAGTTCCTGCATGACACCGGACCACTCAAAAATGTGAATTCGGGCTACAATGGATCTTTAGAGATCCAACCCCACAGTTTTTGGGGATAATAAACAGGAAAAGATGCTCGGTGAAACTAGATCCAAAAAAAATTAATCTGGTTAAGCAAAAACACAAACGCACTAATTTCAAAATTAAAAAGAACAAATTGGTGATGTTACTGACACCATCTAGAATTATTTTCCAAGAAACCATAACCACCAAATACGTGAAACCCAAGTATACCAAACAAACAGATGAAACGTCCACTTGAAAAGTAGATATCGTGGATCCTTCCGTACTTTATTGTTCTCTGCTACTAACAAAAGAACCGAGTTCCAGTCACACCCAACAGAAGTTGCTTATTCTAGGGCTTGAGAGACAAGGCCAATCCAACCTTAGCACTCTTTTCAATTGCCTTCGTATCAACCTCCCCTGAGATTGTGAATAGAGACTTAGGGCGCCACTCATTCTGGATAAGAGCACTCACTTTCCCATAGTTGTTCAACCGAGCCTTCACTGTAGTCAGCGGGTCAAGTGCATGCTGCGTGCCAATGGTCAATATGTTTTCATTGCTTGAAAAGCTATGGGTCAGCTCCGCACCAACAGCTGTACTAGTTAATGGACTCACTGTGTGGTAGTAGGAAGCACTAAGGGTGTCTCCCTTATCATTACTGTGGGCATCAACAAAAATCACTTGCATCAGAAAAGGGGTCTTCATCAAATCAAAAATACGCACAAACAGCAGAAATCACTCCACTTCAATATATAACCAAGACTCTAATCCTATATTCGAGTAAAAAACATTGTCCTGGATGATAAAAGAGAGTAAAACTTCAATAAAAAACTCGAAAAATTTGTTCACTGAGCATCTTTAGCAATACTGCCATAGAAAAAAAATTCTTCACCAGCAAATGCCTTCAAAATTAGTCTTTCTCTGCATTGAATCACTACTCAAGCTTTTTAATGGGGTGGTGCCAGCAAAAGAATTCCCAAGCTGGTCTTTATATTTGTAGTGCTCAATGCTCAGTGAACATAATCATTCAAAGCAACAAGAAGTATCCGGTTTTAGAGTAATTATCTTAGAAAATAACTACTTTCTCTGTATTGAACTACTACTCACACTGTCAGGGAAGCAATTAGGTCAGAATTCGTATAACTCAACCCTGCGTTGCATTTAGTGAAGTTCCCAGTGGCAGTATCAAATGAGAGATCAGTCCCCAGAGCAACAACATTGCTCCCAACCACACCTGAGAAGTTAACAATGGGATTGGCAGTCAACCCAAGGCTAGTACTAATTCCAGCATACTCATGCTGGTACTGGAGTTCCACCTGTTACCACGAGCAATTAAATCGGATCATAGTAGCAAAAGACCTCATTAACACTGGCATAGCATTAAATACAGAAAGAAGTTCAAAAGGGACAAGGCAAGCATGACCCCAAGGTTTAACTTCAACAACAAAAATTCAGACCAGCAATCAACAACCATAACAGCAAGATATGATGGTCCCATCAATGAAACAGCCAAGCAAATCAGAATGTAGAAACAATTATAAAAGACAAGATGAAGATAATCGACAAGGAAAAGAGCCATTTTACCTTGCCAGATCTCTGATCAGGAACTTTGAAGCTAAAGATTGTCTTGAGCCCAGGAGCAGGTTCGTCAATAGTAATAGTTGTGAGAAGCTACAGATGAACACACCATTATCAACTGGGCAATCAAAGCATCATATTACTAGAAATAAAATTATCCAACGAATGTTCACTGCATCAAAAAATGTTAGTCTGTTAACTTATACAAATGCCATAAGAAAATTTCACATTTTGAAAAGACCATGGCAAGCTAATTTACAACCTGATATGGGCGTTGGTAACAATACAGGCATGGGGTGTTGTTCTAAAGAACAATCTAAGAAATAAGACAGCAATGCAAGTAATATAAAACTAATAATTTGCTATCATAGTATCTCACATCTACAGTCAACAGAAAGTAAATACTGTATTTAAACAGAAAAGAAGATATTGAATCATGGTGGCATACTAAAGAATTAATAAGCATATTTAACAGGTATATGGAATTTCCATACGGCAATTCTCCAAACCTGGGATAAGAGACTACATATAATTCAATTTGTCAACATTATGAAATGAAGTGTAGATTTATGATGAATATAAGAGTTCCATCATATCACATTATCTAGGGATTCAAACAATCTTGGCCAGCACTCAAGAAATGAGTGGACTTTGCAGTTCACCAATGACCAACCCAGAGTGCAAAAAAACAAACAGGCACCTCAGAGAGTTACTTGAAGTCTACAAACAGGCACCTCAGATACATAATCCATAAGCACAGATGATTATCATGTGTCCAAGAAAGAGAGCAGGCAAGCTTTCATGTCTTACATTGGAGTTTGTGTCCACTTTTACATCAGTTGTGATGTTCTTGTTCTTTAGCTGACTGCTGATATCCGCTAAAAACAGCTCCCCTTTCTTGATCCCAGTTGAAGTAATTGCCTGGAATTCGAAATAAATATAATGTCAGAAAATAACATCACAACAGTTTGTTTTCACAAAAAAAATAATAAATAAATAATAATAACAACGTATGCTGAACCAAAATTTACTTGATAGAAAACATTGAAACTAAACATCCAAACAAATGGATTGCACATCCACGCATCCAAAACAGATGACCATTCTCGGGTGCAATTATAATTGAGAAAGTGTTCCCATTTTTCCTTTTCTCCCTCCTAGCTTCAGGCAACACATGTACGCTTTTTTCCTTAATTTTACCCAAATGAAACCTAAAACAAACGTCTAAGATTGCTAATAAATTCACTAATACGATCAATTGATGATCGAAGCCGTAAATCCTTTTTTACCGTTTGTGAATCGTACAAACAGCACAATTAAATCATCAATGCAGATAAAAATTATCAAGTAAAGAAATCCACATGTTACTTAATCCTAGGAAATTAATTGTCCAACTCTTAATACTGCAGATTGATCGATTCATTTTATTATTTAATTTTTGAAAAAAAACAACTTACTGTTTTTTTAGCCCTAAGATTCCAAAATCAGTACCAAGATTCGAAATAAGACAGAAATATGTTTTAATCCATGGCCAAAAAAATATAATTAAAAATAAGAATAAAAGGAATGGAAAAAGAAAATTACAACTCCAGCGGAAGTATAAGTAGTGACAGTGAACTTGTGGTCGCTCTGGTAATCCTTGTAGAGAAGATCTGGAAATTTCGAGAAATTAAGGGAAAAACACAAAAATGGAAACAAATTAAAGAGTGCGAAAATAATCATTCGGCGTGTTACCTCTGGCTTTCTTGCCAATATCGAAGTAGAGACCTGGGCCTTTTCCCATGATTTTTTTTCGAATAAACGGTAATCAAGGAAACCACAAAAAGGAGAGAGCTTTTGCTTGCTGCAGTCGTGTATTCTAGAAAGAAAAGGAACCAACAATAAAATATTGAGTGAACCCTACCTCCGCTTTTGTGACCGGTTGATATGGACCGTTGGATCTCGAGAGGAGTGCTACGGTGTTTTCTGGGCTAAGTATCAGCATCAAGTATTAAGTATAAAGCTGAAACGTGCATGATTTTCTATATATTTATTATTAGTGTTGTGGATTATAATAATAATTTTTACTTTTTTAATTTTAATTTTTTTTTGTTATTGATTTTTTTTTAATTTAGTATATGATGTGTTCATGGAGATTCAGAGTTAATAACTTATTTTAATTTGGTTTTTATATAATTGTTATAGTATAAAAAAATATTTTAGCATCATGTTGGTATCAGAAAAATATTTTAGAATCATGGTATGGTTTCTTTAAAAAAAAATTAGTTAAAAAAAAACTATTTTGAAACAAATTAGGTTTTTAAACTTTGTGGAGTCAATGATCTAATTTGCGAGTTTGGCAAAGTAATCCAGTTGCCTCAGTTCGTGGGTTTAATAAGGTACTTTTTTTTCTAATTAAACTCAAATATATAATCGTCTATTTTTTTTTATCATGTAGTTAAAAAAATAGATTCAGGAAAAAAAATATGTTATTAAATTTTAGAAAGTTCATGTGCTTGTTGACAGGTATAACAAGTTTAACTCTTTTTTTTTTAAATTCATTTTTTTATTTTATCATTTGTTATTGAGTTGATTGAGAGTTGAGTTTTATAACTTGTTTTGTTTTGCTTTTTATAAGGTTATCATAGACTTAAAAAAAGTCTTAGTATTGATTTGATGCTTGATTTTGTGATTGTCTATAAGATTATCATAGTGTTGACTCGGGTTACCCGATTCACGGGTTTAGCGAGTTTACTCATCAAACCTGATATGGTCCTTTAATTTTTCTAATTATTTTTTTTATTTCACTCATCTTCAATATTGGATTGGTTGGGAAATAAAATTCATGATTTATTTCTTTTTATTTTCTATAAGGTTATCATGATCTCAAATAAATATTTTTTTTAGCGTTGATGCTCGATTTTACAAGCATCTAATGTTATCATAAAATTAAATAAAAATAATTTATAAATTAATAAAGTTATTAAACATATTGAAGTCCATGACCTAGGTCGCAGGGTGACCAAAGTCGATCCAATCCGGCATCGTCTCAATATTAAAAAAAAATGTTGTCTTAAAGTTTTTTTAAAAGTTATGTTATGTTTTTACCGGTCATCCAAGTTGTCCTTAGACCTATTAAATTGAATGATTCACTTTGGATCAGCTTTCACGTTGTTTAATTAGAAACTCAAGTCAGGCAAGGAGCCGGGTTGACATGTTTCAAGATCGAACCACTTGATTGAATTTAATGATACTACAAAAAAAATCTTCATACTCTTAACATTTTTTTAAACATAGAAAAAGAATAGCCTGACCCGCAATGAGACGCAGGCGAATATACTAGTATTCGGCTATTTGTGGTTCTATTTTTATCTTATTTTTTATTTTGAGTTTGACAATATATAAGAACTTTACAAAATCTTAGAACTAACTTCATTTAAGAAAAATTGTCTACCATATTTTACAAAATAACATTAATTATAATATTATATATTAATATTTTTTTAGAAAAATAACAAGATATTCTTAACATAATTAAAAAAAATAGAAAGGTTATAAGATTTTTTGGAAAAATAATGTTTCAATTTTAAAAAAAATTATGTTAAAAAAGGTAAATTGAAATTTCTTGTTTAAAGACAATATTTCTCCATCTAGATTTTTTTAAAAAAAATTGAGTTTGAAAACATACTTTAAAAGTTTTTTTACGGTTTTTCTTTACAAGTTTTTCATTATATTTACTAAAAAAAATGGGGTGTGAATAGTTCATTTAATGTAGCTAGATATATTTCAATGTGAATTATAATAGTAAAATTACAATTGTATATCCTAATTGGCCACCTTATAGGTGTAATAAGATTTTTTTTTATGAACATTAAAAATACTAGAATACAATTGAAGACAAACTAAAAAGAAAATGGGATGGAAACAATTCATTTATTGTAGCACCAAACGCATTTCACTACGAAGAACCAATAGTAAAATTATGAATTTGTCTCTTATTCAAATACCATTTGGCCTATCTTATACGGGAATAAGGTCCTTCTCTTTTGTATAAACAATAAAAATACAAAAAAAAATCCTTAGAGACAAATAAAATATGCATTGGTTTTTTAACTTTTTTGAATGTATAGTAAAATTATTTAAATGTTCTTGAAGTTAAAAAAAAAAAAAAAAGCCTTGGGTAAAGGGTTTTTTTGTCTTTTCATGTTGATTTTTTTGTTATTTAATGTTTATTGAGGGCATAATGGTCTTCAATAAAATTAAATAATATTAAAATTAAAAAAGTTGTCGGCACGTGGGAGGCACCTGCGCATTTTAGGCAGTGCTTCCAGGTGATCAAAACTGCCTTTTTGTCATGTCGTTAGAAGCACTGCTACATCCTCTTCCTCCCGGTATGGTGCGTATTGGTGGAGGTTGTGTGGTTTGTTCCTGGTAGATCTTTCCTTTTCTTCTTCTTTTTCTTTTCTCTCTTTCCCCCCTTAAATAGCATGTTGGTCCTTTTTTTCTTTGATTTTTTGAGCTTTGATCCTTTTTCTTTTGATTTCTATTTTTTATCCTTGATCCTATTGTAAAAAACAAAATATTTCTTTTCAATTTGAATTTGTCATAAATTAATTTTTTTTTCAATTATGTCATCATTCTTTTAATTTTTGATTTTTTTGGTTCATTTATAAAAGTTTTATTGATTTTTAATTTTACCTTTCGATCCAAGTTTATGGTGTATCTTTTTTATTTGATCTTCATTCTTTTGATTATTATTTTTTCAATTTAACCCTCCAATCAAAAAAAATTTAATTACCCTTTGATTTATTTCTTATTTTGGTTTTCACCCTCATTCTTTTAATTATCATTTTTTGTTTTAGATCTTTTTGTCTAATTATTTTTTTCTTGTTGATATTATTCTTCAACATTTGATTTGTTGCGGATTGTGCTTCACGGTTTTTCCATGTATGATGTTTCTGGTCTAACGACACAGGTCAAGGGTTTGAAAAGTTATTGTGGGTCGATATATTTTTTTCTTTTCCAATTTCATTATTTGACATTAGTTTTTTTTTTTTTAATTGTGTTTGTGGTTTTCTTCAGTTTTTTCTGTTGGGTTATCCCCACATCAATACCTAGACCGTGGATTTTGCTGGTTAACACAGGTTGACTCGCCTTTTATTACCCAAGTTACATGTTTATCGCATTACCTCGGGTTGACTCGGGTCATTTGTTTTTCTCTTTTTTACCCAATTTTGTACTTTTAGAGATTTGTTTTCCAAAGTATCGTGATGTTTTTTTAATAAAAATTATCCATTTACTATTGTTGCATATTCTTTTATTTTCTAATTAAAATAAAATCAGCTCATTAAACTTGGTTGGTGTTATAACTCAAGTCGTTGATTTCTCTTATTTTTTTTTAAATGCACTCATGACACCTAAACATCATTTTTTATGTAACGAGAAAATGCACGGTGTAGCATGAAACCATATCTAGTATTTGTTTATTCATGGCTTTGTTTTTATTTTTTATTTTTGTATATTGAGTTTAATGATATATAAGAAATTCCCAAAAATCTTAGGACTAACTTCATTTAAGAAAACTTCTTTACCATATTTTACAAAAATCTTAAGGCTAACCCGAGTCCCGACCAACCCTAGTCATGCACTTGGTCAATTGTTTTAAAAATCAATTTTTTATTTAAATACAACACTAAAAAGTGACATCCACAAGAAAGCCACCACATAAAATGTAACACCTTGCACTTTCTCATATATTTTTACTTAATCTTTATGACCAAGTATGTAGAAATCCGGGTAATTGTTTTTCCTTACACACACACACAATGTATTATATCTCTTATTAAAGATTACATCCATGTTAACTATTTATAAGTTTTTTTTTCTTGAAATTACAAATATCCTTTATGTATAATATTGGGTAGCTTGGTGACCCTGCGAAATGGATGTCATCAAAGGAATTCACCTATGACATACACAAAATAAAAAAAATAAGTCATATTAAACATTTGCATCATCTCAGTTACTAATGTTTAACAATTATATGATCAAAATCAATTTCATAAATTTTTCTTTAAGAACGTTAACCTCATATCAATTTTCAACATCTTATATTTTTCATTATTCCCTGGTAAATTTTCTTCCCATCATTTTATTCATCACATTATCACTCTTGCATTATGATAATTGTTTCATTTGTAATCTAGTTTAACTTGTCATTATACGATTTATTCCTTACAACTTTAAATTTGATTGGTCTCCTTCAAACACTTTCATACAATGTCTCTTTTCATATCGAGGTTATTTCTTAACTATTTTTACTTCATGAATATATTCAATTTATATTAATATTATTATTTCACAACTTATGAAATTTACCCAATAATTTATTTTCTCAACACATATAGATCATATGATCTTTTCCTCTCTCAACCACCTTAATACATATTGTAACTCATTATGTAAGCATGTCTAATTCAGATCGTTATTTAATTCACAACAAATTTAATTCATGTCTCCTTTTTATTTTCCAAGTATTTATTTCATCTATGATACATCGTACTTCAGTCCATATAACACATTTGTTATATTGAGAAATTTTCTCGATTCATTATTCATTCCACTTATTTCAAGTCCATTTGTATTATTTAAATTTATCACATAACCTTCCATTACTTTTATACTTGCAAGACGTGCTCAAATCATCTTTCTTTTCAATTAAACTTTGTCAGTAGGGCTAATTGAATACTCAATCATTAACCTGTCAACACAACCAGACTTACATACATCTTGCTCCATTACATGTTATTGTTAATACCAAATACATGATCTACAACTCAGCACAATGTTGCGAGGTATTTGAAAACTTATTTAATACCAAATACAATCAGCTTTATACACAATAATTATTTGTTATTATATCTTCTATAAATTTACCACATCAATTTCTAAACAGTTAATTTATTATTTTACCCTTAACCTTACAAATCACTACAATTAGCATAATTTAAAGACATATCAATATCCTCTCTTATCCAAACCGAATATTTGTTTCATTACTAAATTAACGAGTTTCTCTAATTGTTCATTTACAAGGGTACTAGTCTCATTAATCAGTATAACTAGTTTCTCTGATTGCCCATTAACTAGAACACTAGTCTTATTAACCAAGATAACTAGTTTCTTCAATTGCCTATTAACTAGGACAGTAGTCCTATGAACCAAGATAACTAGTTTCTCCAATAATCCATTAATCAGGGAAGTAGTCTTGTCAATCATAATAACTAGATTCTCCAATATCCCATTAACTAGAGCACTAGTCCCATTAACCAGGGTAGCTAGTCTCACCGCCCATTACCGGACATTAACCTTATTACCAGGTAACTAGTTCCACACGTATTAATATGAAAATAAGAACACACCATATTTAATGTATTTGCCATTACTTTGTATAATAAATTTGTTAAATAAGGTGTCAAACACCTTTTCCACGATAATATATGTTCACCTGTAACCTATCTCATATGTCACAACAATATATGTCACATTTTCCACAACAATATAGTTCCCGTCACTTATCTTTTTCGACATTATTTTTTTCGTTGTTGTGGTCAAACACAAATTACACGTGATTGTTGCTGTTGTGATCAATAATAGTTCATACATAGGGATTCCACTGTTACGGTCAAAAGTCAATTATAAATATTTTACCGTCGTTGCAGTCAATCACACTTTATAACATACTATGCATTTTCGCCTATGCGATTTACTACAAAACACATACCACTTTCTGCCTCAAAGGCATAAGCCTTCAATTAATAATAACAACTAGTATATTGGCTCGCATTCCGCAGAGGGTCTATATCTTCTTTTTTTATGTAAAAAAATATTAAGATTATAGAGAATGTTTTAAACCCCTTGAGTCTGGCAGTTATGTCAGACCCAAGCAAATTGGGTATGGCGGCCATGCCAGACCCAGGAGTCAAACATGATTGTCAGACTCAAGGCTCTTGGGTCTGGCATTGTTGCCAGACCCAAAAACCTTAGGTCTGGCGTGTTTGCCAGACCCAAGTAAACAACAAACAAACAGAGGATAATTGTGCACTTTAGTTGTTAAGAGAGAGAAAAGAATGAAAAAACGCAAATAATCGATCACCGGTGACAATCCAACCATGATGTGTCTACATGCGCCGCACCATGTGGAAGAGGGCACGTCTGTGCATCTATCTAGATTGTGAATGACTAGATTTGGCCGCTGGGAGGCGTCTCACACGCCTTCTTAATGGCGCGGGCGCCGCCCATGCGCCGGGGCGTGTGAAACACGCGCCACAACTTTTTGAATAAAAAATAGAAAAGACAACATGAAAAATACTAAAATGCCCCCATGGTTCTCTTAATTATACACCATATCCAAGTAAATTTCATTGTCGCAATCCATAGTAATCTATGTCTAGAACTACAATGAAAACCCCACGCCATTTAGCTTTCTTTATAATAATAATATACAACACAATTTATTTACCATTGTAAAATCTAAAAATCATAAAAGCATGTTTAAATAAATAAAAAAAGGCAAAATAAAAAAGGCAAAGGAAGCTCAATCCCTTACCTTTACTCTTGTTATTCAAGCTCCTGAGAAGTCGGGTTTCTTTCCAAATGTTTCTCTTACAACTCTAGACCAAAGAACCATTACTACTTACACCATAAATTTAATTAAATTGCTAGCATATTTATACATCGTAATAACTTTTCCATGTAAATAAACACACACTAAAATTTTCAAATTTCCTTAATATATGCCCTACACAACATCACAACCTAATAAAATTTCATACTCATGTTTCCTTAACAATAAAACACATCATTTCAGTAATATCACATCATCTTCTATACCTTCCCATTAATAGAATAACTTAATACAATTCCTTAATTCTTTCTAGTTTCTCTAAACTAACAATTTGGTCAATTTGAAAACATCGTTCCCATTTTTCCGTACATCTCAAAATCATTAAAACAGGCATTCAATTCTAAGTCACTAAGATTAATTGCTCATGGTTCCTTCCATCGACTTTACAACATCATTGCATATTCCTAATGTTTTGGTATTAAGATTTTCTTTTAACCAATCTCATTTAAACATCATATTCATGCTTGTAGTTTCAGTTACGTAATTACACATTTACTTTGCATCTTATAAAATGACTTATTTCCTACTGTTATTTTATTTTTATTTAGCCAAAACCAAAAGCACCCAAGTTGTTAAGCATTCTTTCCAACTCTTACAACACTTTCCACGTGTTCGAATTAATACAAAGTCTCATAACTTTCTCCATTCATAGTTCACAATATACTTTACTCAATTGCATATTCACATTAAAGTTTTCAATCATCCATGTATTTATATACCTAACACAAAATTGGAAAATTTCTCCCCCAAACATCTCATTTGGCCGAAACCTAATACTCCCATATCATCAAATATTCTTTTTTATTTTATTTTATTTTATTTATTTATTTCTCATTAAATTTCACATGTTTTCAAAATGACAACCTATGTTATAACTTCTTCTTCTTCTTTTTTCCATTTCTTATCACCTATCACCTATCTTTAATTTCACAACTTGATTTAAAATACCTCAAATGGATTCTCTACATTTAGAGTCACTTATTCATGGTTTGAAATGTTAATTCCATTCATGAGCACACAATTATACAACCAATAATTTTCTCCGTATTTTTCTTCACATGACCGAGACCCAATTCCTTGTCCACTTGATATTCTTTTTTTTTAAAAAATTCTATTTGAATTTAGAATACTTCCAAGCTCACACAACTATATATATATATATACACAGACACACACATAATTCACACCTAAGAAACCCTTAAATTTTTCCCCATTTGGCCGACACTTGTAGCCTTCCTTTTTCCTAAACTTTCTTCATCAATTTTTTTATAATTTTTAAAATTCCATAAAGTATTTCACCTCTATTTCACTAGTTTATCACTTTCTTGCATTTTCCTAAAAAATTTAATCAAGAAACCTAATAAAATTTAAAAATTATTAGTAAAACTTAATTGAAATCAAAGTAAGTTTGGTGGATTAAGCACACATTCCTTGTCATTCTGATGTTAAATTTCAAACTCAAAACCAGATCTCCACCTTAAATCTCTATTTTCCTTCCATTTCTTCACTCTCTCTCTAGTGTTACACCCTCTCTCTCTCCACTATTTATTCTAAGTTTGATGTTTATATCATGGTTTCACTCTTCTAACTAAAGTATTTAAGTTTTCATGGTTTTGCCTGGATAAAAGGGACGAGAGAAGGCTTGAAATGGTGAAAGAACACTTGTTCTTCTTTGCTGCTACTTTCGGGTGGCTTTAAAATGAGGAACAAAATGTTCTTTTTAGATTCAACCTCCCATTTAAATAGGAGTTGACATGTTTCTTTTTTTTCTTGTTTTACAATGTGCACCTAATTATACTTCTCAATATTGTTCAACTCCGATAATTTCATATGATTTTTAATACTGATTGACTAAAAAGTTTTATTCTAGATAAAGCAACATGTTAAGAGGTTACTCGTAAAATTTCAGTCTAATTTAATGGTTGGATTGAGTTAAGCTTAATAACATAAAACTAGACATCAAGTAATTTTTATGCCAAAAATCTGAATTTTTTAATGTTTTATTTTCTTAAATCATCAATATTTTTAACTAATTCATTAGACACTTCTATCCCTATTTATAATACAAATTTTCCCCAAATTTCATTCCCTTCCAAGTTAAAAATTGACACACATGCTTATACCGACGATCAAAGTCATTGGCATGTAAAATCATATACTAATTTATTTTTTTAAAAGAAATTTCTAAATAATTTTCTAAATATTTTCACCCTGAATTTATAAATATTCTCTATATTTATCAATTTTTTTCCTACAGATCTACATTATACCTTTTATGTTCACTTAGTTATATTTCCCAGATTTAGACGCATTTTTAATATCGATTTTAAATAGACTAGATCAAATTTCATTAAATTATATCTCAGAACATCGCTTTCTCTTTTTATCTCTTCCATTAGGTTTTTATTTGCTTTTTTGTTTTTTTTACTTTTCCACCATTTTCATATTTTTATTTTTAAGTTAACACATGTAAATTTGATTTCAAATTCCCAACATCCAAAGTTAACTTTTTAATTCCAATACTTGATATACTCACTTAACATAATATTTTTCATTATTAATTTTATAGATTTTATCCATGGTTTACAAAAAAATTCTGGAAAAAAATCTTAAGGGTTATACAAAAAAAGTGTTTGCTAATAATATAAAAAGAATACTATAATCTTATTAAAAAAAAGTAAAAATTGATCGGTATTTAATAAAATATTATCCCAATCATATTTTTGATTAATTTATTTTAATAAACCTTAATGTAAATTGAAGGAAAAAAAAAAAGCCTAGACCTGGATGATTCAATGCGTATAGTCCAGTAAAAAAAGAATAGGTGCAAAGGCTTATAAGTTTAGGGTTGAGTGTTTGTTTTTTTTCCCCCTTTAGTCAAAGGAAAGGATAATATGTTGTTCTCCCTCTTTTTTTTAAAAAAGAAAAACAACGCGACGTTTGCCTTTCTAGATTCCGATCACTAAACATGTGTTCAGAAATCAAGCTGGGATTTTTTAGATTAAAAAACCATTTTCAACATGTTTCCATCTAAAAAATCAAACAAACACCCTTGCAACTTCAATAAACCATTTTTTCAACTCAAACCCTCATTAATTGGTCTAAAAACACAAAGTTCAAAAAAAAAAAATCTTTCCCAACCTCGATCTACATTTCCAACAAAATAATTATAAAAAACAAATCAATAGAACTCATCTAGTCAAATGAAATTCATTAACATCAATAATATATTTTTTTATTGTTAGAATATGGCCAGCCGACCATTTTCTTCTTCCTCTTTAATTTTTCAATAACTTTTTCTTTCCTTTCTAAAATGTAGAAACTAAAACGTGAAAAAAAAGTTTTATACTAAAATAAAAAATCTCAAAACTAAAGAAACCTAAAACAAAATCAACATAAAATATGGAGATTAAAGATAATCTTTTCATGCGAATTTCAGTAGGCCACCATGTCTTCTCCTTTTCTTAGTTTGGTATTTATTTTTTTAATTGTCTTGACACCACAAATTAAAAATATATCTCATTAAATTAACCTACAATTAAAAGTTTTAATATTTTCAAAACCTTCATATTTCAAGGAAACACAAAATATAAATTGTCAATTGAAAAAAACATAGAAAAAAAAAAGATGAAATAAAAAAACTCGATGATTAAAATGAAAAAAATAAAATTTACTATTGTAATCCCCATTGAATTTTAAGAGCACGAAGGAATTTTAAGAGCACGAAGGACATTACACTTTTGCTATGTAAAATCATGATGATGATGATGTTATCATATGGCGATGAGATATACTGAGGATACGATTGAACAGAGAAGCAAAAAGAATTCCCATAATGTTCGACAGGCACATCAAATATGGTACACAACAAGTTTTATTCTCTTTTCTTTAGCTCTTGTCTCCGTATGAATAAGAAAGAAAACAGTGATACAAATAATCAGTCCACTCTGAAACATTTTTCTCAACGACAGCATTACAAATCAAGTTAGAACTAAGTGAAATCAAAGGGAGCAGGTATACAAGAAAAGAAAAGAAGCTGCCCTCAGCTGGTTTGTATCCGTGTAAAATCGAATTGCATTCAGGCGTGCTAATGGTAGCCATCCACTTAGTTTACAACAAGAAGAGAGAAGCCGTCAGCAAAAACAGCAAGAAGATTAGACCGATATTCTTGTCTGTCAAATTGGCTGCATTGTCATCCGAACTGTCTGCCTTAGAAGTCACAAAGCTTCCCTCAGGTGTGCTTGTGGTCAGAACAACAACAATCCAGTTACCATCAGAACCTATCCCAGCTCCCGTAAACTTAGCATCATCAAGGCTACCCGAGTATTGAGTCTGCGTGAAGTTAGTTAGCACAAGACTCGGATCCAGGTTGGGAACACAAGCGGGCATCAAAGCTCCATCCCTTGTGTTGGATACATTCAGATGGCATTTGGCTAGAAGGCTTGGGTAATTGGGGAACTGCGATTCAGTACCTGGTACTGTGTTGGAGCCCGTGGCATTTGTACAGGGTTGATCCTTAAACTGGTCAGCTAATTCCCCAGCAAGGCACTCTGCATTATCATTTTTTGTGAGGGCAGTCAAATTCAAGGATGTCCTATAGTTGTTAATGCTTTGAAGAAGGCCATCCTCCTGATCTGCACATAAATGGTGGAATGAGAAGCTCCGCGTCAACATTTCAGCCGGGGGAGAGAATTTTATCATGGAATAAATGTCAACTTTTTGTTGTTTCTTGGAAAAGAAAGCCACGGAACACTAAGTACCTCAGACAATTCCCAAATTCTTGTGCATTCTAAACAAGCAGCAAAAGTAGCTTTTAATAGTATGGGCTTGAACCCAAGGGAACTTAGAGGACACTAACTTTGAAAACCATTTTCTTGATCTTAAGTATCAGCTGCTTGCGTAAAAAAGATTTTGACAGCAAAACAGATTAATGGAAAGAACAATTCTAACACGGAAATAAAATTAACAATGAGAGAAACCAATAGCAAAACAAATATTACTGAGGCAATCTTATCAATAAGAGGACATGCATTTGAATTTGTGGAGCAGAAATAGCACAGGAATAGAATCTTACAAGTAAATAGCTGACTCTAAAACCTTCATAAGTAAAAGCCACATACAAAAAAAAAAGTGCTTCATTTTGATGGAAACATACAACTTTTGGGAGAGGATTTTTATTGGCTAAACCTAAAAGATGCGCCTCCTATGATAAGAAACAATTTGTTCTGGAATTCTGAGACTTCTTACTCCAGCTTTCTTGGGACTGCCTAATTATAATTTTCTAGGAGATGGTTAAGAAATCATGAAGATTGTAAGCGAAAGCTTGAAAAACAAAAGATTCAGGGATCAAGGAAAACATAAGCTGGTTACTGATCAAGGAAAATCATGAAAACAATCTTGCAAAGGCAAATTCACCAACGGCCCGTCTGGAAACATTAGATTTGGGGTAGAAATGAAATGAAATCAATTCAATACCATTTACCAATTACAGGGTTTCGGAAAGTCCTGAGCAATATAAATGAATTCTACATCCCATTAAAACCATATATTTCCATACGACTTTAAATCTCACCAAGTGGGGTGCGATTTGGGTAGAAATGAAATCAATTCAATTCAATTCAATTCAATTTATGTGAGAATTGAAATCAAAATCAGAAGAATTAAAGAATGTGATTTACCAGCAAGTCTTCCTTTTATTCTTTTTAGGAAAGGTCTCCAATCAAGATCCATAAACCACGCTATATTACAGTGGATTAATTGGCCATAAATAATCTTAACTAAATTCAAAAATAATAAAATGTGGGTTGTTTTAGATCAAGTCAGATAAGCAATCTTGTTAAGGTAAATTCAGTAACTAAACTAGAGACCAAGCTAAGAGTTCTAATAAGATGACAGACACCATTGGCAGCAAAATCAATGAAAGAACATATGGTAAATAAGTCCTAGATAGAGCAATTGACCCAACATGTGCTAGTAACAAATGCTGCAACCCAATTACCAAGTATCCAGATTAATTAATATAACCACCAAGACTAATTAACAGCTAATCAGATCTCGCAAAAATTTGGCAAGATCAAGTAAAAAAACAAATTAGCTAAAGGGCATTTAAGAAAAGAAAAGAAAAAGGATAACCTACCGTCACAAAGGACAGGGTGAGAGATGATGCAAAGAAGGAAGGAAACAAAGAATGGGAAGAGGAGAGAAAATCTTGAAGATGCCATTGCTTAATCTGTTGCTGCTGCTAAAGCTACTGTTGCTGTTGTTGTTGAATAATAATTTTAATAAGAGAAGGAAGGAAGGAAGGAGCGTAGCGGAAGATAGATAGATGGATTGTTGCTTTCCAGTTTGTTATGTAAGGTAATTACTGGTGTAATACTGTTAGTTATAGTGCATCGGCTTGCTATCTTTCTTTTTTACATTATGACATCGTTTGAGTTTGAGCTGCAAAAACATTTTTTTAAAAAAAATTGACCAAGAATAATATTAAAAGATAGATAATTAAAGGAAAAATGATTTCACATGATGGTTTCAAAAAGTTTAATTTTATTTTTACACTTTAAAAATTATATATATTTGTTCTCTTAATATTTTTTTAATTCAATTTTAATATAAAGTTTATTTTTTATTATTTTTAGTTTTTAATTTAAAAGTGGAGAGAGAAGTCAGCGGATTTTGATAGTAGAAAGAAAAAGATGTTGTTCGCATTGATCTGAACCATCAAATGATTGATTTTTTGTGTTAAATGGTTTCATTTGATGAAAAAAATTCATATTAGATGCTATTTTTTTTTACCTTGAAAATGCTTCAAAAATATATCTGAGTTTAAAAATATTTTTTATTTTAGGTTGATTTTGGGCTTTCAGATGGTTTTTTGGGTTTTTCTTTAGATCAAATTAGGTTATCAAGATTTTTAGGATGTTTTGGGTAAAAAATAAATTGAAAAATGAGTTTTTTTGATTAAAAAACCTTTAACCTTGATTTTTTGGCCACTATAATAATCGAGATCTGAGTGAAATCAGACGATACATTGTCTGATTTATTTACTTATTTGAAAAATTAGGACGGATAACATGTTATATGTCCCAGCTACAATAAAAATAAATAAAGGTCCAAGCACGCGACCTCTAATAAAATGGGTCAGGTGGGCTGGCCTGACTTCCTTATTTGTTTTTAATTTTTAAAATTAATTTTTTTTTAATTATTATTACTTTATTTATATTTAGATTAATACACATTCTCTCTTTTATTTTGTTTATATAACCTCTTTTAAATAACGGTTACTTTTTAGTTATTTTGAGTATATTTAATTTTTGAAGAGATTTGTTTTATTTATCTATATATTTTTTAATCTTTTGCATAGAAGAATTTTATTTTTTAAAATAAAAAAAATTATTTTTATATAATATTTCTATTGTGTACAACCTTGCATAATTTTTTTCTTTTATTTTATTCAATTTAATATGTGTCTATTTTTATTATCATTTAATTGAATAAAAAAAATATTTTTATAAAAAATTTAACAAACACAACCATTTAAATGTCTCATCCAACGAGGTTAAATATTTTGATATACATTTGTTTTTCAATTTTTTTTCAGTTTTGTTTTTAATTATCGTTTATGATTTTATTTATTTATTAACATATAGTTCTCGATTTATTTGATTACAATATACATAAATTTTTTTATTTTTACTTAGATTTTTTTAACTACAAAAATACATTGAAAAAATTAATATATATAATTTTTTAATAAAAAAATCTAACTTACAGCGGCGAAATAATAGTCAAATAACTATTTCACAAGCATTGCCCGACCCCACCTCCATGGCTGTATACGATGCCGTTTTGAAAGTCAATGATGAGGTCTAAGTCACACGATTTTCAGACATTCTACCCACCTATCTACCGTAACCATGTCCTAGCGTGCGCGTCTCTCTTCTCTTTCTTAAAACGACATCGCTTTCTACTCTATATCAGTGCAGTTTGACGTCCAAACTCAAAAGCCGACGCTGTTTTTTTTTTCCCTGTTACTTTTCAGTTAGTAAAATTGTTAAATAATACGTGAAGCTCGTTTCATTTCTCTTTTTTTTTTTTTTGTAAAGAATTCATGACTTTATTAAAGTTCTCAACATCACGTGATATCCAATAAATTATATATATATAAAATGATGCTCGCAAGTTTCATGTGATTTAAAGTTCGAATTTTAGGAATTTTGATGATTTTTTAATGAATAAAGAGAAATAACTTGAATTTCATGCCATTACTTAACAATTTTATTGATTGAAAATAAAGAAATAATTTGATTGAGAATTTATTCATACATCAGTGATCTAATTAAGACATAAAATTAGCTGGGTATCTAATTAAGATTGCCCTTAAAGATTAGGGACTCTTACTGGGCTCATCTAAAATTATCAAGGCATGCATCTGTGTATTTTCAATAAATTTTTACTTGTAAAATGTTTATCACTTGCCATTATGAATCAATCAATTGTTGTAGGACACCTAGTCATACAATTTGCTTCAATCTAAAGAGTCAACTGACTTAGAGCTTGGTTTGGGCTAAGTTAATAGGAAAACTTAATTTTTTTTTATTAAAATGATATTTTTTTTTAATAAAAATAGAATGTTGGGTTAGCTCAAGTCAACACCTTGACTTGCAATCTAGGTCTTGAAATAACAACCTATCAGTAAGCTTTCATAGTTATGATATTATCAGATGTTATTTTGAACCCTTTTTTTTTAGGAAGTAGAATGTTGGGTTAACTTAGGTCTACACTCTGATTCACAATATGAGTCTTAAGCTATCAACTTGATACAAATCAGTTTGTCATGATAAAAGATCCACTAGAGGTGTCAATTGGACCAATCATAAGGTTAAAGGCCAAAAAGCTAAATGAGGCATTGGATATGTTTGTTCAGAGTATTTAAGCAAAAGCTAACTTCAAGGAGGCTTCAACACATATGAGACAATCTATAATCAACCTAATACATGTGCAAGAAGGGCTTAACTCAACCCCAACTTAGGCTTAGAGCTGACAATATAACTGGGCAAACTTGTTTGAACAACTTTTCATGGCCTACAAGGAAAGATAGGTGGCAACAATTAATCCTAACATTACAAGAATATTTTTGGAGAATATTTTGGGAGTTTCCATCTTCTACAAAACAAACTATGGGGCAACAACTATTATAAAGATTTTCATGCTTATTTAGAAGAATTAAAGTTGGCAGCAACAATTCTTATTATTCAAAGACATTATTTAAGTCGGTTTTGAATTGATTTTTTCTAATGCATAGTCTTACACTAACAAGCATAATCTTTTATTTCAATTGTTGGATCGAGCTGAAAGTTTACCATAAGATTACAGAAGCCTAGTTTAATATATTGTTAAACTTTCATAGCGATTGGACATCTAGAAGGCCTTGTGATAAGGTTCATAAACTACTTTATGAGAATTATATTAATTTCCTAGTTGATTCAAAACTCTTTTTCTATTTTATTTGGAACTCTTTAACTATTTTTTCAGTATTATTTAGGATTTTTTTTACCTATTATAAATTTAGTTATTTAGCTTGTGTTTTGGTTTATTTTACCGATTTTGATTTCTGAATAATATGTGTGTGTGTGTGAGAGAGAGAGAGAGAGAGAGAAAACTCATACTTTTTGGTTCTTGAAAGAATTAAAATTGACTTATAAAAAAACAACTATCTTCATGGTGTCTTTCTTATACTTCTCATTCACGATTCATTAATTGTTGGGTGGGGGTTCAAATTCCAATAGTATTGGTGTCTCAGTTCAAGGTAATTGTTGTGTCACGCTTTTTATCTCAAATATGATTTCTAGCTTTTCAAGGTTATGTTTAAACTTGCTTGTGGGTTTCTGGGTCTTATATCCATGGGGTTGTATCGGTTGTTATCAAAGCTTGATTCTAAAAATCAAGTTATATCTTTCTGAGCTTTTCAACTTGTCCACATTTAGATTTCAATGTTTTTCATTCTCCTACTCCTTCTTTAGTTGCGTCATTAAAAAAAATTTCATTGATTTCGTTACTGTCAATGAAAATCAATAACCACAAATACAAAAAAAGCAAATTTCAGTTATGGTCGCTAGTTACTTTTACAAGGAGGATTGAATCGAAACTTGATAAAAACACATATAAATTGGTATTCTTGGGGTTTTAGGTACCATAACTTTAGATATTAAGTTTCAGGTCATTTGGGCACATTTTCATTTTGGTTTCAGTTCTGATTGCGTAAATTGCAACCTTGTGAGAAAGATGATGAGTTAATCTCTGAGGGTAAGGAAATGGTTGAACCTGAACATTGCAAAGAAAAGACTGATTCCCTACCAGTACTTCCATTTCCTCATGCAAAAATCGTCAGCGAATCCTGAGTCACTATAGAACGAGAAATTATCATTGAAAATTGAGCGACGGATGACGCATGGAATCGACAACGAAAACTAATTCACGGTGGACGCATGAAATCAGTATAGAAAACAGAGTCCTCATTGACGCATGGAATCGCCAGTGAAAACCGCGTCACTACTGACCAGAAATCATCAGCGAAAACAAAGTCACTGTAGACCTTGAAATCGTCACTGAAAACTGAGTTACATCTGACGTATGAAATCGACAGCATCAATGAATTCATGACCAACACATCCAATCGATAGCAAAAATAGAGTCATGGCTCACGCATGGAATTGTTAAAAACGCTATGTCACTCTTGATCCATAAATTGTCAGCGAAAACAGAGTCTATGTAGACCTAGAAATCATCACTGAAAACTAAGTGACAGCTAACGTACGAAATCGATAGCGTAAATGAATTCCTGACCGACGCATGACATCGATTCCCAAAACATAGTCAGGGTTGACGCATGGAATCATCAAAAACACTATGTCACTGTAGATGCAGAAATCATCGGCGAAAACAAAGTCACTGTAGAACAAGAATTCATCATTGAAAATTGAGTGACAGATGATGCATGGAATCAATAGCGAAAACTAATTCACGGTGGACGCATGAAATCAGTAGAGAAAACAGAGTCATGGTAGACTCATGCAATCGACAGTGAAAACAGCATCACTATTGACCAGAAATCGTCAGCGAAAATAGAGTCCCTGTAGACCTTGGAATCGTCAATGAATACTGAGTGACAACTGCCGTATGGAATCGACAGCGTCAATGAATTCACGACCGACACATCAAATCAATAGCAAAAATAGAGTCATGGCTGACGCATGGAATTGTCAAAAACGCTGTGTCACTGCTGATCCATAAATTGTCAGCGAAAATAGAGTCCCTGTAGACCTTGAAATCATCACAGAATACTGAGTGACAGCTACCGTATGCCGAATGGAATCGACAACGTCAATGAATTCACGACCGGCGCATCAAATCGATAGCAAAAATAGAGTCATGGCTGACACATGGAATTGTCAAAAACGCTATGTCACTCGTGATCCATAAATCGTCAGCAAAAACTGAGTCCATGCAGACCTTGAAATCGTCACTGAAATCTGAGTCATAGCTGACATATGGAATCGATAGTGTCAAATAATTCACTGCCCACGCATGAAATCGATAGCAAAAATAGAGTCATGGCCGATGCATGGATTCGATAGCAAAATTAGAGTCATATCTGACGCATGGAATTGTGAACAGTTGTTGGGTGATGGATGACGCATGGAATCGACAACAAAAACAAATTCACAGTTGACGCATGAAATCAACAGAGAAAACAGAGTCATTGTTGACGCATGGAATCGTTAGTGAAAACTGCGTCACTGCTGACCAAAAATCGTCAGCGAAAACTGAGTGACTCTAAACCTATAAATCCTCACTGAGAACTGAGTGACAGCTGATGTATGGAATCTACAACGTCAATGAATTCATGACCGATACATCAAATCGATAGCAAAAATAGAGTCATCACTGATGCATGGAATTGTCAAAAACACTTTGTCACTGCTGATCCATAAATCATCAGCGAAAACAGAGTCCTTGTAGACATTGAAATCATCAATGAATACTGAGTGCCAGCTACCGTATTGAAGCGACAGCGTTAATGAATTCTCGACCGATGCATGACATCGATTCCCAAAATATAGTCATGGTTGACGCATGGAATCGTCAAAAACACTATGTCACTGTTGATGCAGAAGTCGTCGGCGAAATCTGGGTCACTGTAGAACGAGATATCATCATTGAAAATTGAGTGACGGATGACTCATGGAATCGTCAGCGAAAAATATTCACGGTGGACGCATGAAATCAGTAGAGAAAACAGAGTCATCGTTGACGCATGGAATCGCCGATGAAAACCGCGTCACTACTGACTAGAAATCATCAGCGAAAACTGAGTGACTCTAGACCTAGAAATCATCACTAAGAACTGAGTGACAGCTGACATATGGAATCGACAACGTCAATGAATTCACAGTCATGGCTGACGCATGGAATTGTCAAAAACGCTTTGTCACTACTAATCTATAAATCGTCAGCGAAAATAGAGTCCCTGTAGAACATGAAATCGTCAATGTATATTGAGTGACAGCTGCCGTATGGAATCGACAGCGTCAAAGAATTCACGATCGACGCATCAAATCGATAGCAAAAATAGAGTCATGGCTTACGCATGGAATTGTGAAAAACGCTATGTCACTACTGATCCATAAATCGTCAGCGAAAATTGAGTCGCTGTAGACCTTGAAATCGTCACTGAAAGCTGAGTTATAGCTGACATATTGAATCGACAACGTCAAATAATTCATTGCCCACGCATGAAATCGATAGCAAAAATAGAGTCATGGCCGACACATTGATTCGATAGCAAAATTAGAGTCATGTCTGACGCATGGAATCGTGAACTGTTGTTGGGTGACGGATGACGCATGGAATAAACAGCGAAAACAAATTCACAGTTGGCGCATGAAATCAACAGAGAAAACAGAGTCATTGTTGACGCGTGGAATCGGTAGTGAAAACTGCGTCAATGCTGACCAGAAATCGTCAGTGAAAACTGAGTGACTCTAGACCTAGAAATCATCACTGAAAACTAAGTGACAGCTGACGTACGGAATCGACAGCGTCAATGAATTCCCGACCGACACATGACATCGATTCCCAAAATATAGTCATGGGCGACGCATGGAATCGTCAAAAACACTATGTCACTGCTGATGCAGAAGTCGTCGGTGAAATCTGGGTCACTCTAGAACGAGAAATCATCATTGAAAATTGAGTGACGGATGACGCATGGAATCGACAACGAAAACTAATTCATGGCCTAGAAATCATCAACGGAAACTGAGCGACTCTAGACCTAGAAAACATCAGTGAAAAATGAGTGACTGCTGACGTATGGAATCGATAGCGTAATTGAATTCATGACTGACGCATCTAATCGGTAGCAAAAATAGCGTCATGGCTGACGCATGGAATCGTAAAAAACAATATGTCACTGCTGATGCAGAAATCGTTGGCGAAAACTGAGTCACCGTAGAACAAGAAATCATCATTGAAAATTGAGTGATGGACGACGCATGGAATCGACAGCGTTAATGAATTCCCGATCGACACGTGACATCAATTCCCAAAATATAGTCATGGGTGACGCATGGAAGCGTCAAAAACATTATGTCACTGCTGATACAGAAATCGTCGGCAAAAACAGAGTCCATGTAGACCTAGAAATCGTCAATGAATACTGAGTGGCAGCTGGCGTATAGAAGCGACAGCGTCAATGAATTCCCAACCGACACATCAAATCGATAGCAAAAATAGAGTCATGGCTGACGCATGGAAGTGTCAAAAATGCTATGTCACTGTTGATCCATAAATCGTCAACGAAAACTGAGTCGCTGTAGACTTGAAATCGACACTTTACACTGAGTGACAACTAAAGTACGGAATTGACAGCGTCAATGAATTCCCGACCGACGCCTGACATCGATTCCCAAAATATAGTTAGGGGCGATGCATGGAATCGTCAAAAACACTATGTCAATGCTGATGCAGAAGTCGTCGGCGAAAATTGAGTCACTGTAGAACGAGAAATCATCATTGAAAATTGAGTGGCGGATGACGCATGAAATCGACAGCGAAAACTGATTCACGGTGGAAGCATGAAATCAGTAGAGAAAATAGAGTCATCGTTGACGCATGGAATCGACAGCGAAAACCGTTTCCCTACTGACCAGAAATCGTCAGCTAAAACTGAGTGACTCTAGACTTGGAAATCATCACTGAAAACTGAGTGACAGCTGACGTACGAAATTGACAGCGTAAATGAATTCCCGACCGACACGTGACATCGATTCCTAAAATATAGTCATGGGTGACGCATGGAATCGTCATAAACACTATGTCACTGTAGAATGAGAAATCATCATTGAAAATTGAGTGACGGATGACGCATGGAATCGACAGCGAAAACTAATTCATGGTGGACGCATGAAATCAGTAGAGAAAACAGAGTCATCGTTGACGCATGGAATCGCCGATGAAAACCGCGTCACTACTGCCCATAAATCGTCAGCGAAAACTGAGTGACTCTAGACCTAGAAAACATCAGTGAAAAATGAGTGACAGCTAACGTATGGAATCGTCACTTTAAACTGAGTGACAATTGAAGTACGAAATCGACAACGTAAATGAATTCGAGACTGACGCCTGACATCGATTCCCAAAATATAGTCATGGGTGACGCATGGAATCGTCAAAAATACTATGTC
>Ga0307515_10004103_pt1 | contig 30326 bp, 38 predicted proteins | sample 17_EM_MG_FD_194513 | JGI IMG/M metagenome (GOLD analysis project Ga0307515, IMG submission 194513) | Populus trichocarpa ectomycorrhiza microbial communities from riparian zone in the Pacific Northwest, United States - 17_EM | ecosystem: Host-associated > Plants > Roots > Unclassified | place... | reverse complement strand
TTAGACTCACCTCTGCCAAACATCAGGCATGTGCCGTTTCATCTGGGTGCGTATGTGTCGAGCAATTGTCCAGTTTCCCTTCCTGTCTTCGTGCAACCAGATCTGTGTCGCAGATGCGAGCCATCGTGGGATATGGTATGCCAATAGGGCTGTAATTTCGAAGCAGAGATAGAGCAGCTTGTGCAGGTCCACCGTCATGGAGGTCGTAGTTCAGGAAAGAATAATAAAGTCACGATAACAGATGACTGTGGCTATCTGTCGCTTTCTCCCAGGTATCGGTGGAAGTCGCGTGGCAAGCCGACGTGGGAATTAATCACACTGGGGTTTTCGAAAAACTGACCGTGTATTCATCGGCATAGAAGCCAACAGCGGCAGGGGGTCGAAACGCCGAGAATGACTCCACAATATACTAAGGGAAATATCTACACAGAGAACAATGCATAGCCGCCGGTACCCGCCCCACTCAATCCCAAGAGAAAGACTGGCGAACGGTGTGGAAAGGTTCCAAAAATTATCGAGCGCACACGGGCCTCTATCGCCCCTCGTAGCACCAGAGATCAAAGTAACATACTCCAGGTCTATAGACCGCACCATCGATCGGGAGCCAGAACTCAGCGGTGATGTCGGAGACACCAGCAGAGTCAAAGTACTCCTGACGATACCCTCGGGGGCGGTGGGGGACGGGGATCAAGCGACCAGCGTACCAATCTGATCTGCTGGTCTTGGCCCTGCGGAACAGACATACGCAGGTGGCATGGCTTGAGCCACAGATACCGTCCTAGAGTCCCTGCAAGAGGGATCCCGGTGTCGATATCAGACACCTGCGGCCTTAGAGCCCTGAGACAAGACAGACAGATCAGAGTACGCGCCTGGGGATCCACAATCGTAGCAAGCACGAAGACTCCGCCCTTGTCGTTGCACGCGGCACGTGGATCCGAACTGTGACAGAGTGTGCTGCCCGCCTCTATACGGTGTTGATAGGACTCGGGAGCTGGAACCACGTAGCTCTTGGTTAACCTCTAGAGGTTGGATGAGAGAAAATGCCTCATCAACGTTGAGAACAAGTCTGGCGGCCTACACAAAAACGTCGGCGAACAACGGAGGGGTTTCCAAAAGTTGTTAAAAACGGCGTACTCAAGCATCAGCTTGCCGTCTCCCATAATGCCAGGCTCCGGGTTGGGCTGTGACGTGTGAGCATTGAGTGGGTCTCTGTTATCGAAGAGATGACCACTAGACGTCGTGAGGGAAAGCGTTGTGAAGACGATCAGACAGCGCGCGAACCTCTGATCCCCTTCATGCAATTTGGAGTCTGATTCCGTGGCCCGATCACATAAGTACTCCTTCCATTAAGGCTTCATCGACATTCCAGGATTCTCAGACTTGGAAGAAACTTCGCCCCGGTGAGGATGAACCGATGGCGGGGGAATGGTCGAAACGTGAAAGGTCACTGTAGGACTCGCATTGTACAGTTGCGCCACGTCAAGCAGGAGTCTCTTCCTTGGATAGCTCTATAGGTGCGGTGCACACCAACGATTGCCGCTCACCTCATCAGGTTCCAGGGTGGCGGCACATTACGCACAGTCTACCCACTACGACATCCTTTCGTTCCTACCCTGATTTGAACCCATGGATCCAAGTCCAAACAACCAAAGTGCCGAGACGTTGTCAACTTCATCCTTACAGTGGTGAGAATGAGTTCCCTTTACTCTGTGAAGACCTGTTGCGGGCCGACCAAATTCACACAGGACTCGATGGCTAATCAAGACGATTATATCAGCCTTAGGTTAACCTGCGATACCGTCTGTACCGCCCTTGACCGGGGATTAAAGAAGAGGCCGAGTGAACCTAATGGCCATGCTTGATGCGAGCAGTCAGTCAACAACGTGAGCTAGATCAGTGGTAGTCGGTTTGGATGATTCATTGACAATACTATTGAGCCCACCACAGCACTGTGACAAATATCCGAAACAAAGTCGCCAAGCAGAATAAGCAGGATGCAATCACTCGGGCTTTCCTGCACACAAGAAACAATAGCCAAACAATCACCAGCTGGAGGGTGTACCTTAACAAAATTCTCCCTGTCTTCAATGTGGGTTCCATTGTTCCTGCATGGCCAGTGCTGACTGTTCATCCCCAGATAGAACCCAGGCAAAATATGTATGTATGTTCACTGACATTTCTGATGTTTGTGATACCATTGTGAACACACATACCATGGTTTCCAATATTAGCCATAAAGTGCTGGGGGGCCCAGAAGGGAATAACAATTAATGTTGGTTAGTGAGTGGTACTCAGATTCAGACCATACCCATCCTAAAATGCATGCCCACTATTGCCCAGACTCAAACCAGGTCAGCAACCCTAACTCCTAATGGACTGAGTGACTTAAATCTGCATTTAGCACACTTGGTAAATCACCTCTGCTAGCACCAAGGGCTTGTTTCAGATGTGATGAGTTGATTGAGAAGATTTTTTCCCTGAGTATTTGGGAAGGTTTTCACCAGAAAATTGTCTCCAAATAATTCCTGAGCATTGTGCAAGGTGCCACTGCAGTCTGTGCTTCTCTAGTTAGGAAATTGCAGATGGTGCTAGGGAGACCATTGATGTCAAGATGGAGGAGGCTGAACCCGCAACAGATGCTGCTCCCAAGATGTGCTGCTCTGGATAGGATGCTGTCCCTACTGATGCTACTAAGGCTCCCAATGTTCTCAATGGGATCAGATCCCCTGCCAACTCCTAAATGATGCACCCATGGTTCCCACCAATATGAATGTGCCTGGTTCCATGCAGGATGACAAACACAATCATTATCTCACTGGCAAGGAACTTGGTGCTATCCTTCTGACTTGCTATATGGTTTTTTCCCCACCTCCCAGTTCAATATACACCTGCCATTGTCCCTCAAAAACTTCAGGCTGTGTCCATTATGACCATTGGGAGTTTTAAAATTGAAATTGAGGAAGGTTCTGATGTTGCCACAGGACTGCCTCCTGGTGTGAGGATCTGGTGTTGCATTTGGTAGATCTTGTTTGGCCAAACTTCTTTGATAATTTGCTGTGTGATCAAGGCAGTTCTGGATACCACTAGTGCAGGGATTGGACCAGGTGTTATGGACCATGGGGTTGTTCCATCCTGGTGGGAAGGTTCAAGAAGCATGTATTGTCCTAATCCCCTTTAAAACACCCTTGACTAAGGTGGTACTGCCTTAGGCATACTGGTGTGTTTATACCTTGGAGTGGAGAATGTGCTTGTATTTTTATTCTCAGACCTCACCAAGCTGAGCAAAGGGCAGAACATGTACAATTGACACCCCTTACACATGACTGTCTGAACCCTGCAGAAATGATATGATGCTTATTCTTTCCTTCTATCCTTGTATCTGTAGATGCATATATATAGCTTACTCTTTCCTATTACTATTGTAACTTTTGTACAAAAACATACACCTTCCTTCCCCTCTCCATGTCAACCTCCCTCTCTCCTAGACATTGAATAACATGGGTATCATATCAGTGGTGATAAACTAGTGAACCAAACAAAGAGACAAGGTGAACTGATGCATGCATGCTCATGCTAACTTCACAAAATGATGTCAATGACAGATGGCTGGCATGGCAAGCTTCATCCACAACCATCTGAGGTAATACATACTTTCTCATAATCAAAACAAATACTTACACTAGTACATAACATTACAATGTTTCGTCAAGTCAAATCAGGTGTGCAATAAAACAAAGGGAGCACTCCTGCTATTTCACTGCCATATTGGCTTAACAGTGAACCAATCATTGTCCTCAATGGTTTCAAAGCCATGGTCCATCTAGTACCATAACTGCAAGTCAGTGGACATATTTTAAGGATGAAGCCAATAAAGGGAAGGAAATACCTACCCAATATGCTAAGATACCAACAATAACATCAGGCCATGGAGACATGGCTACCATTTCATTGTCAGAGTTTGGGGAGATGGCACTCATGCTTGTTGAGTACCAGTACTTGGCTCCACAGCCATCAGCACTGATGGCTAGGATGATAAACATCCAAGTATCTCCTGATGTCAGGACCCCACGAATGGTATTTTTCCTATGGGAGAGTGGTTTTTATGAGATATAGATCAAATATAGAGGGGGGATGAGCTGACCCAAGTGATTTGGCAAAGGCATACAGTTCGCAAACCCCATATGGGATTTGTTCATAAAGAAGTGTATCAAATGACTTGTCTTCTATCACCACAAGGCCAGCTGGGATATTCAACCTCAGCCTCTCCATTGTTGGAGGTAGAAGTCCAAACATAAATGAACCTATGTGGGAGTTAGGCTAGTCAAGGGGACAATAAAGTGAGCCAGACAATAGCCCACCAATGTCAGATTTATCAATGATCCCATGGAATGTGGTCAAACTTGAAGTTCCAACAGCCATATGTGAAACTGTCTGCCCGAAGTTGAGTACCAATGATTGATCCAGCACCACTGCAGACAGGCGAAAAAATAAAGCATCTATCCAAGCACGAGCAGCTGTCTCATTCTAGTAGCATTTGTGAGATTAATATCTCATAACTAAGCAGAGGTTACCCACCATCTCTGCATTGAGTGTTTGTAAGCGTTGTAGGTGAGCATATAGGTTAGCTGAGGACCAAACATCATCCTTCCCAATGAGCTTTGTCTCCTCTGCCCATTTTTCAGCATTTGGCTTCAGGTCAAGCCAACCAGCAAAATTTATATTCAAATTTGCCAATTGTTCCCCAGCCCAACTGAAGGAATGGAAACTCTGAATGGAATGGTCAGGAGGGCTACAGACACTAGCTAAGGGTCATACCTGGGGATTCTTGGTCTTGAGCAATTGACACCCAATCAACTGTTTTGACCTGCTGAGCCCAGAGGCTTTGTGGTTTTTAGGAATGATGGGAGTGGGAGTCAAGCAAATGGTTCGAGCATGCCAAAGTTTTGGGATTTGGCAGACAATGGTGGGGTTTGAATGGAATTTTGAGAACATTAGGTTGGTCGTTGTTCAGCAGGAGAGCCGTGTAGAGTTGCGCCCCTGGGGACGCGCAACCGTCTCCCAATTCAAACTCCGCCGCCGAATTTCCCACCCTCGGACACGTGTGTGTGTGTGTGTGTTTTACACCCTCGGACACGTGCCGGGAGCAAGCGATCGGCATGACCGTCCTCCTCAGACCTCAGTTTTCGTGTATTCGTCCCTCGTATCTTCTCTTCTCAAAGCCCTATACTTGCGCACCCCCCCGCCACATGCTCGCACGCTCGCGGTTTTGTGTCTTTTATTATCTCCCTGTTCAGTCATTACAGTTCACACGTAACACACAAAAAAAAATTGCGGACATGACCCGCCCTCCCGGCGGCTCCTTCACGCTCCGCGTCCAACTGAACGAGCGCTCAGTTCCACCCAACCTCTACTATCAGCGTGCTACGTGTTCCTCAGTTGATCATCGAATCGACGTCGGAACCACAGCAAAGCAGGCAGAAACACATCATTGTTTGGACCTCTGTCGATAAACAATTGAAACAGATGCTCGTTCATCAGATACTTCGTACATCACTGCGTGCGGCGAGAATTTTATGAACCCGTAGTGCGGTTGATGCCTGCGACAGAAAAAAATCTTCGGATGGCGGCGTGGGCATTCCTAAAGCCCATTCTGCCAGTGGTCATGATTCCACGAATGACGGGTGGCGAGTCTGCAGGAGAAGGCGTGGGTGGTGCATTCCCCGTATCACTGCTGCGGCGACCCTGACCATTGTCGGCCGCTGAGCCTGTGCGATCAAAATCCCCCCAACAAACGCGAAAAGTGAGATCTTACCCGAGAGTGCTGCGGTAGGGTCTCATCTCGACCATGGTCGATGGTGGTTTGTATCCACACGTGGGCGATTGGCAAGCATAAGTACTGTAAGTACGTACGGGTTCTCGTGAGGATGCGAAATCGGGAATGATGGAGATCCACCCTCACTGAGGTCGTGCGTGGTCATCGCGCAGTAATGGAAGACCCTGCTCGCCCCGGGCGGTGTGCATCGTCGTCCCCCTACCCTACGATCCTCCCTGGTGCTCGATGCCAGCGGTCGCCCCCCTCAGAGGTTTCCCCCAAACAACAGGCGGAGGGTCCCAAATACCAAGCTCCTTCTTCAATTCTTCAACGTTCTGATTCCACCGCCTCTCCCAGTAAACCGTTATCAGACTTCTGGCACTCCCGCCACACCTAAGCGCCCATGGAATGTACTGTTTCAGCTTATCCTGCCTTGCCGCCGACAATTTCAGTGGAGCTCCGATTGCCGCCAAGCCAGTCATCGGCAACCCAAGGTTCGCGAATTCAAACGCCTTCACGACAATCTCATACTCGACGCGCACTGGCATTGAAGTGATGCAGTGATACAGGTCGTGACATTCACGATACCTCTGCATCACGTACGCGAGTTCTGGATCATCGATGTAGCGAACCTAAAACACCAGTAAGCGATCCACAAATGCTCTAGTTAGAAATACGAAGAACGTACGGGTGCTCTAGTGTCTGGTGTCACACCACAGCGCTCAAGCCAAGTGATGTATGCACGACCGAATGTACCCTCAGGAAGATTGGAGAGCGCGGTCATGTCGACAGTTTGCGTGTTTATTCTCGGTCGCTCCCTGAGGATCGTCCTGCCTTCATCACTTGCGAGCATCTTGTCGCGTAAACGGGGGAGAACGGGTCCAGCAGTCAGTTCCCCGAACGCTGCCACCATATCTGATCGCAATACATGAGTCCCGGTCAATTTGCAAATTCATCGTACTCACCTCCTCGCCTGGGATCCAACAACGCCGCGAGGCCAGTCCCGACGGTCAGAAACGCGTGTTCGAATGCGCTCAACGGGATGTGGTCTGGGTAGGCTTTGGTTGCGACCCCGCGTTGTGAGCCAACAACTACCGAAGACCTCAAGACATTCCGGAGAACGCTTGAGCGAGGAATAGGAGCCATCGCCAATCGGATTAGTTGAGAATTCGATAGCAAGGAGTGACGGTGGGCTTCGAGGTCCCAGTGATTGTGCAGACGCGGAGTGACGGTGACCGCGATGCGATCAAAACCTTGTTGCTTTCCTTCTCCCAACACATCTACCACTCTGAACACGATGAACGGACACTTGCATCAATTTGTGTGGATTTTCCCCCTCCCATACGATAAGACGGCACGACCAGTGATTGGCTGCTCATAGTTTGTTATCAACAAAGCTCCGGCACGCGGCAACTCGCGCCGGGATTGCCCTCCAGGCCGTGCTCCAGCCATGACAGCCACACTATAAAAACCACCCTCAGTTCTCAACCTCCCTCTAATCCAAACTATCACTCTCCCCCAGAATCCATCCCCGGCCACCTCGTCGACTCGGCTCGCCATTCCACCTCCAGGACATGTCTGGCATTGCACGTACTTCTACCCACGTCTCTCCCCTCTCACGCCGCAGACCTGGGACCGGAACCCTCGGCGATGAGCATAAGAGCCGTCGACACGGGGGAGATTTCTCCCACCTGGCACCGATCCTCCCGGAGAGTGATCGTTCTCCCTCACCAGCCCCGGGCTATAGTAAAGATCTGCCTCGCATCCCGTCCACTTCGACGGGACTTTGGGGCGGTGAGGCGGTTTCGATCTTGACAGAAGTAATGGGCTCTCTTACGGCTTCCCCAATTCCGGGTTGTCCACCCCTACCTGTCCACTCACACCACGTGTATGAGCGGGTACCAATCACAGAGGCCCAACAGATCGCCGTCCAATATCGACGGCGGTTTCGGAGCCCACTAAATACTTCCCAAAGTACCAAGGCCTCCGAACAAATGACCCCAGATGTGAGTACCGCCCCCCCCGAATCTTCACATGCCTCCCCCACGAGCACCGTGATGCAATCCGGTGTCTCTACGGATACCCAAGTTATGAATGCCCTGGTTGGAGCATCATTGGCGCTTTCTGAGTCTCCGACCAGGCGGGCTCTCGCCGAGGAGATAAAGAATACTCGCACCCTACACGATAGCGCGAGCTCCTCCAGCCAGGTTCACGAAGACGGAACACTTTCTTGCACCAGAGGGGACTGTCTGGCGGTTCTCTCAAATTTCAAGGCTTTTCTGTGTCATCTGCATATACACCTCATTCACGAGGGGTATGTCGTTCATCCCCGATACGTGCAATCCGGATCTTGTGCGCTAACCCCATATCGTGCTTCATAGATTGAATTCGTGTGAACACTGTCGAACTTTGTTCACTGACGATGATCACAAAGATGATCATCTTAATTCCTGCCCCAAACTCCCGACCTTACATGATATCAGGAGCTTGGAGAGCGGGCGGTCTGGTGGGCGCGATCGTTACTACGTTCTTTCGTATGAGCCCCCTGCGTTAACATCTACCGTAGGTACATTGCAAGGTCTCTTGAGGCGTTTGCACCCATAGGTAACGACTATTTCTTTCTTCCATCGAAAGTACTGCAGCGCGTACGCTGGTTTCCTTTGCGTCTTCTTCCTGGTCCATTCATGTTTCGCCAATGTATCCTGTGTCTTTAGATCATTACCCCATCCCATAATTTATTGGCATTTTCAAAATTTAGGCTCATGTATCCCTCCTGCGTAGACCGCGTATTTTGTAGACATAGATCTCCCTTCCTCTGTAGCGTAGTTTCCGCCTTGTCGTTTGCTCTCAGCTCTGCGTTTTCCGTGTTCTGTTTTCACACTTCATTGTTTTTCGTTTTCGGGTTCGTCTCTCATAAATGGAACACTCTGGATCCCATTTCATCTCGCATTTGATGTGTGCTACCATCAAACGAACTACAATTATACATACGGACTGAACATCTGCATCAGTGTCCGACTCGGACTCGGACCGGATCGTCCCCAGCGGCCGGGGAGCCTGGGTGGCAAACAGGTAGGGAAGGTTTGAGCGTTGTATGAACTTCACAATGTGATGCGTTGACTGTTGGATGAATATAAGAACTTTCGAAATCTCATTTCTCGAATTTTACGCATCGAATAAACAAGCTACAGCTTATGTAGGGTCATACAACGACGGACGGATCGTGGTTCTACCACCAACGCGTCACGGCAACACATCCTACATCGCGATCGTATTCACTGACTCAGAGCAGCCTCCCTGCATACCTTCGAACAGAAATGGTCCGTGGCGCTCCTGGGCATCTTCAAGCACATGATGCAAGCCTTGACCTGACCGGTGACAACAGCTTCTCTATAAATAGGAAACAGAGCAAAGAAAGATCAGATCGGTAAATCGAGATTTGAATGAGGGAAGGAATATAGTGTGGACACCGGGCGGAATGGATGGGTGACCACGCCGGGACATGATCCCCGTCTCTGGCGCGATGCGCCAGTTATCCCAGGATCCGGGGCATCCCATCACCACGCCGACGATGGCAATAATATGGGAATTTTTCGAAGAGTGGATGTAATAAACATCGGATGAAAGACTTACTCTCTATGACGCTTTGAACAGTACTCAGAGGCGTGATTAAAGGTCGCGTCTGTATACACGGGTTTGCCACACCCCGTGAGGCGACAGGTCGCGGGTGTCGCAGCTTGGACCTGGCCTTGAACTAGGGTCGGCATGGCGTTGTTATTGGTTCCGTTAGTGGGTCCCTGAGTGTTCTGTGGGACGGGGAAGCCAGGTCCAGACGAGCCATTCAAGTTCTGATTAACGTTGGCCTTCTGCTGGGGGAGATTCGGGCTCGGATTGTTTGGCGCGGAGGTAGTGGCTACCGTAGATTGTTGCGGAACGTTGGAAGGTGGAACAGGAGCGGCGTTGTTGACGTTCAAGTTCACGTTAGTGGGTGGTTGTTGCTGTTGCTGAGGTTGGTTGTAGCCTTGCTGCTGAGGTTGATTGTGGCCTTGTTGTTGGAGGGCCGCAGCGACTGCAGGGATGACGGCTTGAAGCTGTGCCTGAAGAGGTTGAGCTGAACGACACGTTTGAGATCGTTGGCCACTTGAATAAATCGCTGGAACTGGGGCAACGTACGGATGCTTCCCAACAACTGACTGGGGATCTGCACATTCGACGTCATCTGGCCCCCGATGTTTCCAGCAGGCTTCTTCACAGAAGGATTAGGGTTTCCGTTCGAGCCACCGTGAGCGAGCTGCCAAGTCGAAGCGCAGTTCTTCCCGCAGAACTCAAAGTTCTGGAACTTGGGCTTCTGATTGCATTGCTAGAGAACGAAGAGGGAGAGGAGAGAGCGTTAGGATATCGATGCCCAAAGAGACAAACGGAGGGCGCAAATACCTTGCAGAGACCGGTCCCGTTCTGAGGCGTGCTGGTCTGGTTCATCGCAGCGGCCTGTTGACTGCATGTCTTTCCGCAATAGTTGTGGTTGCTGAAGCCGGCGAATCCAAGGGAATCTGTCAGCCATCGGACGCAGGGATGAGTGGAGAATGCACATACCCGAACTTCTGTTTCTGGTGACAATACTGCAGGGAGAGGCTTAAGCCCCGGACAACGAAATAGGAGAAGGTTCCTGCAACTTACGTCGCAGAGGTTCGACTTCTGTGAAATAGCAGCCATTGTTTAGTGATGTTGAGGTCTGAGTGAGTTGAAACGGAAGGCACGAGAAGAGGGGTGGGGTGGGGTGGCGAGTCGAGTGGTCGAGCCGCTTTTAAATCGATGATCCAGGCCGTGAGGTTGAGCGGACCATCAGTCCATGTGGTTTTCATGCATTTCCAAAACGCGCTCGGACACGCCAAAGGGGAGTGGCCATTCTAGATCGCCGCTGATTGTTACGATGGCCCCCTGCCACACGGCCACGATGAAGAAACATTGTCTTTGAACCGAGGGGCCGGGGCTGAGACGGAAGTGTAAACGGTGGGTGGCCCGAAAAGGATCGTGGGACAAAACGGATCCGGACCGTCAGACACCGCACCGAGGCTGATCATGATCATTGGAACTATCCGCTTGACCTTCGATCTCTTTGTCCACCAAAGACGCACCTGTGATTGTCTCTCCATAAGTTGGCCATGGACCCTCGCCGGAGCGAAGAACCCATACCTAGACCGCGCCAGGGTACTACTGACTCAACCACGTCAGCTGGAGTGTCGTTCACCACCAAACGTGGTTTCTTGACTGGGAGGACATTGTCTTCCGATACCCGACGTCAGACGCCTAGAAAGGGTTCGCCTGCTGGGTCGAACAGTGCTGATACTCGGCCAAATTTTATTCCTGGAACGAAAAGCGCTATTAAGCGACTGGCTGCGATTATACCTAGAGACACGGGCCCAACCCCTTCGCCTCCAACCACCCCCCGTGGTCCGTCTTATAAGCCGAACCTGCAAGAATTAGGGGTACGAATTCCGGAGCATCGACGGCACGGGCCCGACTGATTTCTTTCTTCCAGTTAAAGGATCCTGGACCGAATGGTCCGTCAGTCCATTCTTTCTATGATGACTACGCACTTATCGGGTTACCTCTCCGCCCAAACAGCGAGATTATTTGAACGCATTCCCATACAAGACCAGGTGCACAATCGCAAGTCTTTTACATCCAGAGCAGATACCACCGCCATATGGCAACGTATACCACAACCCGCACGCGATGAAGAACTTGAAATCCACCCCGAGTCTCTCCAGGCGAAATTAAGCCACAACTTTATCCCCCCTCCGGCCAAGAAACTTGCCAGAAAAACCCAAAACCCAGCTAGGTCTGATTAAAGGTCATCGATCCTAGCGATTGAGGTATTCATGGATCTTCGTCATAGACCACAGAGAGCCGCGAAAGCCTCAGGTCTCAGAAATAGACCCCGGAGGGGGATTGCGGTGAAACGACCAAGTCAAGTCCCGATCGACATTACCGATTCATCTGACGCCAACTCCCACAACGACTTGTACGCGTCTGACTCGGGACACAGCGCACAACGCCAAACTCGTACCGAAGGCCCATCCGATGAAATAATGCTCACCTTACAAAACCTCTCCGGCTTGACCATTCAACCACTCATGGCAGGAGCGCCGAGAAATTTAAGGCGACCACCATTTTTACGTAGCCACCTCAGAAAAAGCTTTCTGAAACGCTGCGAAGCCGAGGGGGTCCCGACCAAAGGGGGAAAGATGCGGGAGCCAGAAATAACCTACGTATATCGAACGCTCGGTTCGGATAACGCGTTCAAGGCGACTGTGAAACACTGGGGTTGTCCCCTGTGCGATACTTACTCGAAGTTGGAGACCCAGCAAGTCCTAGAGCGCCATCTTGGTGACAAGGACGGAGGACATCCGGAGGTGAAAGTCGAAATGCGGAAGGAGAACGTAGGTTTCTCGCATAGCTCTGTTGTTCAGCATCTGAATACCCTCCAGGACTACGTGTGGACGATTACCCTCACTATGCCAGAGGTGACGGAGGAAGAGGATGAGGAAGAAGTAGACTCGTGGGTGATTTCCCCAGGACTGAATCTGTTTTTTTATCTCACCGGTTGATTACAGATCCGAATCAGAAATTGTAGAGATTTTCCCTGACTCCGCCGCGCGTCGTCAGTGGAAAACCCTTGCTCCACACCGCCGAGCGGGAACGGTTCCCATGGACGTAGACGTGGACACCTCTCGAACGAAGGATGAACCAGAAGAGTTAACTCTCCCTCCCGCGGAGGAAATCCATGACGACCTTCTGGATCCGTCCATCCGCCCTCCGTACCTTCCATTCAAGACGGTCGAGTTCTCCTGTCGCCCGAATGGACCAAAACTGTATGATATTCTTGGGGCGAAATCCCTTGATCAGTTTGGGATCCTTGCGTGGTCGATCATCGACAGGGAAGAAGAATTGTTTGAGATGGATGGAGTGCGTGATGAGGATAAGGTTATGCAGGCACTTTGGTGTCGGTGGATCATGTTGAACAGGTTAAGCCTCGTTCGGGTCAAACTTCCTTTCCCTTCGCTGATATGCCCTACCCTCAGGCAGAGGCATTTCATCCGGAATTACTTGGAAGGTACAAAACAGTTCATAACAGATAACTGCAAGTACATAAGGCGGGGGGCCGGTTGGTTGGCGCTTCGGGCATGGTTACTGGTGGGTTTCCTGTCCCAGATTTCCTTCGTTTTACTGAAGGTTCACGATCTCAGGTGCTTCATCAGACGAGGTTTTTGAAGATTGAAGAGGTAGCGGAGGCACTGGAATTTTACGAGAGTTTAGTGGATTCTCAGTAATGGGGGGTGCAATCGTATGAACGACCTCACAACGGCTGTCACCTCCAGTTCACGCTCCCGTCAAGGGCGCTAATCGACCTCCGGCCAACGAATCTGAGGACCAAAAATTCACAAGACTAACGAGCCATTTCATTACAACAATGTCACATACAAAGGGAAAGAGAACAAGACAAACGCATTGGAGAGAAAATTTCGAATCGACGAAGAGTGCGAAGAATGGTCAGGGTTGTGTTGGAGAATCAGACAGGCAAGGGTACGATTAGCCATGGCCGCGGTGACACTTCCCCAGAACGCTAGGCGCACCAGAGGATTGAACCGTTCCAGGGAGTGTGGACCATCGTTCCGGGGACTGATTTTCGGATTTCGAGGGCAAGGACGACAGCTATCACATCGGCACAGGCGGGGTGCAAGTCCTGATCCTCCACCGGGTCTTCTCGAGCGCCTTCCCCAAGTGGTTCTTGCCGCGACTGTCCCTTCCAGCACCCCAGAACGAGTCTGCAGATGATACCTGCGCATTGGAGGATCGAAGCACCGTCAGCACTCGACCTTGGATACCGCATGAAGAGTTGAACAGTAGGTCGTCAACTCACAAACGTGATGGGTCTATCTCCAGTGTCGAGAAGCACTTTCTTGATGCTCTTGTGTTGGGTGAACTTGTGCCAGAGCACTACTTCCATCTACACCATGGGGGTCAGCTCGAGGTCTCTGGGTGAAAAAAATGTGAAAAACGCGAACGTAGAAGAGCTTCTCTTGTTTCCAATAAATCGATTTCTTGTCCGAGAATTGTTCCGCTGCCTCCCAGAGCTTTCTGACGGTCGGTTGACCACGGAGATAGCGAGCGATCTGGGGCCATTCGACGAACTTGGTATCACTCGTAAGCCGACCAGGGTCATGACATTGGGACCCAGAGACGGACATACCTTGAAGTACAGGAGGAGATGCTCCGCAGTGGGGTATTTGAACCCATCGTACGTCACAGGGTGGTCAGAAAAGGTGGTGAATCCGTAGTACGGCCCCTTGACGTCGTCGAAGAAGATTCGATCATCCTTGTGCTTCATGATGGACTTGACCTCCTTCTGGGAGGGTTTCTTCTCGATGCGCTTGACGGTGAAGTCATGTTTGTTCGGGACGTGGTCTTTGTACTCCCCCTTGTGGATCCGGTCGATATCGTAGTACCTGCCCTTGCTCCTGCTCCTGCTCCGGCTCTTCTTCCTGGTCGAATGTTCGACTTTGTCCCTCCCGCGGCTCCGACTTCTACTCTTGTCCCTGCCGCAGATGGTGCGACGCTCTGGACGGCTAGTACGGTGGAACTCGTCCAATGCGTAGGGCGGGACGCCAGTATGAAGCATCACGCCATCCCAGACGTCCTGAGGCCACTGAGCAGGTTGCGAGCGAGAGGAATAGACGAGGGTGGAACGACCGGTCCATTGGTTTGTGAGTTCCCAGGTGCCGGAGACAGGAGGGTAGCAGCCTGGTGGTAGACAGTTGAAGGGTGACATCGCTGGGGGTTTGGTGGGTTGAGAAGATTTCTCCATCGTCAATCCCAGGTTAAATACCATAGATCCCAGGAAGCAGGTCGGTAAACTGTGCGGCGGAATCGTGGGCCGAGAACCCACAGGAGACGCCACGCAAATCCAGAGCGGCGGTCCGATGAAATAGGTAGTGAACACTGAACACTGAATCTCAGAGGTGTGTTTGAGCGAAACACGGGGATTCAGACCGGATCATTATAACTTGTGAACCTGCCGGGGTAGCCTCCGCTACTGCAAATGCAGCACCCGCTGACACCTATTTCCAGTACAGACATAGCAGTGCATAAACCGGCAGAAGCAAACTAGGAGAGATGAGTGGTGATTGCAGTCTCGACAGGGCAGAGACCACTATGAAGACGATCCGCGTAGACCTCAAAACGCCGCGATTAGGGTCCTTAGTCAGTCACACAATAATGTGAATGCGGGTAGGCTATTCCTGACATCGCGGGTTCCGCGTGGAATCCCAAGTTGGTGTGCCCTTCCAGTTGCGGATGTTGAACGTGGTAGCCCTAGCGTGAAGAAACAGGTATCCCTAGGATCACTTGCTGTAGTTCTGCTCCATCACCGCGCCGCATGAGCCTGAAAACTGAAAAACCTCTGGCAAGATCTTCCTGGGGTGGGAGTTGCGGAAGAGGCCTCGTTATGTCAGCACAACTCGGCCACCGACGCGCTTTTCGAGGTTAAATGCGTGCAGATGAATTCAAAACACGGATTCCGGGATCCAGTACGATACAGGGGTGGAAAAAGAAAGGTACGTAGATGTGCACATGCGCTACAATCGCGAACCCGCGCGATACAGGGACGTGATGGATGGCCTTCACCCGCGAAGTTTAGCCCTCAGCCTCACAAGCGCTTTGCCCAACTCGTTCCTGCCCTTTCCGTCAGCACCACAACCCCAAAACGCATCCTTGTCGGAGTTCTGAATTTCAATGTGAATCTAGTGGAAGCGGGGTGATAATAGCAGCCACACACCTCGATCAGTTCGGCGTCTCCTGTTGAGAGAAGTTCTTCCCTAAGACCCCCGTGTTGGGTAAACTTGTGCCAGATAGTCGTCTCCATCTGCAATTGAGCGCCATTAATCGGATGAATGGGACAACCGGGGACAAACAAACGCACTGCTTTAATATTATCGTACTTCCAGTTTTTGTTCACTTCAGGCTGGAATCTTCGTGCTTCTGAGAAAGCCATACTCGGGCGAGGATCACACGTTCGGATATGTTCAGCCAACAGCGGGCGATGGATGAACTGGATCGTCGAGGTCGGATCAACCGGAAACCTACTGGAAGAGGGGCACATACCTTGAAGGACTGAAACAGGTGTTCACTCGTGGGGTAGACCTTGCCATCATATTTGACGGCGTGATTTGAAAAGTTCGTAAAACCGTAGTGAGGCTCGTGCTTGTGATAGAATAAAATGGGACGTGGCCGGGCCGGTGCGGAAGAGGATTTCGAGAACCTCCTTGAGATGGCGGGTGAGCCGTGGGTGGGTAGGTTTGAAGGGGTTCGCTGGATGTTGGCGGGTGCGGCTGGAGAGTTCGACGGCGACCGATGGAGCTGGAGGTTCGTCTGGCTCTGGTTGCGCCCAGCAATCGACGACGTGCGTTGCAGGGTTGAGGGACTCCTCTGGATGGTTGGGGATCCTGCGGACCAGGTGTTGCGATCTTGGTGCTTCCGGTCAATAGGTGTATGGCTTGGTGTCGACAACCGTTTATCAGGAGTAGAGTTGCTACGTGCTCGCTGACGGGGGGGCCTGGCGTTGGGATCCGTGGTATGGTCCCTTGAAGTAGTCCTCTCGATTTGACGGTATGATTGAGACACGGGTGAGTCTGTGGGCCTTTGGTGCATATTGGAGTCGCGGTGGGTTTGAAAGGGAGAAAAGGTAGCAAAGAGTTCAAGTGGATCCTTTAAGGTGAGCGATTACCACACGCCGCTACACGCCGTCTCCTTTGTTGAGCGGCGTTGTTAGCCACGCGTCCTGAGCCTCTTCCGCGAGGACAAAAGCACGGTTTCCTCGAGGCCATGGACACACGGCTGCACATCCGGGGTCGGTTTCGGGAACGGTAGGTATGATGACGTCAGACGAAAATACCCCCGCTCCGGCACGGGGCCGGGATCGACTCCACCAGGAGCGCCATTGCTCGACCTGTTTCGCGATGGATGCTCAAGGTCGCGTTCCGCTAACCCGAATGTCCTCCCTTATGACCTTTAATTGTAATGGACACCGGGAAAGCCCTGCCCCATCACTGAAAGCAACGACCCCAGATGAACCTGCAAAGAGATTGACACCCAATTCCGTTTGTTACGGTCTGCTACCCAGTTTTTTGCCTCGGTCTTCCAGCAATCCCGTACCAAACCAGGATACCCACTTACGACGATGCTAGCCAGATTGAACTGGGCAGCTTCCAGCACTCAAAAACCCGCTTGCGCAGCTGAACCTGCCACACCAGGCCAATGCACCCGAACTCACACCTCCATCAGCTCAGTGTTGGATAACACAGGAACCCCATTTTTTGTAAGACACCCGTTGCTTGATGAGGAATCCCACTGTACTGAATCCGCAACCAGGTCAAGGGTGATGGACGCACCACCAACCCCGGATTCTTATAAGTCCTTGGCGCCCACATCTCCATGGAACGCCTCTCGTAAGTGCCCTGGTTAGTGCCGGTCTAATCTAGGATGAGGTTTATGAGGCACTTGATGCCATCGGTGCGTCCATCGTTGATGGTTGTGTAACTGGTGTCCGCTTCCCTTAGTTCTCAAATCCCGGACCCCAACGCCATTCCAGGCCTCGTTGCTGGTACCGGAACCCCGGGGATGGCGTCGCTAGTAAACCGGTTATCAACCAGAGGTAAGAAAACCTACGTTCACGAGTCTCGGCATTTTAGTCCAATGATTGATGTATAGTTCCGGTACAACACTGAACTTTTTTTCTACGACCACCCGGAACACGATACCCCCTCCGCCTTCCCGACGGTTGTCCGGTTCGAGTAGGAGGGCCCTGGATACGACCAAGATTACTAAGCTATTGTCATGACTCGTACGAGACATCTGAAGGAACTCGCAGCTCATGAGCAGGGTCAATACCTGGACAACATGCTGATGCACAGTAACTACGCCATTAATGACGCTACCCTCTTGGAGATCATCTACGGTGATGACCTTCTTGCTCCGTGAGAGGCTTCGAGGACGTACGACCCGGGGCGCGTTATGGTTTTGGCTAGAGGGTTTGAATTCCAATAAACCGGATATCATATATCAAGGCCCACTTCTCGATTTCCGACCGCACACGGTGCCCCTTCAGGGCTTTATAGCCCCGTCTATTCAACTGCAATTACTTTCGCCACATGATAATTGTTATAGCGTTTCCATTTCCCGCACCGAGCAATCTGATACATTTTACTTACATCGAGCATCCCCGGCCTTCTCCTTGCCGGAGAAGGTCCGGCCATTGCCGGTGCGTGCAGATCCGTTCCCATCACGGCGGTCAAGTTGCGAAAGAACTCGACAACAATCTCATGTGCTTGGAAGTCTCACCCACATTTACTGTCCTTTACCCCACGTTTGCGACACCCCCTAAGGACCCTCCTTACTGCCGACAACTCCCGGAATGAGCTCGACCCTAGATCCGACGATAACTCGGATGCGAAATAAGTTGTTTCTCCCAAATGACCATTGGCCTCGCCGTTGCAGCCTGCTTCGAATATGAAAGGGATATTTGTTTTCGACACCGTGGACAAATGGCCTTTGCCACCTGACGACACACGTGCGACCATGCGAAGACACGGTGCTCCCGGCAACGAGGGTTCCAGCCACCTTTAAAACCCCCACACCCCACTGCTGTCTACACATAACTTTTCGTCTTTCTCCGGTTGATCCCATTGATCCTATGGCCCCCAAGGCCCATATCAACGTACCTGGGGTACGATTACCGACTCGCAAGGAACGCAAGAGCAAGTGGAGGCTGCTGGACAGCGACGACGAGGACTACAGGAATGGTAGACGCGTTCCACTTGACCGCTGAATGGAGGATCCTAACTAATCGTTATTTAAATAGTCGTGCGTCTCTTCGAGGATGGCTGGCTCCACAGGAACAAGGACTTACCGCACGTCTACCGGATGTTCCAAATCGAGGCTCCCGAATCTCTGAATCAGCCGTATCTGCAGTACTAGTACGTGACGCGGTCTTTACTCCACCCATAGCTTAAGTGATTGAGTGTGGTTCAGTGATTCAGTCCGTCGAGTTACGGGCAAGAAAGCTGATATCGAGCACCTTTTATTCCACGGAACGTCCAGAGCGTGTGCTTTGGGAGAAACAGAAGATAATGTAAGACTATGCCGTCTGGCACAGTGTGGTCTTTGTTCTGTTATACGATCTTCGTACGACATCAACCTCTGCGGTGAGTGGCTACGTCTCATTGGGGTGGAGGATCGCTTATAGCGTACATGATAGGGACCAAAAACAAGTTTTCCAGGTGGACTTTGGCTCCCGCCGCGTTTTTGACCTGAATGCTGACAACGTTTTAGATTTGGCCAGGGGATCTACACTACAAAGTGTTCTTCGAGTATGTTGATATCCCCGTCCGTTATGGATCGATGCTCATTATTCATAGAAGCGGATGACTACAGTTCCTCTGAACGGTCAGACCTCAAGCTTCGCTTCCTCCTCGTTAACACCGTGGTAGTTGGGTGGCAGAACAAGCGTATGAGGAACAAGAGGTCAATGGTCAACGCTGGCCCGGGTTACCATTCGGTCCGTACTTGCTCCCACCCTTCCCGCCTCAGACCTCGGCCTGACCGAACCTCCCGATACAGGTCTTGGGCGTCCCAGGCGTGGACCTGAACTACGAAGAGACGGTCGTGTATAACAACGACGCGATCCGACCCGCCTTTTTGATTGTTTACGGTGATGCACCACCGGTCCCGCCCAAGCCGATAGCTGCTCGAGTTGCTGTAAGGAAGTTATTCACGACGCCGCTCATTCTATGACCGAGATTTTCCAGAATAACGGTGCCGGAGACCAGATATGGATTTGTACAGATTCAGCTCGTCAAGTTTGGGTGACCGTCCGGGGGCAGGGGCAAGGGCAAGTAGGGTGGCGCCAGGGTCACCCTTATATCTCCATTGTGTATTGAGAACCTAGGGGTGACCGGTGAGCCGTCAAGTTTTGTATCACACATCCCGTGTCATAGTCTATTGTTTTATGAGCGTTAGGCCATTTCACGTCCCTTACCAAGGGAATGGACGATTGATATTGATAAGAGAGCAGGCGTGGTCAAACTGGATTGATCAGTTTGTCGCGGGTTCTTGGCTTGACAAGACTAAAATCAGCCTTATTTTGACCACACCTAAATTCTTCAACGCGTCTCTCCCGCGCATAGTTATCTGGCTATTTTTTATTAGCTCGGGCGTAGTCTGACCATTTTAGGGACGCCCGTGGAGTGAAGTCCGAAAGGAACGATCACATAGTATGCCTCCGTGACACTTTCTCCGATGACTGCCACTGTCGGGCAACCTCTTCGTTTCTCCTTCGACCTCCTTGACCTCCAAGCACAAAAACGGGAAACCCTCTCGTGTAAACCCCCCTTTCAGGCGTTCTGACACCTTCAAGAGATGACCGGTGACCTTTGGGGGCTATTGGCGGACTGAAACGAAACCAGCACCACTTCGATTTTACTCAGCACTCACATGTCATGTTACCCGCTCACGATGCTTGCCGCTCGGAGGCCTACCAGTGCGCACGTCCTTTTCGGCAGTCAATAGCGCGACTACCCAGAATGGAAAGAGGGCGCCGGCGCCTGGCGGTGTTCGGCATCCCAGCCACACTTCACCGCACATAAGTTGCTCTCTCCGCCATACGACCTCCAGCAACCGACCCAAAGATCTTCTTCTTGCTCCTGGGGCTTTGGTACCCACCTTCCTTGCCACTTCTATAACCTTTTCTCGGTGTTTCCGCGGGAAATCTGTCTCTCGGACCTGTAAACGCAGCCTCGATGTTCAAAGTGAAGACTCAAACGTCGGCCCCGAGGGCGCAGATGTGCCAGGTATGGCATCCTCCGCTGTGTCGCCTACAAATCAGGGTCCGACGGGATAGTTCCTAGGTCTGCGGAGTCAAACCCCGGTACTATGAAAAGGGGAAGCTTCACCCGTACTGTGGCAAGACGTGCGCCTCGAAGGCCAATAATGTGGCGACGGCGCTCTGTGATGTGAGGATCATATTCTGAACTCTCTCCGTAGAAGAGGCAAAATGAATGCGTATTTTCGAAGTACTGCCAGCGACGCCCGAGTTCAGGGGCGCATCCATATTGTGGCAAGACGTGTGCTACTGCAGCTAAGCAGAAGAAGATAGGTCGGTATATTCCCACTAACTCCGATTCGTACTCAGTTAATCCGGTTTGCAGAATCGTGCTCTCTAACGGGTTGCTCGAAACGGGCCACTAGGTATCCCGTCGGGTCGTACTGGAACTACTGCAGCCCTGGCCACGAGGAGTTAGTCGGCCGATTTGCATAAATAAGTGTTGTCCATGATGCTGATTATAAGCTATTCCCACACAGGCTCGCCCTCAGAGGATGCATATACTGTCGTGCTGTCCCGTACATTGGAGATTACTTTCCCATGTGTACCGCTTGTGATTCGTATTTAGTCGGTAACGCGGGCCCCTTTATCCTCCCCGTGCCGCAGGATCACACAACATACTGGGCCGGTGGGTTCCGTGTTTGTATCGTGATCAGGTGAGGAGTGTACTGACTCTTTTTTGACGTGTAGTCAAGGATCAGTTTGAGGCCGCTTGGGCACATCCCACAAAGGTGCCGGAGGTTCGGATGGTGTACAGGATTATACCTGCCCCGAATGTTTGGAATAGCTACTGGACATATCGGTAGGCCGTTTGGGTCGAATGTTAAATTTACGTCCATTTATCCAACCGTTATCGTTTTCAGGGATAAGCTGGAGGCAAAAGGGCAGTTCGCCGCCCAGGGAAAGTGCCCCGGTAACGAGTACCTGCTCTGGCACGGGACAACCCGGGCCTGCAGCCTTGGCGAACCTGGCCAGCACGTATTCTGCAGTAACCTGAAGTGTTCTCTCTGCTCGATCGCCCAGGGATCTTTCAAAATGACTCACGCAAATACGGGCGTCTGGCAGCGATACGGACTAGGTATTTACACGTCCACCAAATCATCGAAGTGAGCGTAGGATTTCTCGCAAGTTTGAGTCTTTCGCTGATCAGGCTTCAGGTCTAATGATTACGTCACGAACAAGAACATGTCACCTTGGAAAGCAATGTTGTTGAATAATGTTCTTGCTGGAGTTGAATATACGACGCAGTTCAATAACTCTGGCCTCAAAGCCCCCCCTCCGGGTTACGACTCGGTACGCATCTCCAAGTTGTTGCTTTGGCATGGGACCATCTGAGAGTCTGACCGGTCTTCACGAACAGGTGTATGGGAAACCCGGCCGCGACCTGAAATATGACGAGTTGGTTGTCTATGATAATCGCGCGATCCGCCCCGCATACCTTGTCATGTACGAATGAGTTTGTTCCGTTCAGTGGTTTTTTCTCTTCCTCTTGGGCTTGCGATGTTTAGATATTCCTGGTGTATGTGACTTTTTCCCAACAAAGAATGGGACTAGGGTAATACCATGTTGATTCACGGTATGGCACGTCTTTAGACCGGGTGGTCCTTTTTTCGACGTCGGGGGGAGGGGGTTACCTGACGAGACAGGAAGGGATAAATACCATGCATATGAGCGCTCTCAGTTGATCATGCATCATGATCGGGATGCCCAGCTTCCCTGGAAGAGTGAGCGCAGACACTGAGAATGAATTTGTACCTTGCATCGAACAGGGGCACGTTGACGTCTGCTCCAGAGCGGACATACTGAATTCATCCGGGGCGAACTGTGAGGGCTTCGATGGTGTCCTTTACGTGTGGTTTGCCACCAAACACCGGGGATAAATGGGAATTGGCCGTAATTTGGTAGAATTGCATCCGGGATACGCACAAGAGGGGGTAAAAACTTTGCACAGCACATCGCGTTCATACCTCGACATAAGCTCGCAGAGAGCCACTGCCAGCGTGAACGGCGGGATTCATGTTGCAGCGATCGTGATCCGAGTGACCGCCCTGGTCATGTGACCATGCATTTCTCAGATCTGAATTGGTGACGGTCGCACTAATCGCCAAGATCCCGATAATGTTGACCTGAATACGCGCTTCCAGACGTCTGACACGAGCTCACGGCCCTTCCCGTCCCATACCGCCCATTTGCACCGGCGATGTTCGGACAACAGCGTCAAACGCTCGACGTAAAACCACTTCCACCTCCGCCCAAAATGTTCGAGGAAAAGGTTGAAAATGACGACCCTCGGTGCGGATGAGAACGGGTCCACTCCATGGTCCGGTGGAGCTTTCGTTGACTCCCCTTTTCTAGTAATAACACCACGTCTGAGCAGAAGGAGACGTCTGGCCTGTTTAAGAAACTTGCGAGCAAACTGAAATATCCAACCACAGGGCAGTTCAGTACAGCGTCGACGCCCGTCAAGGCGACCACGATGGTTCGCGTCAAGAAAGACTTTACCTCGAAGGAACAGCGGGAGGCCGCTCTGCGGGAACGTGGGCTGGTCGCTTCTCCAAGGAAAGACCTCTCTCAAGTCGAACAGGACCTCGATCAGAGGTATGCGAAGACACCACCTACTCCTCAGGACCAAACGGCCGAGGGGGGCCAGCCAAGCGCTGCGGAGAAGATCATGCAGGAATGGAAGGCGAAGAACCAGGCTGGTCGCCTCTAGCCCTCATGTACCAAACCCAACTTTGGTTGTGCACTTGACGAAGTTGGACTCTCCCCCTCCCTGCATTCTCCGGAATCACCGGGGAATCTGCATATTTTGGAGTTTCTCGATCGTCTTGGGACGATGGAATCCCTGACGAGATGCGAGCGGCTCCCCCAGCGAAATGGTTTGCTTTCCTTTGTCAACCGTCCCCTCCCGCCGTTTCTATTCACGATATCTCGACGAGCATGTAACGTCCATGTCCCGACTCAACCCCCCTACCGTTCCCGCTCCCACCAGAATTAGATTAATCGTTCTCCACTCCCTGCTATACCGTGTCTCGTGCTTCTGTTGCTTATAGAGGTTGCGTAGTCCGTACTATAGACAACGCGCATCGGAAAAAACCTGATATTTCGGCATATTTCGACCTTATAACGGGGGGAAATCGTCACTGCGTCTCATGAATCTCGTTCGAGTCCTCTTGATCCTCATGCTGAATGCTCGAAGCACCAACGTCACTGACCCAGCATTAGGATTAACCGCGACAATGTCCCCAGGGGCTGCGTGGCGCTGAGCTATCTAAATATACACCGGGTGGACCTTCTTTCGACCGCCTGACATACCCCGCGCGCGAGAGTCGACGACCGACGCCTACACCATAAATGACGCTGTCGGACACCTTCGCACCAGCCCATTCGATGCACTGTTAATTACCGCCTTTGCGGCGGGTATAGTGAGAATTTTCCGCGGCCCAGTTCCGATGTGACAGTCGCAAGGGTTTCAGGATTGACAGCAGCTGGCGTTTGCTGGCGGAATGCACGTACTGTCTGAATCGCTTCTAGCTTCTTCTCGCGCTTATTTACTCCACAGAAGGCTGCGTCGCGACTTCGCAGGAATTCCCGCATGTCTGCGCTGTACCCTGGTAGATGCTAGTCTTTGCCCGCCTTCACCCTTGTACCTGTTTCCGATTTCTGGTCAGTTGGCGGAGGATTACCCTACACCGGACCATGCTGAGATATGGCGACCCAAAGAGAAAATGCGGACAGATGGTCCTGTAGCGTAATGGTTAACGCGCCAGTTTCCGGTTGTTTCCGCACGCCTCGCTGGAGATTGCAGATTCGAATTCTGCCAGGATCGTTTTTCCTTTTTCACACTCGGCCCTTTTTCGACCACAACGCAACCCACCCCGTCGACGTGTTCCAAAAAAAGTTTGACATCGCGTTCCGGGCAGCGGCATTTTCTCAAACAATGTGTCAGAAGTCGACCAGGAGCGCTTTTGTTCTGAATCGGGAGAGTTTGGTGAGCGTATAAAATCCTTGGTAGGCCCAAACCTGCTTCATGCCCTGCCCACAGACCTTGAAACGGGTGGAAGTCGAGAGACACGAATCGCCGGAGGTGTGACCTGAGTGGACGTAGAAAATTCACATTGCCGGATGTGTCGTGCTCTGATGGTCCTCCGCCTCCGTCTCCAAGTCCACTTGAGACATCAGACCCGTCGTGGAACCTCCAAGTATCCGCCGTCTTCCTTTCAAAACAAAACAAAAATAAAAATAAAAATCCGGCATCAATAAAACTTCCAATGGTTCGGATTCTAATCTTCTTGACATGACATCCCGCAATAGGCCGTTCAAAAACCTGGAAGGGACGACGTGAACGGTATGTTCTCCGCTCCTTCCGCCATGGCCCTACAGTCTAGTCTCTTCCTCATCCTATACCTTTTCGTTTTTCGCGTCGCTGCATTGGACTGTTCTGCGCTGCGCTCTCTCGTCCTCCCCAATGCCTCGATCACAGATGCCGTCCATCTCGCTGCTGCGTCAACATTCAACGCTTCTACGGACGCCACATGCATCATAAATACCTATAGCAATACGGTCGCCCTCTGTCGGATCCGTGGCACAGCAAACACCTCATCCACGTCGTCTGTAGATTTCGAGATGTGGTTACCTGACACATGGTATGGCCGAGTCCTTACCGCCGGTAATGCCGCTCTTGGGGGGTGTAAGCATTTCTTTTATGATCTATCGCTCGTGCATCCGGTTCAATTCCAGCTGATCATATCCTTGTTCTTCCGTTTCCAGGTGTTCCATATCCATACCTAGACCATGGTGCTACCCTCAACTTCGCCACCATCGGGACGAACAACGGACACGATGGAAACTTCGACCCCCTCCCATTCCTTATGCCATCACGCGTAGAATCAGTCACTGATTTCTCTTACCGATCCATACAAGTGGCTGCGGTTCTCGGGAAACAGATCGCCTCGACTTACTACGGCACCGACCCACACCATTCATATTACAACGGGTGTTCTACGGGGGGGAGACAGGGCATTTCCGTTGCTTCTCGGTACCCTGATCTCTTTGATGGCGTTGTCGCTGGAAGCCCTGCTCTTGATTTCAATCGCTTTGTCGGCATACCTGCCGTCTGGGCTTCTTACGTAGCCGTCAATACATCCAGCGCTATTCCTCTGGACCAGTGGAGCTCGCTCATCGGGCAAGAGGTTCTCAACCAGTGTGACGGAATCGATGGGAAAGTGGATGGAATCATAAACGATCCCTCCCTTTGCTCATGGAACCCGGATACCCTCTTATGCGCAGATGGCGCCGACACGAGCACTTGTTTGACCCAGCCTCAGCTCGATGGGTTGAAGAAATTTTACGAGCCTGTTGTCGGAGTCAATGGAAGTCTCATTTTCCCCGGACTCGACCCTGGAGCAGAGGCCGATATCAGTTTTGGGCTCCCACAGAACGGTGTCATATCCCCGCTCGCTACGGTAAGGCGTCCCTCACTTGATCAATCGCATCGTGTCGTAAGCTTACTTCCCCACCCCCGTGTCCAATTATAGATCTGGTACAATTATGCGATATACGGCCAACCCACGAGGTCATCCATTGTCACAGTCGCTGATCTAGAATATGCGGGTACCGTTGACCCAGCCGGAGCTTCTACCTGGTCGAACGCCGTCGACGGATTAGGTGACTTTAGGAAGAGTGGCGGGAAGATCATCACATACCATGGTACCCGCGATCCTGTGCGCTATCTTACCGAGTCCTTTATACTTTTGATATTCGCTGACCGGACTGTTTTTCCTGGTCACAGGCCGTCCCCATTGCTCAATCGAAGCGGTTCCATGACCTCGTATCAGATGGTCTTAAACGTGGGTCAATCCGCTACTGTGTCCACAGACACAACGTTCCAACCCGGACGCTGACTGACGTGTCACGGTCTTACAGGTAATTGGCGTGGCCGTTTGAAAAGTAACTTGGATGACTTTTATCGTCTCTTCGCGGTTCCCGGCATGGGTCATTGTCTCTACGGCCCTGGGGCCTGGAAGATCGGGCAGGGCGCGTTGATCGGTGTTGGCACGAACACAGTCAACGAGACGGACCACAACCTCCTGCTGAGCTTGGTCGATTGGGTCGAAGGTGGGAACGCGCCTGAGGTCATTGTTGGCACCGACGATCAGGGTCAAGAGAGGGAACATTGCTTGTGGCCAGCATCGAAGAGCTCTTGGAACGGAACCATTTGGAGCTGCGTCGATGCGTGACATTTCTTTTTGGTCGACAATTATTAATCACTACTTATCGGAAGGGCCTCGGTTTGGGTAGATCACTCTTTTTCTACCGGCGTTCGCACGACAGTCATTATTAGATACCCCTATATTACCCACAGTCGCAGTCGTAGAGATTGTAGCAATGCTCGTCAGCTATCACATTCATTTTCGAAAAATCCTCTCGTCGGTTCGGCCACTGAAATTAACCTGATTGCTGTAAGCACGCGATAAACCTGCGACGCTTGTGGCAACCTACCACATGTCATCTGATCGGGCCGCGCGTGCCAACTTGCCACCAAGCTCACAAGTCTGTGGGTCTGAGACTGCCACAGGCTCCGCAGCTGAGATGCCTAGGCTGGTTCTCCCTGATAAAAACGTTTAGTGCTGATGGAGAATGGAGGGGATAAAAATAGGAATGGAATGGAGGCTGGCAGGTGGGAGGGGCGTGGTGATGACGAAGAGGGGAGGAGGAAGGGTGGAGGGGGTGCGTACAATGTGCATATCGGGCAAGCCCATTTCCCATCCGAGGAACGATCCGGTGACTTGCCGGTGACGGAAGTTGTTGGAGTGATGGTTCGTTGGATATCACATTTCACTCCGGGTCCTGAACCGGTGGTCGCTGTCACTTCCCCTCCAAAGTCGTCGTCTCCCTCGTCGTCGGTGCTTAGGCTGAGGTCGATGACTTCGCTGCTAGTCGTGGGAGGAGGAACGTTGGCGGATTGGACTCGGCGCGGGTCCCCAACGGTCGGGGGTTTGTTGGCCTCGTCCTGGCTGCCGGGGAGATGGAAGAATCCGACGTAGTCCGCGAGTTTGCTCTGCCCCTTGAGCTGGTCAAGCGACTCGTCGCCCGCCTGTACCGAGTCGAGTAGCGTCTTTCGACGGTCATCGTCACCTTCTGTTTTTACGAACTCGACCTCTTCGCCCGATCCAGAATCGGAGGCATCGTCTGGAGATTGCGCTGTGTGGAACGGGGGTCAGCCTCGAAAGCCTGCGCGAAAATCAGCAGCGAATTCACCTTTGGTCGTCGGCTTTTGGGATAGCGCGGCAAACCTTTTCTCAGCCGCTAAGGCGCGCTCTTCTCTTGCTCGGTTGCTGTGCGACTGGATAAGTTCTAGTGCGACGCCCAAATATTGGGCCTTTACCTTTGAGCCCGTTTCCGGAACCCGGTCCCTGGGCCGCCAGGCGTCCCGTCGTCCAGGGTCTTGCCATCGTCGCCAAAGCCTTTGGTGACCCTTGACCCGGGCTTACGCTTCTTCGCGGTCTGGGCACCGGTGTGGTTCGATGGGCCAGGTTGGGAGGGTCGGTCGGCTCGACGACGACGACGCTTGAGAGTCTTCGGCCGCGCTCGCTGTTGGGCGCCACCACACTGTCGAGGGGGAAGACGGGAGCGAGTCAGAGGATGGAGTGGTTCGGGAAGAGTAATGGAGAGGGGGGGACGAACGAGGTATTCTGGTACAGAGCTCTCGTCGAGCGTCGAGTATCCCTGAGAGGGAGTCGAGTCTGAAAGTCGCTGACCCGAAGACCAATAACCTGTTTCCCCCAACCATTTTATAGCGGGTTCCGTCCCACAGAGCCGGTGGTGGGAAGCAGGTGAGTGGTCACGACCGTCACGACAGACCACACGGTTAATCGATAAACCACCGCCAGCCGATTTAGCGAGGCAGTGCGAGGAAAATTTTCGAAATACGAAATATGACCATCCCAGGACCGTGCACCCCAAACCCAAAGGACCGGGTATCAAAAACGTTGGAGTATGCAGTGGAGAATGGTGGGAAAAATGGGGCACGATATTCAGAAACGTCCTCTTTACGACAGAACTCGCACAACGTGTCATACGCACCGTCACCATAATACCCTCGTTGCTGAAGAGTCGATACTTCTGAGCGAAGGGTGCTCCACAGTTTCTGGAATTGAGAGCCGTGATTCATGTGTTTGATGTGCGCGAGCTGGGTTCGTGACATGAAAAGGGGTAGATGAATTGGTCAGTTGTACGTGTAGGCCGTTATGGGTTGGTGGGACAATTAAAAGGGATTTGTGGATGAGGACCGGCGAAGATCAACCGGGGAAAGATTGTGGGTCAAGCGCGGGGCGATAATCATTGCAAACGATCAAGGGAAACGGAACCGAGATCGCGGATTGAGTCGTGAACGGGAGGGAGAGAATTCGCGCGTAAATCAAAATACCGAGAGAGAAAAAGAGGATGAGAGGACGAGCTCGATACGAGAGTAGACAGAACGCACCTCGTGACAGAGCGTGCTGAGTAGATAAGATGCCGGTAATAACGATCCATCAGCCCTACGTAGGACGAGTTCTGCGAGCGCGGGAATGTTCATTTGAATTGGATTGCTCTGCCGAGCCTCCGGCAAGCACACGGCATGAACGCTGAGGTTGATGGAATTACTGACCAATCGTCTCTCCCGCGTTCCAGTTTCGGCCCGCAAACACGGTGTTCCATTCATACTATCGGAGCGCAAAAAAAAAGGACGTTGGGGAGCGTTAGCTTGGCATGGCCGATCGCTCTCACCCCCAAACCAGACGGTGTTATGCAGGAGGGGAGAGGATGATGAAATTGTGTGACACGCACCTCCTCAAAACTGTTTACGGTAAACCCATGAGCCCTCATTACGGGTTTCACTTGGGCGGCTAGGGCCCTCAGAAGCTGCCTTGCGCGTTCACGTCCCTCCCCGGATCCAGGTAGAGCCGTGATGAAGTTAATGTGAGGATTCGGATTTGTCTCCTTCTCGTTTAAACGTAAGTGAACCATCAGACCCCCCTCAGGGTGTGTACACGCTGCCAAGTACGTTTAACGATCCGCGATGGTGGTTGCGTGGCCGGAAACCACGTAGACCTGGGGGCGACGTGTTCAGAAGGGGCAGACGCGCTAATTAACGGTTTTCCCTAAATGGAATGGCTGATGAGGCTGTAGACAAACAACGCCAAACAGACCGCGCCGGTCTACTACGCCAAAAAGCCGGACCCTTGCAGCCATATTCTACCAGGCTTGTCGGCGTGTCAGAGTCCCCGAGGCACCCATATGGAAATGGCGTTTCCACTCGGGGTTTTTAGGGTAGCACGACTAACTTGGGCTTCCGATCCTGCGGATCCGACTGGGGGTGCCTGAACACGAGTGAACGGCCCATCCCACCGTCCGTAAGCCTTGCCCGTGAGTAGCCGCGGCTTCTGTCGCATACAGACAAAGCACCCGCACTGTACTCCTCCCTTTTCGAAACGTCCCCTAACACCGGTCGCGTCCCAAGATCTCATCATGCGCTCCGTGCGTGGCTGAGGTGGATCATCGCAGTCGCAACAGGAGATAACCTTCCCACGGTCA
>Ga0307515_10004102_pt1 | contig 30326 bp, 24 predicted proteins | sample 17_EM_MG_FD_194513 | JGI IMG/M metagenome (GOLD analysis project Ga0307515, IMG submission 194513) | Populus trichocarpa ectomycorrhiza microbial communities from riparian zone in the Pacific Northwest, United States - 17_EM | ecosystem: Host-associated > Plants > Roots > Unclassified | place... | reverse complement strand
GTAAAGATGACTATGCGCTTGCTCGTCTCGGAGCACCGAAAGGAATTGCGAACCACAACAGCATCCCCAACGACCTGCTGCACAATCGACACATCATCGCCGACGGAGATGCTCGCCAGACACAAGGGTCACCACGACGGCAACCGCGCGCCCATCCTTGACCTTAAGGGTACACGTACCCGAGTGGCGAATACGAGTATCGAGCGCGACTCGACCGCCCATCGTGATTACGTCGAGTGGGGCGTCGCAGTTGCTACCACCAAGGACCTCTTCACCTCTGCTGGGGAATGCGGAATCGATGCGATTCTCGGATATCGAGGGGCGCATTGCGGAGAAGCCGCATGACGACAAAACTACAATTGAAGACATCGTGGTGGGTAACACTTTTAACATGCTCGCTTTCAGTTCTTCCTCCGTGGATTAATGAGTGTAGGAGTCACGCGGTTCGGGATAGCTCGAATCGTGGCGTCTGTGGGAGCATAGTCAGTACGCAAATCGTCCACTCACCTCAGGCTCCGATGCACGCTACAAAGGACAAGCCTGCCGTCGTCAACGGACGGATTGTCATTCGTCCGATTATATTGGTTGCGCTGACATACGACGATCAGTAAGAGGCCGCCACGTTCCTTGGTTAGTAAACCTATTTGGGTAGCTACGTCATGTAACATCAACCCCCGTGTTTGTACAGGAGGGTGCTCACAAGATGGGGCCAGCCCCATGACAGCACCACTCATTAGGCTCTGAGCAGGAACATTAACAATGATAATGTGTTCTAATGAGTTCTCATTAATATATATGGATGAATTGACAAAGAAATTGGACAGGTCGCCTCAAACTGACCTTCTTCCTTTGAGAGGCGTGATCGGTGAATGTGATACTAAGTCCATACGATTTTCTTGGTAGATAGAAGTGAATTGGACAATAGACGTTCCAACCCAGCGAGTCGTTATCTATTTCCTGCATCTACGAAGGCAATACGGACTCGCTTGTAGCGAACCTACAGCTCCGTCGCCACTGGGATCGGCTTAGAACCTGTTATCTGCAGGGGCTTGTTGGCCCAGGAATCCGGCCCATCGCATGGTCAGCCTTGTGCATAATCCTGCAGGTTTGACAGGCTTCCAGGTGACCCACCTGTTGCTAGTCTGTCCTTACAGGGGCTTTACCAAGTAGTGAAAGATATGGATAGCTACAAATACAAGTTTGCATTGTATTAGCAAGTACAGTAAATCATACCCATAGGTGTATGCATGCTGACTAATACCATCATCAGGTCATAAAAACGCTCACGTTATTCAAGCAACACTTTGCATCTTCAAAATTCTCACCTCCTCAACCCAAAGATGCCAATCAGCCAATTCTATCACACTCGGGAATGCTGGACTAATGGAGTCATTATTGCAGAAGTGACCTCTGGTGTACTCAGCTGCTTGCTCCATATCCTCTATTGATATAGATATCTCAAACAACGGAAACCTGCATAAGGACGGGAGAGCGCTATCTACATGGACTGTAACAGTCATTTTGGTCATAAGACGAATACCACACAAACTAAATGTCCAACTTAAATTCCTCAGTCTTCTCAGGCAGATCAATATTTCTCATGGTAAACCTCCCATTCCTCCCAATCAAATTACTTCTAAGCGAGGGCCAGAAAGTAGAAAGGGTGAAGTCCTTCAAGGGAGACCCACACTCTGCACGAAGAGTGACGATATCCTTGAGTATAGGTATCAGCTCTGGCTCCACCGAGGGACTCAGGCGCTCGATCTGTAAGCACTGCAACCTAGGACAGAGAAGGGGCGACCTCTGCCCCTCACCACTTGTTTGTTTTAGTCCAGAGGTCCTATATGCACCCATTGGAAGAAAGGCCTTGAATGAGTCTACACCAAGCCAAGGGCTGATAATCAAGGTTTCAAGCGATGGTAATGACCTAAGAATTGGGATCAGATCTCCAGCAACCGGCCAACGCTTCATATGCAGGAGATTCAATCCTGACAGATTTGCATTCACTGCAAAACATTTCTCCCAAATCGTGCTGCATTCTGGATGTGAAAAATCCAAGGCCAGCTCATGAATCCGTGAAAGCTTGAAGGTGGCAAGCAAGTTGGGATCATCTATATCTACTCTGGTGCAGACAGGCATCTCTGTCTCTGTGAACAGACTCGGAGAGGGAAGAAAAGGATCAGGTGATTCCACCACCCTGCATTTCTCGAGATTGTGGAAGGTGTGGCCAGCCAAAAATGAGGGGTTAACCCTTTCCACTACCAGGACCCTGAGTGCAGAAAAAAGGGGCAAAGTACAAGGCAGTGAAGGTGGCAGTGGCGGTCGGAGATAGTTATATACCATCAGTTCCATGTGTTCATGAGTAAACTGAAATTCAGCAAAAGGGCTGGAACGAAAATCACGCAAACCAAGATATTCCGCCTCCTTAAAAGGTAATGGAACAACGCTATCCAGAGGCAAGGCCCCTGATATGGGAATTATGCCATGTGGAGTCGAAATACCAAGCATAAGCCCCACATGGCCCTCTGTAAAGTACAGAGACTCTAAATGCAGGAATTTCCTCGTTGGGCCAATTGACCAGCTTGACTTAGGCACTTCGTCAAAGCTCAACCTGAGTTCGAATGAGAGACTTTTCTTCGGATTCCGTGATGCCATAATGTCACTAAAGACTGCGATGAGTGCCTTCTTGTCTGGCCCCCTCAGCCACCTCCTGTACTGGAGATGAAGTGACCTCAATGATGGACAGGATGGAGCAATGGCCTGGGTTAGTGGCCTAACCATGTCAGAGGCATTATCAACATTAGGTTCTCTGACAATAAATGCCTGGAAGAAAGTGATGCTTAAAGCATTGGGGCTGGCAAGTCCCAGCGATAAATGTTCCAAGGCTGGTACAAGCCTCAACATATAGATCAGCAACTGCTCCCTGCAATTAACATCCAGGTGCAAGATAGTCAGGCTCTGTGCTCCAGCAGTAACTATAGGGAATAGAGCGGCAAGCTGACGATTCCCTCTCCAGGTATTCCACTGCCCACTTTTCACATCCAATTTAAATAGTGGAGGTAGGTAAAAATGTGTAAGGGGGTGAAGATCGTTGGAATGATATGTAAGAGAGATGCATGACCGCATAGTAACGGGCTGGAGGGCCTGGATAGTGTCAACATGGTGCGGAAATGTAATACTGCATGTCCCTAGGGCAGGGAAAACATGTCCAGCCATCCACTGGACAGAAACAGACTTCAGATACAAGGAACGGAGGGTATGGATAAGAGGAAGGGAGGTATCTGGTGGATAGAATGGGAGGCAAAGGTTCCGGGCCTCAAAGACCTCCACCCTGTGAAGGTGTGGAAGGATATCCACAGGGCTATCCACCCTCTTGGACAGACGGATCTTAAGAGTCGTGAGGAAGTGGGTGATATGCAAACCCGCGGGTTGCACAAGGTAGAGAACAGCAGCCGGATCTTCAACCTCGATTGAAGTGAGATTTGGAGAAGCACGTCTTCTGAGTCCAGTCATGACTAACCCAAAAAACCCGCTAAAACCGCGAGCCACTTTGAAGGATTCAAGGTGCACCAAATCTTGCCAGATCCAGACGTCGGTGCATTCCCCAAGAGGTGGAGGTGAAATGAGGTTAAGAGAGGTCCATCTGGATGCTGCCTGGGCTGCGGCCATGAAGCATGCAAGAAAGTTCTCAGGATTGAAATCGCTGCCGTCCGTTTCATCATTCATATCAACCCTCACATCCAAGCGCGTCTTTCTACCTTGTACAAATTCCTGGACCGCTTCCTTCTGAGTTGCCCTTCTGATCGTCAATTGAGAATGGATGCCTGGAGTTGAAAGCATAATGCCATGCCAGCATCGGCACACAAGCATCAGGTCCTCTCGATACCCTGACCAATCTTGCACTACGAGCAGAAAGATTTCAGAGAGTATTTCGACTGGAATGAGGTCGGCTTTGCCGGGTGGCAGCAACGGACGGTTCTCTGGCAAGTCCAAGTCCAAGCCCAAGTCCGAGTACCAGTCCATGATTTGACAAAGGCCACTTCACGAGCACTGGGGAGATGGAAAGAGTCAAGACGTGTTCAACAGCACCGTGGGCGATCCGCAAAAAAGGCGCATGGCTTGTCAGACAAATGTCACTGGGCGCTTTCGAGGCCGAGGCGAGGATAAGGTATTCTGTCAGAGAGTGTGCCAAGTCAACTGGATACCTATAGTCGGCTACTTGATTGGAATGCCGGCGACGGGTGATTGGATCTCAGGCTCACCCTTCGACCTTCGACTATTACCCGGCAGCTTCGGTCTCATCTCCTGACAATTTCAGTGGAAAGACGTCTTCGTCAAACTCTCGTCCAAGCCTTCTTCGAAGAAACGCCTCGAACTCTCTACACTGCAGTCGTCTGATAAAGCAACGACTTGGATCCTCCCCGCTCTCTGCATCCTCTGCAACGAGCCTTACGTGAAGCGTGAACAAGTACCAGTTCTAGCCGGAGTCGGGGCTGGGGCGGGGTTTCTGCAGAGCGGCAGGCTACTTCTGTGGTTTGAGGGTGACGAATATACGGCGAGTCTGGTGGCCGAGGATCCGGACTGTAAGGGTACGTTGAGAAGGGTTCATGGGCGAGCGCTTGGGTACTCCACCGGTCGGGGTGATGTACGCATCTTTGTACTTAGTCCTTGCAGGGTAAATTCACTCGCATCGGTGAGCCGTCCCTTCGCGCCTGCGAGGTAGAAGAGAGCGTCGTGTACGACGGCTCCGCGTAAGTGGATATAATTGTGGCGGACCGATGCGAGAACCGACATATGAGTGACGATAGAACCACGCCCCGCACGTTCTACCGGGGACTGGTTAACACCATACTTCAGTATACCCCTGGTCTTCGCACACTGCACTTCGATTTACAGATTCATCGGAGCGAAGCCTCTGTCCAAACCTCGTTCAGGAAACCGGTCTCGAATTCACTACTGTACAGAACACTGCAGACGCTATGACTCGAATTCACTCTATCCTGACCAGGCGCAGTTCCAGTCGGGTTATGATTTCCAAAAGTGACGGACTGCTTTCGCACCTCGGGAGCGGGGAGTCCCAGGCCGGGGATCAATGGTGGACAGAAAATTCAAAAGTGTATGCCGATGATTCAGAGGGTGCGAGTCTACTTCGGTAGTCCTCATATTGGAATTCACGATGGAATGACGAACAGTCCACTCGTTCGCCCTGCTTGTACACCCACCTATCTTAACAGCGTAGGAGAGGACTTGGCCATACAGAGCGTTCAATGAATGAACACCACATCGGCGATGATCTGATGGTCGACGGCGTTTACTTGACGGACAAGGAGCAGGGGCGTAGAGCGATACCTGGATCAGAATGAGGTTGGTATATCCAGGAGGGATGTATGAAACGCACTTGATTTCACTGCAAACCGGAGAATTGATTCCGGCAACAGGTGCTCATTCACCCTAGTGTGCGCAAATCAGAGTGAAGAGGGCACAAGGTGGCCTTGGCGATGGCGACAGCGAGGGCCACATGGCGAGTCCGAGAAGGCAGGCACACCTCGGCGCAAAGTGGACATCCATATGGACGCCGGCGGGCGAGCGACGACGAGGTACGGGTGTGAGGTACGGCCGATCGACAGCACCTTGGCAAATGTCGTTTGCTAGGGATACAGTGTTCGTGGAATGGTGCGAGGCAGGGCGTGGAGGACTCTCTGTTGGCCTGCGAGTTTGTACGGTCGTAGGGAGGCCGGCACGGGAGCAAACAGGAGCGACATGGAGTACAGGATGGAACATGGAGACAGAGCTGAGCTGTAAGTGAAGGAACGAGCAGAGAATACGAGCAGCACAGAGGATGAGCATAACGGACTGGGGACGAGTGTGGGCCTGGAGAAATTCGTAGGTCCTCTTCGCTGTACAACTTAAGGGTAGTTTCATTGGTAAGGCGGAACATATAGTTCATTTTTTAGAGTATACACTTTGTGTAGGGTCCGAGTGGTGAGGCTCTTGCTGCTACCCGAAGTGGCGGAGGAGTATGGGGTGGCCAGGGATTCGGATTCGGGCGAGAAAGCATTCGAAGGATGGGCGCAAAGAGCGATTACTCATTGGGTGAGAGTGCTACTCTCCACCTGGATGATGCAGGCAGGTATCTCATTAGTCCTCACAAGAGATCGACAGTGAATATGGTGACCTACCGCGCCTTGGTCCCCTGCTTGTACACCACGGCTGTCCTGACATCCTGTAGCGTGAGAGGAAATATTGCGCTTGGAGAGGGTTCAATGAAGAACTACCCCACCGACAACCACGATGAGATTCTGACCGATGTCGGCTGCCGTCGCGGTGATCACGACGACGATCGCGCATCCAGAAGCACAACACAAGCTTGAGTTCATTGCAGGTGAGCGAGTAGACTCCAGTGATTGGAGTCAAGAGCACTTCGTTCGCGCCTGCTAAACTGAAATGAGAACTGGTATCAGTGGGCCTCCTGTGGAGTGGAGCGACAACGAGGGTGGCGGGGACGAGCCCGAGGACAGGCGCACCTCGAGTCCGAGTCAAGCTGGACGCGAATACGAGGACTGGTGCGAGCCGCGATGGAATTTCGAGGACAACCCAGGGGCTCTGATCGGCGGCGTCGTGGCGAAGCTAGTCTGCTAAGGATACATTATTCATGGCGCAGTGCAACAGCAAACGACCTCCTCTGTACCTTGGAGTGTTCGCCAGAGTGGGAGGCACGATTTCGTAGCGGGGTAGCCAGGCACCCAGGCGTGCGGAATATGTTGAACTGGCACAGCGAGTGAGCGGGCGGAAGAACCGTAAGGGTCTATACACAGAGAGCATCATACCTGGCACAGCGAGTGAGCGGGCGGAAGAACCGTAAGGATCTTTCGCCCCCTCGCAAGCTGCGCCCTATGTACATAGTAAGAGTGGCAAAGGCCACACGTGTCGTACAAATAAACAGAACAGTCAGATCAAAAGAAAAACATATGAAGGGGCGGGCCGATCGCCTGAAGTGGCGGGCCGATCGCCTGAAGTGGCGGGCCGATCGCCTGAAGTGGCGGGCCGATCGCCTGACCAGCAGCATGTCAATATCGCCGCCGTGCGGCAATAATCATCGCAGTCAACAGAATAGGGGGATATAGAGTCACTTGAGCTGTACGTAAAGCAAGGAATAGTGAGCACGACATTCAACTCGGAGTGTCAGCCCGACGAACCTGGGGGCGGAATTTGCGCTTTCGGTCGCGAGATGGGCCAATATGAACGACACTACTGAGAAGAGAATATACACTAGGCAGATGTGCAGGGCTTGTTACAGTGGATATATTGCGAGAGTTCTTCGCCTTTGATTAGACGGAGCGAATTTGTCATGGAATGGGGCGGAACGTCTGGTTCTCGTTTGGTGGTTTAGCGAGCAAGAGATGGTACAAGCGACTGTAATCGAAAGCGAGAAAAGTTGCAGTCATGTCGGCACAGGGCCCAAGTGCAATGGGTGGAGCCTTTGGCCTTTCGATGGTATTTTAGTGTACCGAGACGTGAGACTTGGTAGGCGGTTGGGTTAACTTCATTCGAGCCTCGGAGAGTGAACCTGGCACTGCTCTCACCTTGCATTTTTGACGAGTAAAGCGCAAGTTCAGTGAATCACGAGCCGCGCTTAGTTATCGTCGTAAGTTTCGTGGGTCTCATCCGTCTCTATGTGCTTTCGTAGTTGCTTTCTGGTGGTGACGATCCGCTCAGCTGCCGATATATGATGGATCGATGTCGCGACGGCCAGCGAGGCCGCCAAAGCGAATCGTCGTACGTGTACTTACAGTTGAAATGCTAATAATGCAGAAGGTCGGTCGACGCTCAATCCTTTGCATTATTACATATTTGCATTATCAGATCAAGGTTTGTATTTAAATGAATAGATAGGAACCAACTCCGTCGACGCCAAAGTTTTGCATTATGGGATATTTGCATTATGACCTTTTGCATTATTAGCATTTCAACTGTATATGCGAATGGGTGTTGGATAGACGCTCTACGCATGTTTACTGTGTAATTTGGGAGCGAATCAACATTGAGAAGCGTTCGTCGGGGTCAAGAAACATAGATGCGGCGCGCGAGATACTCTCTCAGAGATCGACGATCCCGTCCAGTCTCGAATGTTGACTATCACCCCAATATACCTCGCCTTCGCTGACTTCAAGGCGCCCCTAAGCGGTATCTTGAATCCAATTAACCCTTGAAGGCATTCATCGAGCGAAGCCTCTGTCCGAGCCCTCGTTCAGACGGCCAGAGTGAACCAGTCTCAAATTCACTACGGTACAGAACACTACAGACGCTAGGAACTGATTTCTCCCCGCTCTCTCACTCCTTCGCAACAACCACGATGTGACCAGGTGCGATTCCAGTGAAGGCTACAGGCCAACGAGCACCTCCGCGTGTCAGGATGCCGCAAATCCTGGGCCGAGGATCCAGAGGAGATGGGCGCATGGTGAATGCTTCGATGACTCGCAGGATACGACTCTACTTGGGCGCACCTTGGTAGCCCTCACATACGAATTCACCGATGTGACTCCATCAGCCACGTCCGTGCGTACCAACCACCCGTTCGGTCTGCCTCGATTCTGCGATTCCAATGGCGTGGGGGGGGTCTTGCCCATGCAGAGTGCCCAATGAAGAATACCACGTCGGTGATAGTAATGGGCTCTGGTAGTCGGTGGCGCTCACTAGAAAGGAATGGACGGGGCGTCTCGATCAGAGTGAAGGTGGCGCATCCAGAAGTGCAGTGCTGGGCCCTTATCTAATTTCATTTCGGCTCGTAACGATCCTGGCAACTGCCTCGTTCATGGCGCGGTGCTCTAGTGGCTCGTGAGTTTGTACGGATGTAGGGAGGCCGAGCACGGGCAGGGTGGAGTACATGATGGAACATAGAGACCGATCTAGCTGTAAGTGAAGAAACGGGCAGTGAGCAGGAGCAGCACAGAGAACGAGCATGAAGGAATTCGCTGGTCTTCTCTGCGGTCCAGGTTTTTTGTCATTTTGGTAAGTATGCGCTTGGTATAGGGCCCAAGGTGGTGTTGGTGAGGTTCTTACTGCTACCCGACGAGCGACGGGCACGCGGTGATGCCGCGAGGCCGCGGTATGGTGACCTACCGCCCTTAGGCCGTCCTGCTCGTACACCGCCGTTTGTTCTGAGATCCCACAGCGTGGAAGATGGATAGGGTTCAATGCGCACCCGCCCCACGATTGTGGCCCCGACCGACGTGCTGTGTGTATCACGATCCACAGTCTCTTCACCGGAACGACGATCGCACATCCAGAAGCAAAGCAGGACATAAGCTCGAGCTCATTGCAGTCGTGCGAGTCGACTCCCGTGACTGGTCCAGAACCGTTCGTTCCCACCTGCTAGAGCGAAGACAGATATCAGCGGGCCTCCTGCCGAGCGATGAGGACCATGGGGTCAAGTACGAAAATAGGCGCACTTCGACCCAAGCTGGACGCGAATACGAGGGCTGGTGCTAGACCGAACCGCGAGTCGCGTTGGAATTTCGAGGACAACCCTGGAGGATCTGATCGGCGGCGTCGTGGCAACGCTCATCTGCTAAGGGGTACATGATTTGCGGCGCGGTGCAACAACAGATGACTCCTCCGTACCTTGGGGTTCTCGTCGGAGTGGAAAGTACGATATCGTGGAGCTGTAGGCTGGCACCTAGGATTTGAATGGAGGGAATGGAGTGACTCGAGCTCTAAGTGAAGCAAGAAACAGTGAGCGCGGGTTCCAACTCGAAATGCCGACGAACCCTGGGAACGGAATTTTGCGCTTTCGATCGCGATATGGGCCAATATGGATGATATCACTGAGAAGAGGATATTCTCTAGGCAGGTAGACAAGACCGATTACAGTGGAACACCTGGCCAGTCTTCTTCGTCTTTGATCCTTTGATCCAACGATTTTGATAAAGCGAATTCCAGAACATTTGGTGTGCGTTTGGTGATTTTAGTGAATACGAGGTGGTACAAGCCACGGTAATCGAAAGCGAGAAAGTTGCAGTACTGCTGGACGATCCTTCTTAGCTGCTACCCAAACCCAAGCATTCGACCTTCGACGATATCCTAGTGTACTGAGACTTGGTAGACGGTTGGGTTCACTTCGTTCATGCCCCGGAGCTTCCGCGATACGACAAGCACCCTCAATTCCGAGGATGGCCATCAAACCTCAATGTTCAGCTTTTAGGCGGCATTTCATTCCATCTGCTTCGACTCAAATATTCAACATCTTACATTCAACTCAGCCCCCCTTGGCTAAACCAGTGCGGTGTGCGACCAAAGTACGAACAAGGGTCAAAGCCGATCGATATTTAAGACATTGCCACATCCATCGTAATATTGTAATCTGATATATTCCTGTCTCGTTATAGAATACACGTGTAACCTAGTCTATGTATAAATTACCCGGATCGCCCTGGGTCGAACCTCAGCCGATCTTGGTATCAAGCCCTGCGTGATACGCTGTGAGATACCCTGCCCGGAACCCTTCTCGAACTCGGGTAGCCCAGTATAGGACATGCCTCGGCTTAGCCAGAACCCCGACAGTGATACTTACTAAGTTAGGGAGGGTGGAACAAATGAGAGACAGTAGAGCCGGAGTTGACCAGTGATCATGGATTAGTTATCCTTGGTCCGCCCTTTGATACCAATTTAGTGTAGTAGAGGATAAGTTCAGCGCCGAGACGAGCAACACGGCACTAGTTTAATAGTGTTACGCTGGTTCTATTGGCCCCCGAATCAGACCACCTTGTTCCTGCCCGACGCCTCCATCATCGAAATTATGAGAGTGTGATTGGGTGGATCGACTCTGCAATCTGTAGAGCGGTATTAGTGAGGTAGCTGGGCCTCTCTCAACCATACAACCTCTCTGGTATTGTAGGAGTGTGCCCTGCGAGAGCTGCACCTCTGTTGCACGAAATGGGATCAGGGAGGTGACGGAAAATGAAACTCCCAGTTCGAAGGGATAACACTTCTTGTCCTATCTACATCTACGGTAGGACTACTTATATAGTAATAATAGCCGAGCCACACATGAAACCAGTGTCAGAATATACGGAAACGGATCTGCAACCCTGCATATAACCGATATTAAGGAACCGTAATTAAACCCAAACCGTACTTACTATGACGAGAACAACAATATTCCGACAGGAGGCAACGCCATTCCTTGGCTAAAAAAGACACGATACAGCCTGTGGTGGTGCCATAAGCAAGTTCTGTGATAATGTTGATCGCTTCGTGGAGTTATATGGGCTGAAGACGATAGACCACGATGGTTGTAAGAGGAAGAAAATGTACTAGCCAAATTTAGCGAATAACGAGGAATCGGGTATCTAGTTCAAATTAATGATAGTCATAGTGTTCTTAATTATGCGACCAGATATCAATCTCCACTTCATTGATGGGTGATAGCATTCCGCGTGAATGTTTTGTTGTCGGAAAAGTCATTAGAAATCTCACTTTCCTGGTCGGCTCGATTACACTGGCTTCAATGCTGGGAGGAAAAAATCAGGCTTGACCGTGCATGTTTCTGCCCAGTAAAATAACTTGAAGCTAATGACCCTATAGTTCCGGTCGGGCAAATGACAGCTTGACAGCTTTGACACGTCTTGTGATGGGATTGGAAAAACCTCCCTTGCTCTCCCCCAAGATCCAGGGTTTGTTTGGCAAACCAAAGCACACCTTTTTGCGTCCTGTATGTTGACATTAGACTGCTTCACAAATGTATATTAGGCTCCAACTGCTAATACATGTAATCTACTGTGACTTTTTTAGTTCCATGTGTTGTAAGCAGTGCACAGGACTGGGTCAGTTTAGCGTGTGCGTGACTCAACTTACTTCCCCCACCAGCTTCGCCATGTCAGAGCCGGCCACAACGCCACCAAATGTTGAGAATGTGCACACCCACCTGCTGAAGGAAGGAGGTGCTGTCCAGATCATCTCAAGAGGGATAGGACATGGAAGGTGAAGCAGAAGGTACTGTTACCTCCGAAGTAGAACCACCCCAAACTCCACCTACTCCCAACGGATCACCTCAAACGATAACCAGGTGTGTTCGCCTGCTAACACTGCCGTCGACAACCCAGAAAAACAACAACAGTGGTGGTGGCATCTTGTGAGTCAAAACAGAGGTTGTAATGGACAGAGGAGAAGCTAACCTTTCATTATCAGACTCCAACTTACTATAGAGCGCATATGGACCTTTTTAACGCAATAAGTTGCATACTAACTGTTTTATGTTTATTCGCACCTGTACCACTGACTGTATCAACACATACATGATCTACGCTAGTTCATCCATCACACTACAACCTGAATAAACTGATATTTTGGTGTTGAGTCGCGCCAACACCAAACTGACCCAGTCCCATGCACCACTTACAACACATGGAACCAAAAAAGTCACAGTAGATTACATGTATTAGCAGTTGGAACCTAATATACATTTGTGAAGCAGTCTAATGTCAACATACGGGACGCAAAAAGGTGTGCTTTGGTTTGCCAAACAAACCCTGGATCTTGGGGGAGAGCAAGGGAGGTTTTTCCAATCCCATCACAAGACGTGTCAAAGCTGTCAAGCTGTCATTTGCCCGACCGGAACTATAGGGTCATTAGCTTCAAGTAATGATTACTACGCTCTCACGCCCTCCCTGCTGCTCCACAATCGTAGGAAATTAAATCTCGTGTGTAATCGATACTATCAGCCTGTGAGGAGATTCCTTTCGCGAGTATGAGGTAAAAACGGGGATATCTCAAACAACGGAAACCTGCATATGGACGGGAGGGCGCTATCTACGTGTATTCTAGCAGCCATTTTAGTCATAAAACGAATACCACTCAAGCTAAATGTCCAATTCAAAATATTTCGCCCCCTGAGGCAGGACAATCTCTTCCATCATAAAGCCCCCATTCCTCCCAATCAGCTCAAACCGTCTTCCAGCCCGCGTCCAGAACTTAGAAAAGGTGAAGCCCTTCAAGGCGGACCCACACTCTGCACGAAGAGTGACAATATCCTTGAGAATAGGTATCAGCTCTGGCTCCGCCGAGGGATCTTGACCCTCAATCTGTAACCTCTGCAACCTAGGACAGAGAAGGTCCAACATCTGCCCCTCACTACTGGTTCGTTTCAACCCAGAGGTCCCATCTGCGTCCATTGGCAGGAAGGCCCTGAACGACACCACACCAAGCTGAGAGCCGATAATCAAAGTTTCAAGCAATTGTAACGATCTAAGGATTGGGATTAGATCTCCATTAAGTGGCCATTTCTTCATATGCAGGAGACTCAATCCCGACAGATTTGCATTCACTGCAATATGTTTCTCCCAAATCGTGCTGCATTCTGGATGTGAAAAATCCAAGGCCAGGTCATGAATCTGTGGAAGCTTGAAGGTGGCAAGCAGGTAGGGATCATTTATATCTACTCTGGTGCAGATGGGCATCTCTGTCTCTGTGAACAGACTTGGAGAGGAAGGAAAAGGATCATATAAATCCATCACCTTGCATCTCTCGAGCTTGTGGAAGGTGTGACCAGCCAAAAATGAGGGATTGGCGTAGTTCACTACCAGGGCCCTGAGTGCGGAAAAAAGGGGCAAAGTACAAGGCAGTGAAGGTGGCAGTGGCGGTCGGACATATTGATATATCATCAATTTCATGTGATCATGAGTAAACTGAAATTCAGCAGAAGAGCGGGAACGAAAATCCCACAAACCAAGATATTCCGCCTCCTTGAAAGGTAATGGAACAAAGCTATCCAGAGGCAAGTGTCCTGATATGGGGATTATGCCATGTGGGGTCGAAATACCAAGCATAAGCTTCGTATGGCCCGTTATAGCGAACGATTTCTCAAAATGCAGGAATTTGCTCGTTGGACCAATTGACCAGCTTGACTTAGGCACTTCGTCAAAGCTCAACCAGAGTTGGAATGAGAGACGTTTCTTCGGATCCCGTGATGCCATAATGTCACCAAAGACTGCAATGAGTGCCTTCTTGTCTGGGCCCCTCAGCCACCTCCTGTACCGGAGTCGAAGTGACCCCAATGATGGACAGGATGGAGCAGTGATCTGGCTTGGTGGCCTAACCATGTCAGAGGCATTATCAACATTACGTTCTCTGACGATAAATGCCTGGAAGAAAGCGATGCTTAAAGCATTGGGGCTGGCAAGTCCCAGCAATAAAGCTTTCAAGGCTGGTACAAGCCTCAACATATAGACCAGCAACTCCTCTCTGCAAGTAACATCCAGTCGCAAGGTAGTCAGGCTCTGTGCTCCAGCAGTAAATATAGGGTATAGAGCGGCGAGCTGACGATTCCCTCTCCAGGTATCCCACTGCCCACTTTTCACATCCAATCGAGATAGTGGAGGTAGGTAGAAATGTGTAAGGGGGCGAAGATCATTGGAGTTATATGTAAGAAACCGGCATAATGGCATGGTAACGGGCTGGAGGGCCTGGATAGTGTCAACATGCTGCGGAAATGTAATACTGCATATCACTAGGGCAGGGAAAACATGTCCAGCCATCCACTGGACAGAAACAGACTTCAGATGCAAGTCACGCAGGGTATGGATAAGAGGAAGGGAGGAATCTAGTGGATAGAATGGGAGGCAAAGGTGGCGGGCCTCAAAGACCTCCAGCCTGTGAAGATGTGGAAGGATATCCACAGGGCTATCCACCCTCGTGGACAGATGGATCTTAAGAGTCGTGAGGAAGTGGGTGATATGCAAACCCGCGGGTTGTACAAGGTAGAGTACAGCAGCCGGGTCTTCAATCTCGATTAAAGTGAGGTTGGAAGGAGCACTTCGTCTGATTGCAGTCATGAGTGGCTCGAGGAACCCGCCAAAACCGCGAGCCACTTTGAAGGATTCAAGGTGCACCAAAGGTTGCCAGATCCGAACGTCGGTGTATTCCCCAAGAGGTGGAGGTGAGATGAGGTTAAGAGAGGTCCATCTAGATGCTGCCTGGGCTGCGGCCATGAAGCATGCAAGAAAGTTCTCAGGATTGAAATCGCTGCCGTCCGTTTCATCATTCATATCGACCCTCACGTCCAAGCGCGTCTTTGTACCTTGTACAAATGCCCGGACGACTTCGTTCTGAGTTGCCCTTCTGATCGTCAATTGAGAATGGATGCCTGGAGTTGAAAGCATAATGGCATGCCAGCGTCGGCACACAAGCATCAAGCGCTCTCGAAACCCTGACGAAGCTTGCATTATGAGCAGAAAGATTTTAGAGAGTATTTCGACTGGAATGAGGTCGGCTTTGCCGGGTGGCAGCAACGGACGCATCCGGGACAATTTTCGCGAGTACGGGGGCCATTGCATGCTTTGACAAAGGCTACTTCACGAGCACTGGGGAGGTGGAGAGAGTTAAAGAGTGTTCAATCGTGCACGGTGCGCATCCGCAAAAAAGGCGCACGGCTTGTCAGACAAATGTCACTGAGCCGACGACCGAGAAGACTGTGCGAAGTCAATTGGATATTTATGGTCGGCTACTTGATTGGAATGCCGGCGACGTGTGATTGGCGGGCGAATCAGCCTTGTGTGATCTCAGGCTCACCCTCTCAGTCTCTGTCTGTCACGCGCGTCGACCTTCGACTATCATATATTTTCCCATTACGTCTTCGTCAAACCCTCGCTACAGACGACTGCCGACACCACAACTTATATTCTCCGCGCTCTCTGCACCACTCTAGTCGGAGTCGGGGCTGGGATCTCTGCAGAGCGGCAGGCTACCTCTGTGGTTTGAGGGTGACGAATATACGGTGAGTCTGGTGGCCGAGGATTTAAACGTCGACGATGCAAGGATGCGTTGATGAGAAGGGTTCATGGGCGAGCGCTTGGGTGCTCCAATGGTCGGGTGATGTACGCATCTTTCACTCGCATCGGTGAACCGTTCTTTCACGCCTGGGAGGATGGGTCCGCGTAAGGGGACATAATTGTGCGGACCGATGCGAGAACCGACGTATGAGTGACGATAGAACCACGCCCTGCACGTTCTACCGGGGAGTGGCTAATTCCATACCTCAGCATACTCCTGGTCTTCGCACACTGCACTTGGACCTCATCTTCTTACAGATTCATCGGAGCAAAGCCTGTCCAAACCTCGTTCAGGAAACCGGTCTCGAATACACTACGGTACAGTACACTGCAGACGCTATGACTCGGTTTCACTCCACCCTGTCCAGGCGCAGTTCCAGTCGGGGCTGTGATTTCCAAAAGCGACGGACCACTTTCGCACGCCAGGAGGGGGGGTCCAAGGCCGGGGATCAGTGGTGGACAGAAAAAAAAAAGTGTATGCCGACGATTTAGAGGGTGCAAGTCTACTTCGGTAGTCCTCGTATTGGAATTCACGGTGGAATGACGTACAGTCCACTCGTTCGCCCTGCTTGTACACCCACTTATTTCAACAGCGTGGGAGAGGTCTTGACCATAAAGAGCGTTGAATGAATGAACACCACCTCGGCGATGATCTGATGGTCGATGGCGTTTACTTGACGGACAAGGAGCAGGGGCGTGGGGCAATACCTGGATTAGAATGAGGTTGATATATCCAGAAGGGCTGTATGAAACACACTTGATTTCACCGCAAACCGGAGAATTGATTCCGGCAACGGGTGCTCATTTGCCTTAGTGTGCGCAAGGTAGAGTGAAGAGGGCACAAGGTGGCCTTGGCGATGGCGAAAGGGAGGGCTACATAGCGAGTCCCAGAAAGCAGGCACACCTCGGCGCAAAGTGGGCATCCATATGGACGCCGGCGGGCGAGAGACGAGGAGGGGCGAGGGACGGCACCGTGGCAAATGTCGTTTGGTAAGGATACAATATTCGTGGCATGGTGCGAGGCAGGGCTTGGAAGACTCTCGGTTGGCCTGTGAGTTTGTACGGTCGTAGTAAGGCCGGCACGGGTGCAAGCAGGAGCGACATGGAGTACAAGATGGAACATGGAGACCGAGGTGAGCTGTAAGTGAAGGAACGAGCAGTGAATTCGAGCAGCATAGAGAATGAGCATGACGAACTGGGGGCGAGTATGGGACCCGAAGTGGCGGGAGGAGGCTGGAATGGCTAGGGATTCGGATTCGGGCGAGAAAGCATTCGAAGGATTGGCGTATAAAGGGCGATTACTCAGTGGGTGCGAGTGCTACCCTCCACCTGGGTAATGCAGGTAGATATCTCGTTAGTCCTCACAAGAAATCGACACTGAGTATGGTGACCTACCGCGCCTTGGTACCCTGCTTGTACACCGCAGCTGTCCTGAGACCCTGTAGCGTGAGAGGAGATTTTGCGCTTGGAGAGGGTTCAATGAAGAACTACCCCACCGACAACCACGATGTGGTTCTGACCGATGTCGGCTGCCGTCGCGGTGTATCACGACGAACCAGGATGACGATCGCGCATCCAGAAGCACAACGCAACATAAGCTTGAGTTCATTTACAGGTGAGAGAGTAGACTTGCGTGATTGGATCCAAGGGCTCTTCGTTCGCGCCTGCTAAAATGAAATGAGAACTGGTATCAGTGGGCCTCCTGTGGAGTGGAGCGACAACGAAGATGGCGGGGACGAGCCCGAGGACAGGCGCACCTCGAGCCTGAGTCGAATACGAGGACTGGTGCGAGCCGCGATGGAATTTCGAGGACAACCCAGGTGCTCTGATGGGCGGCATCGTGCAGGGCTAGTCTGCTAAGGATACATTATTCATGGCATGGTGCAACAACAAATGTCCCCCTTTGTACCTTGGAGTGTTCACCAGAGTGGGAAGGTACGACTTCGTCGGGTGGTAGGCAGGCACCCAGGCATTGCACCGAGCGCGGAATGGGAGGATATGGAGTCACTTGAGCTGTACATTAAGCAAGAAACAGTGAGCACAACATTCAACTCAGAGTGTCAGCCCAACGAACCTGGGAACGGTATTTGCGCTTTCGGTCGCGAGATGGGCCAATATGGATGACACTACTGAGAAGAGAATATACACTAGGCAGATATGCAGGACTTGGTACAGTGGAAAGTTTGGCGAGACTTCTTCGCCTTTGATTAGACGGAGCGAAGTTGTCATGGGATGGGAGGGAACATCTGCTTTTCGTTTGGTTTAGTGAGCACGAGATGGTACAAGCGACGGCAATCGAAAGCGAGATATGTTGCCATCATGTCGGCACAGGGTCCAAGTGCCTCTCAACCACTAGCCAAATGCGAGCTTTGGGCCTTTCAGTGTACCGAGACTTGGTAGGCGGTTGGGTTAACTTCATTGGAGCCTCGGAGAGTGAGCCTGGCACTGCTCTCACCTTACCTTGTTGGCGAGTAAAGCGCAAGTTCGGTGAATAACGAGCGGCGCTTGGTCATCGTCGCGCGCATGGTGAAGCAAGTTTTGTGGGTCTCACCCATTTCTATGTGCTTTCTTAGTTGCTCTCTGGCGGTGACGATCCTCTCAGCTGCCGATATATGATGGATCGACGTCGCGACGGTCTGTGCGGCCGCCAAAGCGAATCGTTATACGTGTACTTGTACGCGAATGGGTGTTGGATAGACACTCTACGCATGTTTACTGTGTAATCTGGGAGCGAATGAACAATGAGGCGCGTTCGTCGGGTTCAAGAAACATAGATGCATGAGATACTCTTCCCTCTCACTGATCGACAGTCTCATCCAGTCTCGAACGTTGACTATCACCCCAATATATGTACCTCGCCTTCGCGGACTTCAAGGCGCCCTTAAGCGGTATCTTGGATTCAACCCTTCAAGGCATTCATCGAGCGAAGCCTCTATCCGAGCCCTCGTTCAGACGGCCAGAGAAACCAGTCTCAAATTCACTACGGTACAGAACACTACAGACTCTACGAACTGATTTCTCCCCGCTCTCTCATTCCTTCGCAACAAACACGATGTGACCAGGTGAGATTCCAATTAAGGCTACAGGCCAACGGGAACCCCCGCGTGTCAGGATGCCGCAAATCCGGGGCCGAGGATCCAGAGGAGATGGGCGCATGGTGGATGCTTCGATGACTCGCAGGATGCGACTTTACTTGGACGCACCTTGGTAGCCCTCACATACGAATTCACCGATGTGACTCCATCAGCCACCTCCGTATGTACCAGCCACTCGTTCGGTCTGCCTCGATTCTGCGATTCCAACGGCGTGGGAGAGGTCTTGCCCATGCAGAGTGTTCAATGAAGAATACCACGTCGGTGATAGTAATGGGGTTCTGGTGGTCGGTGGCGCTCACTAGAAAGGAATGGACGGGGGTCTCAATCAGAGTGAAGGTGGCGCATCCAGAAATGCAGTGCTGGGCATTAATCTCATTTCGGCTCGTAAATGATCCTGGCGACTGCCTCGTTCATGGTGCGGTGCTCTGGTGGCTTGTGGGTTTGTACGGTTGTAGGGAGGCCGACACGGGCAGGGTGGAGTACATGATGGGACATAGAGCCCGAGCTAGCTGTAAGTGAAGAAACGGGCGGTGAGCAGGAGCAGCACAGAGAACGAGCATCAAGGAATTCGCTAGTCTTCTTTGCCGTCCAAGCTTTGGTCATTTTGGTAAGTATGCGCTTGGTATAGGGCCCAAGGTGGTGATGGTGAGGTTCTTGCTGCTACACGACGAGCGACGGGCACGCGGTGGTGCGGCGAGTCCGCGGTGACCAGGGTTATGGTGACCTACCACCCCTAGGCCGTCCTTCTTGTGCACCGCCGTTTGTTCTGAGATCCACAGCGTGGGGTATGGGGAGGGTTCGATGCACGCCCCCCACGATTGTGGCCTTGACCAATGCGCTGTGTGTATCACGATCCACAGTCTCTTCACCAGAACCACGATCGCACATCCAGAAGCAAAGCAGGACATAAGCTCGAGTTCATTGCAGTGCGAGTCGACTCCCGTGACTGGGTCCAGAGCCGTTCGTTCCCACCTGCTGGAGCGAAGACAGATATCAGCGGGCCTCCTGCCGAGCGACGAGGACCACGGGGACAAGTACGAAAATGGGCGCACTTCGACTCAAGCTAGACGCGAATATGAGGGACTGGTGCCAGACCGAACCGCGAGTCGCGTTGGAATTTCGAGGACAACCCTGGAGGATCTGATCGGCGGCGTCGTGGCAACGCTCATCTGCTAAAGGTACATGATTTGCGGCGCGGTGCAACAACAGAACACTCCTCCGCACCTTGGGGTCCTGATCGGAGTGGACAGTACGATATCGTGGAACCGTAGGCTGGCACCTAGGATTTGAATGGAGGGGATGGAGTAACTTGAGCTCTAAGTGAAGCAAGAAACAGTGAGCACGGGATCCAGCTGGAAATGCCAGCTCGCTCGACGAACCTGGGAACGGAATTTGCGCTCTCGCTCGCGAGATGGGCCAATATGAATGATGTCACTGAGAAGAGGATATGCTCTAGGCAGGTAGACAAGACCGATTACAGTGGAAAACTTGGCCAGACTTCTTCGTCTTTGATCCTTTGATCTAACGATTTTGATACAGAACATTTGGTGTGTGTTTGGTGATTTTAGTGAGTACGAGGTGGTCCAAGCCGCGGGAATCGAAAGCGGGAAAGTCGCAGTACTGCAGGCGCAGGGTCCAAGTGCTAGCGATCCCTCTTGGCTGCTACCCAAACCCAAGCGTTCGACCTTCGACGGTATCCTAGTGTACTGAGACTTGGTAGGCGGTTGGGTTCACTTCATTCGTGCCCCGGAACTTCCGCGAATCGACGAGCACCCTCAATTCCGAGGATGGCCATCAAATCTCAATGTTCAGCCGTTAGGCGGCATTTCATTTCATCTGCTTCGACTCAAATATTCAACATCTTACATTCAACCTAGCCCCCCTTAGCTAAACCGGTGCGGTGTGCGACCAAAGTACGAACAAGGGTCAAAGCCGGTCGATATTTAGGACATTGCCACATCGATCGTAATATTGTAATCTGATATATTCCTGTATCGTTATAGTATACACGTGTAACCTAGTCTATGTATAAATTACCCGGATCGCGCTGGGTCGAACCTCAGCCGATCTTTGTAGAAAGAGAAAGAAAAGGCCAGACCGGGGATCGAACCCGGGACTTCCCTAATTCTAGAAGGGTGCTCTAACCACTGAGCCACCCGGCCACTAGTTGGAGGAATCATCAACTCCAACAATCTTCGTCTCTGCTTGATACCCTGTGAGATACCCTGCCCAAAGCCCTCTCGAACTCGGATATGATAGCCCAGTACACGGCATGCCTCGGCTTAGCCAGCACCCCGAACGTGACCCTAGCCTGGTTAGGGAGGGTGGAACGTACAAATGAGAGAAGTAGAGCCGGAGTTGACCAGTGAGTTGTCCTTGGTCCGTCCTTTGATACCAATTTAGTGTGGTAGTGGATAAGTTGAGCGCCGAGACGAGCAACACGGCACTGGTTTGATAATGTTACACTGGTTCTATTGGCCCATGAATAAGACCACCTTGTTCCTGCCCGACGCCTCCATCGAAATTATGAGAGTGTGATTGGGTGGATCGACTCTGCAATCTGTAGAACAGTATTTGTGAGGTGGTTAGGCCTCTCTCAACCATACAACCTCTCTGGAATTGTGGGAGTGTGCCCTGCGAGAGCTGCACTTCTGTTGCACGAAATGGGATCAGGGAGGCAACGCCATTCCTTGGCCAAAAACGACATGATACGGCCTGCGGTGGTGCCGAAAGCAAGTTTTGTGATAATGCTGATCGCTTCGTGGAGTTATATGGGCTGAAGACGATAGGCCACGATGGTTGTAAGAGGAATAAAACGTACTAGCGCTCCAAATTTAGCGAATAACGAGGAATCGGGTATCTAGTTCATGATCACAAGGTCGAGCCACCTGTACAATATGGTGTTTCCTATGCGACCAGATGTAGGTCTCCACTTCATTGATGGGTGATAGAATTCCGCGTGAATATTTTGTTGTCGGAAAAGTCAGTGGAAATCTCACTTTCCTGGTCAGCCCAACTACACTGGCTTCAACGCCGGGAGGAAGAATTGAACAGGCTTGACCGTGCATGTTCTTGCCCAGTAAAATGCGCTCTCACGCCCCCCCTGCTGCTCCACAATCGTATGAAATTAAATCTCGTTTGTAATTGATACTATCAGCCTGTGAGGAGATTCCTTTCGCGAGTACGAAGTAAAAACGGGCCTTGTGTGGGATATCTCAAACAACGGAAGCCTGCATATGGACGGGAGGGCGCTATCTACATGTATTCCAACAGCCATTTAGGTCGTAAAACGAATACCACCCAAGCTAAATGTCCAATTCAAAATATTTCGCCCCATGGGGCAGGACAATCCTTTCCATCGTAAAGCTCCCATTCCTCCCAATCAGCTCAAACCGTCTTCCAGGCCCCGGCGAGAACTTAGAAAAAGTGAAGCCCTTCAAGGGAGACCCACACTCTGCACGAAGAGTGACAATATCCTTGAGAATAGGTATCAGCTCTGGCTCCGCCGAGGGATCTTGACCCTCAATCTGTAAACTCTGCAACCTAGGACAGAAAAGGTCCAACCTCTGCCCCTCACTACCGGTTCGTTTGAACCTAGAGGTCCTATTTGCGTCGATTGGAAGAAAGACCCCGAATGACACCGCACCAAGCTGAGAGCTGATAATCAAGGTTTCAAGCGATGGTAATGACCTAAGAATTGGGACCAGATCTCCATCAAACGGCCAACCCTTCATATGCAGGAGGTCCAATTCTGAAAGATTTGCATTCACTGCGATACGTTTCTCCCAAATCATGCTGCATTCAGGATGTGAAAAATCCAAGGCCAGCTCATGAATCTGTGGAAGCTTGAAGGTAGCAAGCAAGTTGGGATCACTAATATCTACTCTGGTGCAGACAGGCATCTCTGTCTCTGTGAACAGACTTGGAGAGGGAGGAAAAGAACCAGGTGATTTCAACACCCTGCACCTCTCGAGATTGTGGAAGGTGTGGCCAGCCAAAAATGAGGGATTAACCCTTTCCACTACCAGGACCCTGAGTGCAGAAAAAAAGGGCAAAGTACAAGGCAGTGAAGGTGGCAGTGGCGGCCGGACAGAGTTATATGCCATCAGTTCCATGTGTTCATGAGTAAACTGAAATTCAGCAAAAGGGCTGAAACGGAGTGCACACAAACCAAGATATTCCACCTCCTTACAAGGTAATGGAACAACGCTATCCAGAGGCAAGTATCCTGATATGGGGATTATGCCATGTAGAGTCGAAATACCAAGCATAAGCCTCACATACCCCTGTCTAAAGATCCGAGGCTTTATATACAGGAATTTCATCGTTGGACCAATTAACCAGCTTGAGTTAGGCGCTTCGTCAAAGCTCAACCTGAGTTCGAATGAGAGAGGTTTCTTCGGATTCCGTGATGCCATAATGTCACCAAAGACTGCAATGAGTGCCTTCTTGTCTGGGCCCCTTAGCCACCTACTGTACCAGAGTTGAAGTGACTTCAATGATGGACAGGGTGGAGCAATGGTCCGGCTTAGTGGCCTAACCATGTCAGAGGCATTATCCACATTAGGTTCTCTGACAATGAATGCCTGGAAGAAAGCGATGCTTAAAGCATTGGGGCTAGCAAGTCCCAGCGATAAATCATTCAAGGCTGGTACAAGCCTCAACATGTAGATCAGCAACTGCTCCCTGCAATTAACACTCAGATGCAAGCCAGTCAGGCTCTGTGCTCCAGCAATAACTATAGCGTATAGAATGGCGAGCTGACTGTTCCCTCTCCAGGTATTCCACTGCCCACTTTTCACATCCAATCCGGATAGTGAAGGGAGGTAAAAATGTGTAAGGGGGTGAAGATCATTGGAGTGATATGTCAGAAAGTCGCATGACGGCATAGTAACAGGCTGGAGGGCCTGGATAGTGTCAATGTGGTGCGGAAATGTAATACGGCATGCAATTAGGGCAGGGAAAACATGTCCAGCCATCCACTGGACGGAAACGGACTTCAGATGCAAGTAACGCAGGGTGTGGATAAGAGGAAGGGAGGCATCTGGTGGATAGAATGGGAGGCAAAGGTTTCGGGCGTCAAAGAACTCCAGCCTATAAAGGTGTGGAAGGATATCCACAGGGCCATCCACCCTCCTGGACAGATGGATCGTAAGTCTCGTGAGGAGGTGAGTGATATGCAAACCCGTGGGTTGCACAAGGTAGAGCACAGCAGTCGGATCTTCAACCTCGATTGAAGTGAGATTTGGAGGAGCACTTCTTCTGATTGCAGTCATGACTAGCCCAACGCACCCGCCAAAACCGCGAGCGACTTTGAAGGATTCAAGGTGCACCAAAGGCTGCAAGATCTGGAGGCCAGTGTATTCTCCAAGAGGTGGAGGTGAAATGAGGTTAAGAGAGGTCCATCTGGATGCTGCCTGGGCTGCGGCCATGAAGCATGCAACGGAGGTCTCAGGATTGAAATCACTGCCGTCCGTTTCATCATTAATATCAACCCTCACGTCCAAGCGCGTCTTTGTACCTTGTACAAATGCCTGGACGACTTCCTTCTGAGTTGCCCTTCTGATCGTCAACCGGGAATGGATGCCTGGAGTTGAAAGTATAATGGCATGCCAGCGTCGGCACACAAGCATCAGGTACTCTCGACACCATGACCAATCTTGCACTATGAGCAGAAAGATTTCAGAGAGTATTTCGACTGGAATGAGGTCGGCTTTGCCGGGTGGCAGCAACGGACGGTTCACTGGCAAGTCCGAGTCCGAGTCCGAGTCCGAGTCCAAGCCCAAGTACCAGTCCGAGTCCGATAACCGGACCATGATTTGAGAAATGCTACTTCGCAAGCACTGGGGAGATGAAGGAGTCAAAGAGTGTTCAACAGTAGCTGGCATTGCATTGCGCGATCAGCAAAAAAGGCGCACGGCTTGTCAGACGAACGACCGAGAAGAGACTGTGATTTATGGTCGGCTACTTGATTGAACGCCGGCGACGTGTAATTGGCGGGTGAATCGGCCTTGGGTGATCTCGGGCACACCCTCTCTGTCTCTGTCTGTCTGTCTGGACACAAAGATGACCCGCACACCGCCAGCGAGGACTGAGGCGAAAGCGCGCTTCGACCTCCTACTATCACACACATTTCGTGAAGAGGCGTCTTCGTCAAATCCTCGCTACAGACGACTGCCGACCCCGCAACTTAAATTCTCTACGTTCGCTCTCTACACCGCTCTAGTCGGAGTCGGGGCTGCAGACTACTTCTGCGAACATAGGGCGAGTCTGGTGGCCAAGGATCCGAACGTCGATGATGTAAAAATGTCACTGGGTGGCGATTTCGCGCGAGGATTTCCGACAAGGTATTCTGTCGGATAAAGTGTGCGGAGTTCATTGTATACTCAAAGGTTCAGTGCCCGACTCGCGCGCTGGCCAATGAGCAGCCTGACATTCTCTCAGCTGGTAGCGAAACAAAGGTGCTATGCACAGCAAAAATGTACAGGCTCGATCGGCGTGTTGCTTGGAATGTTGGCGTATTGTGATTGGGCGATCCCAGCCTCGCAGGCCTTCACCTGAAAATCCAGCCTCGTCCAAGCCTTTCTCGCAGAAACGCCTCGAATCCTCTACACTACAGTCGACTGATAACGCTACGACTTGAATTCTCCCCGCTCTCTGCATCCTCCGCAACGAGCCCTACGTGAAGCGTGAACAAGCACTTGTTCCAGTCGGAGTCGCGGCTGGTATTGCGGCCTACACCCGTGGTTTGAGGGTGAGCGAGTCTGTTGGCCGAGGATTCAGACGTCTACGAAGCAAGGGTGCGTTCAGAAGGTACTCCACTAGGTATTCCACTGGTCGGGGTGATGTACGTCGCTCTGTAGTTCTTGCAAGGTAAATTCACCCGCGTCGGTCAGCCGTTCTTTCGTGCGTGCGAGGTATAGGAGAGCCTCGAGTAGGACGAGTCAGAGGGCGGACCGATGTAAGAACCGACATACGGGCGACGATAGAACCACGCCCCGCATGTTCTACCGGGGAGTGGCTACCACCATACCTCAACTTACTCCCGGTCTTCGCGGACTGCACTCGGTTCTCATTTCTTGACAGGTCCTTCGGAGCGAAATCTCTGCCCAAACCTCGCTCAGGAAACCTGTCTCGAATTCACAACAATACAAAACACTGCAGACGCTATCACTCGGTTTCTCTCCACCCTCTGACTCCTTCGAAACAAGCACAATATGAACAGGTGCAGTTCCAGTTGGGGCCGTCACTCTCGCACGGCGGGAGTGGGCGTCCAACGCCGAGGATCAGTGGTGGACAGAGAAAGCGAGGGGTGTACGCTGAGTGCTTGCATGATTCGGAGGGTGCGAATCCACTTCGGTAGTCCTCCTATTGGAAATCATTGGTGTGACACATCAGCTATGTCCGTGATGGAATAACGTACAGTCGAGTCGTTCGCCCTGCTTGTACACCCACCCATTCCAACAGTGTGGAAGAGGCCTCGACTATGTAGAGTGTTCAATGAATGAACACCACGTCAGCGATAAGCTGATGGTTGACGTTCACTAGAAAGACAAGGAGCAGGGGCGGATGGTGATCTCCGGGTCAGAATGAGGTTGGTATATCCAGAAGGTATGTACGAAACACACCTGGTTCACCGCAGGCTGGAGAATTGACTCTGGCAACTGGTGTTCATTCGCCTTGTGTGCGCGAGTTGAGTGAAGAAGGCACAAGGCGGCCTGGCGACGGCGACGGAGAAGCAGGCGCACCTCAGCGCTAAGGTGGGCATGAATGTGCTAGTCAATGAACGTCTGACGGGTGAGCGAACGATGAGGTACGAGTGCGAGGGTCGACAGCTCCAGACAGTCGACCGACGGCACCGTTGTAAATATCGTTTGCTGAGGATATAGCATTGGTGGCATGGTGCGAGGGGGGCCCTGTTGGCTTGCGAGTTTGTAACGTCGCAAGGAGACTAGGGGCGGGCGGGGTCAACATGGGGTACAGGATGGAACATGGAGAACGAGTTGAGTTGTAAGTGAAGGAACGGGCAGTATCTACGAGCAGCGCAGAGGATGAGCATGTCGGACTAGGGACGAGTATGGGCCTGGAGAAATTCGTAGGTCTTCTTTGCCGTCCAACTTGAGATCAATGGCAGTTTCATTGGTAAGGCGGAACATATAGTTCATTTTTTAGAGTATACACTTGTGTAGGGTCCAAGTGGCGACGCTCTTGCTGCTACCCGAAGTTGCGGAGATGCGGCGAGTGCAGTGGGTAGGGATTCACATTCGGGGAGAAAGCATTCGAAGAATTGCGTATAAAGAGCGATTACTCGGTGGATTCGAGTGCTACTCTCTACCTGGGTGATACAGGCAGGTATCTCGTTAGTCCTCACAAGACATCGACACTGAATATGGTGACCTACCAAACCTTGGTCCCCTGCTTGTAGACCACAGCTGTCCTGAGATCCTGTAGCGTGAGAGGAAGTTTTGCGCTTGGAGAGGGTTCAATGAAGAACTACCCCACGACGACGACGAGGCTCTGACCGACGTCGGTTGCCGTCGTGGTATAACAAGGATGACGATCACGCATCCAGAAGCACATCGCGACATAAGCTTGAGTTCATTGCAGGTGAGCGAGTAGACTCCTGTGATTGGAGTCAAGAGCCCTTCATTCGCGCCTGCTAAAATGAAATGAGGACTTTTATCAGTGGGTCTTCTGTGGAATGGAGCGACGGCGAGGATGGTGGGGACGAGCCCGAGGACAGGCGCACCTCGAGTCAACCTAGACGCGAATATGAGGACCAGTTCAAGACCGAAGTGCGAGCCGCAATGGAATATCGAGGACAACCCTGGAGGTCTTGATCGGCGGTCGTGGCGCTAAGGATACATTTATTCGTGGCGCGATGCAAGACAGGCGACTCTTCTGTACCTCGGGGTGCTCCTCAGAGTGGAGAGTACGATATCGAGGAGTCGTAGGGAGGCACCTAGGGGTCATATGGCAGGAATGGAGTCACTTGAGCTCTAAGTAAATCACAAAACAGTGAGCACGAGATTCAACTCGGGGTGTCAGCATCGACGAACCTGGGGACGGAATTCGCGCTTTCGATTGCGAGACGAGCCAATATAGGTGACATCGTTGAGAAGAGGATATACTCTAGGCAAGTAGACAAGGCCAGTTACAGTGGAAATTGGGCCAGCAGTCCTCTTCGTCTTTGGTCCAACGATTTTGATAGAGCGAGTTTGTCATGGGATTAGTAGGGCTGAACGTCTGATTTTCATCTGGTGGTTTAGTGAGTACGAGGTGGTACATCGACGGCAAGGCATGTCGTAGCACTATCGATGCAAGGTTCAAGTGCTAACGAACCCTCTTGGTTTCTACCCAAATGCGAGCGCTCGGCCTTTCAACATACCAGTGAGCATCGATTGGCTATCCTTGTTCACTTTTGATGCAGATTTCATGTAAGTAGTAGTGGGTAAGTTCAGCGCCGAGACAAGCAATCTGGTGCTGGTCTAAATATAACAAAACCACGTTGCCTTGTTCCTGCTCGACACCAGTCCCCCAAATCATTAGAATGTGATCTGGACCGACGCTGCGGTTTATAGGGCGGTACTTGTGAGGTCGCTAGGTCTGTCACAACCATTCAATATCTCAGATATTGCACCACGTGACATAATCCTCGTTCAACCCGCACCGGAACACTGCCTCATCTGCAACCGCGCTTGGAATCAAAGCCTGGCTCCAGATTCTGGACAAATAAACTACTGGGATCAAGGCAATCAACAACATAGATTCCCTCTCATCCACGACTCCTCGCGCCTCATGCCATGTACGCACGCCAGTCACGCCAAGATACACCGGGTCTGGTCGTATGGGCCTGGAACCAGCAGACAGGAGCCATACCCTCTGCTCATGCTAGTCTGGTTAGTTAAATAGTTGAAGCTGGCACGTCGCCCTGGAATTTTGCAAATCTCATTTGGGACATTTGCGTCCCGTTCTTATTCCCAGTCACCTTCACACTTACTAGGTAAACACTTGACTTCAATCACGTACTACTCTTTACGTCAGTCTTCATTTCCTCGCCAAAATCGAGGCTGAAATATAGCGGTCACCGAACTGGAAATGGTTGATGCGTCTCGAATAGCCGAGTGCACCACAGAAGACAACCATCAAGAGCTGACTGAAGAATTGGGTGGTACGGTGGTTGCAGGTGGAGAGGTATCAAGGATCGAAATTGTCGAGGTTGGTCCTTATTCGATAGTTCACAGGAGCTTGACTCATTGACATACCGAAGTTACATAGTTCCGCTTTGCGGTCAACACTCCAGAATCCGGTATGCCGTTGAGTTATTCGTGAGGAAGAGTCCATCATCCTCGACGACGGAAGCTCCGCGAAATCAATCACGCTCCTGTTTATCTACAGATGTTGCGGCTGGAGCTCAGTACATGACTACACCTGAAAACCAAAGAAAACTGGCGATCAGACTCCTCTGCCAGTGAACCCTCCACCAAAAGTCGAGTCACACCTGCCCTACCCTCACCGCTGCCCCGGTGCTGGGACCAGACAGGAGGATAGATGGGCCATGCAATTGCGCACCTCGGAGGACCGAAACTAATTACGAACCACCACGGTACCGCAACCACCTTCCACACGATCGACATGTCATCGCCGATGGAGATGCGCGCTAAGTACAAGGGCTACCAAAACGGCAATCTCGGGTTGATGTCTGTGCGCCCATCCTCAACCCCAAAGGTACCCGAGTGGCGAATGCGAGTATCGAGTGCGACTCGATCACCTATCGCGGGTATTAAGCCCAAGGACCTCGTCACGGCCGCACTGAGAAAGGCGGGTGCGGTGAAATTCTTGTTGATTGTGATGGCGCGAATGGTGGCATCTGCCGTGATTTGTTCGGCACGCCATTCATCAACTTATGTCGGGCTGCCATGTTCGGCAAGCCTGTTGTTGTCAACGGACAGACTGACATTCGTCCATTTATAGTCGTTGCTGTGACATGCGACTATCCGTTGATGGATGGTCGGGAGGATGTTACGTTCCTGGGTTAGTAAACTTATTTGCGTAACCAGCATATGCCGTATTAAAACTCCTGTGTATTGAGGATGGTCCTGGCCCATGGAAACACTGGTCTTTAGACTGAGTGCAGGGGCATTAGGGGTAATTGTCACGCCCCGTACCCGCCGTGACATTTCCAGCCTCACGGAAATGGTCCGGCGCGTCGCCTTCCCCATATGGCGCTGGCGCTCGGCTCGCCGACGCGCGATGTCCCTGTTACTCGGTCTGCGGAGACCCAACCCTTCCATCCTTTAGTCTAGTTCCTCGACGACGCATTTCATATCACTTGTTTTATTTCTTTTTATTTAACACCCGTGTAACTGGTAGCTAGTTCCTCAGTTTGAGGATCGACTAGAGTACC
>Ga0307515_10004101_pt1 | contig 30342 bp, 32 predicted proteins | sample 17_EM_MG_FD_194513 | JGI IMG/M metagenome (GOLD analysis project Ga0307515, IMG submission 194513) | Populus trichocarpa ectomycorrhiza microbial communities from riparian zone in the Pacific Northwest, United States - 17_EM | ecosystem: Host-associated > Plants > Roots > Unclassified | place... | reverse complement strand
CTACGGAAGAGATGCGTTGTTCTTTTGCGGGAGCTCCAGCTTGAAAACCAAGGCGTTTGTCTGCCTTCCAATGGGCTGCTTAGAGTCTCCGACAAAGTTTTCCGTCGGAATCAGGCCAACCTTGTCGTAGTTAATATGAAGTGCGTATGAGCGGCCGCGCACCTGATTCGCATCCCCGGTACCAGATATTACTATGTCAATAATACTATCGACCTAGTCATGTTCAATCGTTTCTGGCCCAAACCACCGGAAGCTGAAGGTGACGATGACGCTGCTAGGCCAGAGGAATACCGCAGGAACCGAAATGCCAGTGTTGACGATGAAGAGGACGAAGAAGAGGAAGAGGAGGATGAGGAGGAGGAGGACGACAATGAAGAGAAGGAGATGGTACGGTCTGCACAGGGCCTTAGGTGTCCTATAGCTCGGACCCTCCCACGTTTCATGACTCACCCACGATCCATAGCTCGATATGTAGAAAATACTTGACCCGAGGCATCAGTTCTGGTTCTCCCGCGATCCATAGCTTGATATTTAGAAAATACTTGACCAGAGGCATCAGTCCTGGCTCTCCCGCGATCCATAGCTCGATATGTAGAAAATACTTGACCAGAGGCATCATTCCTCCAGCTCTCCCACGTTCCATAGCATTACATGTCAACAAAAACTGGCCCCAGGCATCAGGCCTCTGGCCCTCCCGCATCTCATGGAATCTAGCGCAATTTCTAGTCATCATGTACAATTGATATCATACTGTCCGCGTCCACGCGCAAGTCCATAGGACTTCATAGTGCCACGCGTCAAATATGCTATGGATTACAGGCCCACAGACAGCTTCTCTATGAGTTACGCGTCGCGTAAGGTCATTTTTCCCGGTGGGGGGTGTTGCTTGTCAGGAGGGACATAATCTCCAAGTTCGTTCTTTGGACACTCGGACCAAAAACAGACATGCCGCTCGAGATGATGTAGGTCACTATACTCAGGCCAATCTGCAAGCCATGCTGCTATAACCGGTTTGGAATGCCTGAAGTTGCCATCTGCACAGAGAACGTTGTAATACCCGCTCGTGGTGTTGGGATTGTGTTTAAAGATGAGAGGCGGGAGTACCCACCTGAGTACTTCATTCAGCACCTCTCGGTTTGTTTGCCGCTGCTCATCCAGCCGCTTCTGAGGAATATTGCGGTTCTGGATTGGAATCGGCAGGGGAGCGACCATTACGACCGTGTGCGTTGAGGGTATCTGGCGGATCTTCGAACCTAGATTGCCAATTGTCATATTTACAGGCCACTCTGTCTTGTCGCCAGCAAAATTCGAGAGATGTGTTCCATTGGACATGAAGATCAAGGGAACCAATGTACCCCCCAGTCTGAGCGTTCCCTTAACTTCGATTAGCACGTTATTATCCACGAGTATCTCTGCATACCTGTGTCTCCCACCACTAGTCTGCAGTGTGCATTTCAGTATAGAGGCGTTTTGATGGCGTATCGCTGTTAAAGCAACGCTGAGAGGCGTAAATGGGATGCTCGGCGTAGGCTGGCTGCCGCATCAACCATCTCATGCTTTTGATGATGTCTGGACTCCAGTATTTGATACGCCGTTGGTGATTGTCATTCCATCGCATATCCTTGAGAGTGTGTAGTTTGCACTCCCCGAGAGCCTGATCATCTGGCATGCTTGCCACGAGCTTCTGGACGCCATCCCCGTATTTGAAGCTTGGGAAACATAGAGCGGTGTTTTCTTCCTTCAGCACATTGTCATAGTACGTCTTCATAACATTGTTCTTGATCCCACACTGGATATATTTGTACTCTGCAGGTGTCCCACACTGGTAGTAGGGATTGTTCTGTAGGTTCGTCTCAAGGCAACCCTGAGCGTCGTGTTCCCAAGGCTCAGCAACGTGATCCCTCAGCGGAGCGCCGGCGCCGGGGTATGTTTCTGTCTGCGGCCGAGGAGGTGGTGGTGGTTGAGTCTCCGAGACTGCGATGTTTTCCACGTGTTCGAGGTAGGGAAACGCGTCCATGTCCTCGCCTGAATCTTTGTTACTGTTGAATTCACGACCCTGAGCGGGTTCCACGCATCGGGGCGCGCTGCAAACAGCCAGGTTCTTTGCAACTTGAAGGTGTTCAGTATGGTGTAATTTGATATGTTTAAGTCGCCAGCGGTCTGAGCTGAACTTCTTTTGGCATGAAAATTCGGGGCAACGGAATGGGGTCTTCTCTGGCATTATCAACGACACGGGAGGAGTGGAGTTTTCACTGTGGAAAGGGACGAAAGTTGGTGCTGGGCCTGAGCAGTCTGGTGTGGGTATAATTTCCCGATACTTGGGAGATTTATTGAGCTTCAGCACCATCACGCCAGGAGTTGGAAAAACACTGCATGCGCGATGTCCCATCATACTATGAATAAATAAAAAATAAACCCTGAGCAATCTAAAAACCTTGCGACGCGTGTAATAATCAATGCCTGAGACAAATAGATTAGAACTAAGGAAATGAACAAGCCCACAACCCTAACCCAAACGAACAAGATACCTCCATGCGTGCCTTAATCAGTGCCTGAGATGAATAGATTCCAGCCATGGAAACTCACAAGACAAGAATCCGACTCTAACCCAAACACAACGCGAGGACTGGTTCACTCCTCGGCTACCGAGCCATCTGGGTGCACCTCCGGGAGAGGGATATCAGAGAGAGGCATATCGGGGAGAGGGACCTCGCGGAGAGGGAAATCCGGGCAGTGTTAGCAACGGGTCCAAATTCCCGGGTCGGTTCCAGTTCCGGTTCAGCCCGAAACCGGACCGTGACAACGGTTCTCGCCACACCAAAAACCCGGCCCACTGGAAATGGGCCGGTTTTATGACCGAAAACCTGGCATTTCAACATTACAACTTTGCCTCCAATTCAGTATTTGAGTTCTGATCGTATCATGACATGATCAGTACGTAGATTGTGCAGTTCTACCCGCTCTTTCACCGACTGATCTCAGATTTATGATGCGACCAATATTCGTTGTGTCGCTATCGAATACCCGCGAATTTCGCTGCAAATTGGCCATTTTTTCACAGCCACTCAACGAATATCAGTTGGATCGCAAATCGGAAAGCAGGAGGTGAAAGAGCGGCCGGAACTGCACATTATACGTACTGATCATGTCACGATACGATGACAACTCAAATACGTAATTGCAGGCAAAGGTGTAGGAACTGTAAAGTTGGAACCGCGGTCCGGGTAACAAATCCCCCAAGACAAAGCGGGTCGGGTTTTTGGCCGGGTAACCAACCGAACTGAACTGAACACCTGGCCAAAAACCGGACCGCTGGCGGGTTACCCGGACCCGTTGCTAACCCTACATCCGGGAGAGGGACATCCGGGAGAGGGACATCTGGGAGAGGTACATCCGGGAGAGCGACATCCAGGAGAGGGACATCGGGGAGACTGTCGCCACCTGCTGATTAGCTGAGTAGCGGCTGCTCACCATCGATATCCGAGGGGATTCCGGCTGCCTCAGCTTCTCCCAGAGTTGGCGCTGCTGGGTGGGGTTTTTGCGGGATCACAAGCCCCAAAAACTCCAACCCACTGAGGGTCTGAGACTCTGGAGTTCGTGATCATGGGGGAGGCTCCGGGGTTAGTGGCCGTGGGGCCGGCGCCGGAGGTTGTGGCCATGGAGTATGCTCGCCCATCTCCTGGCCTTGCTCAGGTAGCACAGTTGGCTCATCGACTACCATGGTATCAGCATCGTCAGCCGATGAATTTACCATCTCTCCCTGGCCAATCGTCCGAGGTTCTTTGCCATCATCCTCATCCTTATCCTCCTCCTCATCTTCATCCTCCTCCTCCACCTCCTTCTCATCTTGCTTCTCTTTATCATCCTGCTCTGCATCATCCTCCTCATCATCGTCACCATCCCTTTCGATATCCACATCGCCGTCTAAATCAACCCCGTCCGGTGCGTCCACATCATCCTCCATGCGCATATCAACATCAGAATCAAGTTCTGAGTCATATTCGCTGTCCAACTTCTCAGTAGAGTCTGTACCATCATCTGAAGAAATCGACATGGCGGGTGATGCTTCTGGCTCTATATATACTCGCTCTAGTTAGCCCTCTGTGCCCGAGTCTGCCTCATACCATGCCTTCTGCAGCTGCAAAGCAACCGCACGAGAGATATCATCTCCCCCTGGGGTTTGTATAACAATACCTTTCCCTGTACCATTTCCCTTCCCCTTCCCCTTCCCTTTCCCCTTCCAGTCCTTTGTTCCCTTCCCTTTCCCGGTCTCTTTCTCACCGCCCTGCGTGTCCTCCTCACCCTTGCCATTGTCATTGTCATTGCCATCGCCAGGATGGCTCCTTCCACTGCTTGGCACTCCGGGATCCGCCCAGTTCTCATCATCATCATCCTCATTGATTATCACATCGCAATTCAGTGGTCTAACGGCCAGGAAGTCGCCTGGCTTGTCCTGCCGGCAGCTTGGTGGCCCACACTTTGCCCTGAGATCATCGCTACTGTACCAAGAGAAACGCTCGCCGGTGCGTTTAACCTTTCCCAAGCTGGGTGTCTGCAGATTGGAGATATCGACTTGATCCGCAAAGGCATGGGGGTTGTCCCACCTCGAATTGTCCATTTGATCGCGGGTTTTGTCAATCATTTGCCCCATATATGAGCGGAACGCTGCCCACCACGCCCGAAACGGTGAACTCCTGCTCCTGCGGTGGGGCCACATCCGCTGGGATTGTGAAAAGTGGCGAGTCGCGACTGGATCAAGAAACATTATATCATAAAAGAGGTCACAGGCCCTCTCATCATTGACGCCACAACGATTGTATAGCCGTATGAGTCCACGGATGTGTTCTGAGATCAATCGCTTTATACGGTCCCGATCCAATGACAGGCGTCAATTTATAGCCGATTTTGGCATTTTTGCCCTATCTGTTGCCTTTCCCTTTCCTTTGCAGTTGCCCTTTGGTGCCATCGCTGCGAGTTGAAAATGAATCTACATCCGAGGCGTTAGCATTATGATACAGTTGAAAGTAGCGGAAGGAAGCCCAGAGTAAACATACAAAGTTGTGTAGGTTATGGGGTGTGTTTTGGAACTAGAGGCATTGTTTTGTGCAAGTCACGTGATGTTGAGATAGTCCAGGCTGCTGGCTGTGTGTTTATTTGCTGGCTGTGTGTTAAATACGGGAGGAAAAGAGAATAGAAGGGTAGGTGGGTAGAAGGGATATATATACTCGCGTTCCTTCGATTTGGTTCATATCCTGAGTTTTGTTGGTTACTGAACACAAATCGGCCCAGCCTTTATGTTGCACAACCACCTGGCACCTCATGAATGAGGAGCCTCAAGACGATATTCATTACATGTGGTGAGGACAGTTTGTGACACTGGGCGTTGCTTTGGCATCTCATACCACTGGTACCGCTCAGACCTCGTGCATCTCGGAGCACACTGAGTAGTTCTCAAGTTGTCCCAACTGTGCAACCATCCAACACAGCTACCAATGCCTAGCGGTGGAAAAAGCACCCGCAACTGTTGTCATAGAATAGAGAATATGTCATTGTTCCCTTTGTGATGCTTTTAGCTCTGCCAAAGGGAGATTCCACCAAGAAGCTGAAGATATACACAATCGATGGTTCGAAGTATTGTGCCAAGAACGAGTGCAATACGATGATAATCGCGCCAAGATGGCATAAACACCCTTCAAGCGGTGCAAATAGACCTTCAGACGTTGCTGTAACGTTGAATATCAATGCTCAGCTTAATCTGAGTTTAATCTGATGGCAGTTTACCCCATCATTGAATGCTTTGGAAGGGATCTCGTCCCCGAGTATTGTCAGGGTTTAGAGACTAGCACGGGCTACACTGCGCCTCCCTGTGTTGTCGAATCCGTCCATGGTCACTCAAATAGGAGTCTACCTCGCGTGCCATCGCATATGCACGCAGAGGATATCATTCCTACCATCCTACCGTCGAACATTTATAACAGAATATGCCTTCCCAAAGCCCTCACTCTGACACAACTCCGGTCGTAAGAAATGTTCGACGTCTTGCTAATCGTCAGAATCAAAAGCGTTTGCCTTCGGGGAATTCTTAACTTCCCCCTGCTAAGAGACGCGATTCCGTACCGGCTTGCGAGAGGGATTCCTCTCAACGAGGAAGTTCCGTACCCTCTACATTCCAAGGTCAGAACTCCACCCACTCATCTTCGCTGAACAATTCTCGCGTTGCAGATATCACTCAACGCATGACTTCCACCCCGTCCGCTACACCGCGACAGTCAATAATTTCTCCAACCGCCACGCTGGGTACAAGCAGTCGTAACACACCAGCTACCAGCGGAACCAACCAGTCAGACTCAAAGCGTCGCATTGTATCCAGCCCCGCATCCGGCATTGCTATCGCTCCCACTCCTCTCAGCGGTCTTGAAAACCTGCCTACCCCCATCCTGAATCCAAAAGCACGCGCAATCATTATAAATCCACTGCGAATGCGAGCTACCGAAAAGAATCTGAGCCAGAGGCAGTGCCAATTGCAACTGCATGCGGTGTCTACACCTCGATTAATGGTCTCCAACAGTCGCAGCATCCGTCGATTTGGTCACTCAGACATGACGCGTCTTGTATTTGCAAAGGGCAGACTCCTGGAGCTCTACATGTGGAACAGACGGCCATTTATGGGTGCAAGCGACTTGGAGTTGGTTCGTTATGCAACGCGACGCGTTGGGACAGCATTAGCTTAAGCCCCACACTGGCAGATTATAGATACATACTGGAACACCGCAATGCTGCAAAACAACATTTGGTCCATAGCATTCGAGGCACGCACACAGGAGATCTTGAAAGAGGTAGGCTGAATCAACGGCCAACAGTGGTTATTACACACTCAAACCGGTACCAGGTTCGCGCACATGTCGATCAGGTTAAATCCCATTTTATTCAATCAGCAAAGGACAACATTGCAGAGCTTTATGATCTCCACCGCATTGAATCCGCCGCAGAGTGTTTGGAATCCGTTGATTCCCTTCTGGCAGACAATAAGTATCTTTTTCCAGTAGCAGAGTGTGTTGAAGGTGGTGTACACTGTCCTAATCCAACACAGGGAGAGTCGAAAGATGTTAATGAATGGCTAGCGTGCACTTTACTTCCTGGCGGCAGCAATCCCCCGGTTTATCTACATCAAATTTTATCATTGGGCGAATAACTGCGGTAAGTATGCTGATGGATTTTAAAATTCGATGATTAACGACAAAGACGGTAATATACCCTCGCCACTGATCATGTTTACATACACTGCGTTGCGCCATCCTCTCCTGGAGTGGCAAAAGAACAAAGGTGTTCATCCGAAAGTTTCCAAGTCAAAGCTGGGAGCGGACAGACCTGATCGCTCGAACTACTTCAACCGCAACAATGACGGTGGTAAGATCGCATCCTGCTCCGCTGTAACTGGTTGCAAGTTGATAACCTCGCCTGGCGTTGCAGACCCGTATACGTTCATGATGAATACGTGGAACACACTACCGGAGAGCTACCAACATAGGGTGTATAACAACACTCTTGCTACAATCAAGCGTCAGATCCAACTGGCAGAGAACCCAACACCTGCTGTGGTGATCAGCATGGAAGCAGCACATGTTGACAATGATATTCTTCTTGAAAATTTGGCCTCCGAAGTGGTGCTTGAGGAGCCTGAGATCGGAAGCACTGACCCAACTATCCTACTAGACAACAATTGCACGGATGACGAACTTCATATCGGGATGCCAGGGGGCTGCAGGGATTAAGAAGATGAACGTGATGAAAGTGATGATCACGATGTCATCCCTACCGCCAGACGGCAATGACGGCCCGCGACGGAACTCGAGAGGCTTGACCTGGAAACCAGTGATGTCGACAGGTATGAGGGCGAGGATGGCGACGATGCGGTTGCAGATGCGGATGAGGAACAAGAAGTATCGCAAGCCGATGATGAATCAACGCAGAATGTGGTGGACTGACCTGGGAACCAGTGATGTCGACGGGTATGAGTGCGAGGATGGCGACATGGCGGATACGGATGTGGAGGAAGAAGCATCGCAAGCCGATGATTGATCAATGCAGAAGGTGGAGGACCGAGGGCATAGTACTAGAGAGTGTGAAGATTGGACAGTATATTTCAGACATGTAAAACATGTTAATGGCGAAGCAAATGCAACAGCAAGCGATGTATCCGATGTGCAGACCATTGCAATAAGTGACAAAATCTGAAAGCTAAACATCAATTATAGTGCGGTATGTGGCTATCAGCCGAAGAAAGGCATACACATCGCCAGGCGTTGTGTAAACAGCTACAGCATAACTGCAGCCCCTGCGAAGAGTGTAACACACCTGTTGTTCTGATTGTGCGTATACCAGGCGCGTAGTAATGGAGGTGAGTGTGCAACGCGACCTGTCGCCTGGGCGACGAGAAGCGTGTAATTCTCCGTCAGAGGGTAACAGGTTCGGTCAGAGCCGTCAGAGCCGTCCAGAACACCCGGGTGTTTCAGACGGAATCTAGAGTCGTTGTTGATGTCACTGCCATACCAAAGCACACTTCCAAGCATACCTTGATGTACACTCACGGCTACATCCTCATCGATAATTACCAAAGACATCAATGATTACAAGTTTCGTCGAGCCAATAGTCATTGAGCTCGGAGATGACAACAAAGTTACTGTCAGCCACCATTGACTCATTGATGCTTCACAGAAGTACGAAGTCAATACTCTCTACACTCCCAGGTTCCGGCTCTCTCTTCCCTCCATGAATCAGTTAATAGAGCTGGATACACCTGTACATTTGGACGCGATACATGATCTATATCATCTCCATCAATTACCATCACAGGCAACCGGTACCAAGAGTGTCTACAAAGTCCGCTTCAACAAGCAGCAAGGGCAAGTGAGAACAGTGCATCATCGAGTGTGTATTTCACCAGAAAGAAATCATCGAGGGCACATTTCACTGCACCATCATGCGCGCACCCCTCCGAGTCTACTGCACCATCAATTGCGCACTCCACCGAGACTATCACCAGCTCACTGCACACCGCCCCTTCAAGTGCAGCCAGCACCGTACCACAATGTCCACCCGCCACGGAATTTCCAAAGCCCACTCGGATGCCACTCAAAATCTCAGAATTTCAACTGTGGCATCACCGCCCAGCCCACATTCATTCCACTGCTCTACGATCCTTCATTGATGCATATACAAAAGACAACTCAATGTGCACCACATGCATCCAGGCCAAGCACAAACAGAAGCTCAACAAAGTCAAAACCAAGCGCAAAACAAAGCCATTGAACTCATACATTCGGATATGTGTTGACCAATCTCCATAACCCCCCCTCCACCGGCCATTTCTACTATATTCCATTTATTAGTGATTACAAACGCTATACCTTTGTTTTGGTCCTCCCAGATATGAAGGCAAAAACATGCACCTTAGCCAACCACACAGATATATTCATATAAGCACATGACAGGTGTCTTTTTCGATTCTGATTGGTGGTCATTCAGTGGCTGAGTGGCTGATTGTGGCAAGTATGTACCACTTAAACTCAGATCCAAAATGACCTGCCCTTTTTATTCTATGAGTTTGGCTCTAATTACAAAGTATTCAATACAAAATATGTGAATAACTATGTCCTCTCACCTCCAAGGCTTAGATTTATGATATCTCTTATATTGAGTCAGAAATTTGGAATCAACAGCATTTTGGAGCATTTTTTACAGCTGCACCATGAATATTAGTGATATGGTAAATTGGAGACCAGGAAGTGAAAGAGAACCTGTTTATGCATAGTTCATGTATAGAACACTTTGTGATCAGAGCAAAACTCATGGACTTAAATGAACTTGAATTGATTGGAGTTACCCAGCAATAGGCATCTTCCCAGTTGCCAATATGATTGCTCTGGCCACAGAGATGATGGAGACTCACCCAGACTTGGAGAGATATGTTCACTGGGAGCTGGCCAACATCAGCAAAAAACATTTCCGTCCGGGCGGAATGGCTCTGTCAGAGTGGACGCGCTCCATCAGAGCCGTCAGAGACACCCTGGTAGCGGATTACTCAGCGCCCGGCGTCAATACCATGCGTCGCGTTGCATATCGCCCTCCAATCGCCGTTTCGCCGTTTCTTCTCGCTCTGTTGGTCTCCTATTTTAAACAAACGCTCTGGCATTGTGGCCAACTGTGACCCTACGTCGGAATGGGTTCATTGGGTACACGCTTGCATTGGGATCGCAATGCAATGGGTGACGCTGCGAAAATCTCACCTCGCGTTCCTTCTACATTAAGCTGAAGGAGCGTAGGAAGAAGGTGAGAAGATATGATACTACCCGGCTGTGAGGATCCACGCAATTGCGTGGATCCACGGAAAGAGCGAGTGAGACCAAAAGTTGGGAAAGATAGAGTGTGTATTTTTGTTGTATGACAAGATGAGATGAAAATGGGATGCTGTCTATCTACCCCGGGGTCTCCCGAATATATACTCCGCGTCGCTCATTCCACCTCCGTTACCCCTGTATGTCTGTACACCCACCGTCGCTCCTTAACGATATACTTGGAGGCTGTGATTGATCAAGTTTGGAGATGCACTGGGAGGCCGTGATCGATCGAATTTGGAGATGCACTTGGAGGCCGAGATGGAGTGAACTCAGAGATGCACTGGGAGGCCGTGATGGAGCGAGTTTGGAGATGCACTTGGGGATCGAGATTGAGTGAAATCACAGATGCACTTGGAGGCCGTGATCGAGTGAGTTTGGACATGCACTTGGAGGCTGAGATCAAGTGAACTCAGAGATGCACTCTGAGGCCGTGATCGAGCGAGTTCGGAGATGCACTTGGAGGCCGAGGTTGAGTGAACTCAGAGATGCACTTTGAGGCCGTGATCGAGTGAGTTTCGAGATGCAATTGGAGGCCGAGATCGAGGGAACTCAGCGATGCACTCTGAGGCTGTGACCAAGCGAGTTTGGAGATGCACTTACACGCTATGATAGAGCGAGATTGGAGGAGTACCTGGAGGTGGTCGATTTGGAGGGAGGAGCGACGGCAGCTGAGACTCTATTCATTGGTTAACTTGTAATTGGATCAGAATCTGGCTGGGAGCGGGAGACTGTCGATGGTGGGATGAAGCTGTACTTGGTGTATGCTGTACTCGGTGTTAACTCATGATTATGGCATGGAGAGATAGAGAGGGATGAATTCACTTCGTGTTCTTAGGTGATGGTAGAGTTGAGCTCAAGAAAGAGAGAGATCAGAGGAGATTGGGGAAATCATCATGAGAAACTGGGACTTAGAAAATTTCGTGTGCAAGTCAATTGACCATCGCGGATACGGCAGGTACGAGTCCCGATCCGGCGTGTAATAACTCCGATACGAGGTTTTCTAAACCCAATCAGGCAAGTCATTCCCCTCATTTCTCATAGCCGCTCGTATCCTCCATATCATTCTCATCTTGATCTCCCATCTCTCCCTTTCTCGTCCCCAACTCTACCATCATCGCAAGAATACAAAGTTAAGTCATCCCTCTCTATCTCTCCATGCCATGATCATGAGTTAACACTGAGTGCAGCATACAACGAGTGCAGCATACACCGAGTACAGCAGACACCGAGTACAGCATACACCTAAGATTGTCTGTCGTCCAATGATTCTCTCGATTTCGATTTGACCCTTGAATGTAGCTTCAGCTTCCGGTGTACCTCCCTACGGATCGACCGCCAGCAGCCAGTTCTCCATTAGAGCTTCAAAGGTAAAGTCACCTCGTCACATTCCCACGGTTTCAAGTTAACTAACCGATGAATAGAGTCTGAGCACCTGGCGCGCCACCCATTGACCGCCTCCAGATCGACGACCTCCAAGTACTCCTCCAATCTCGCTCAATCATTGGCTGCTACAAGTGCATCTCCAAACTCGCTCGATCACGGCCTCGGAGTATATCTCTGAGTTCTCTCAATCTCGGTCTCCAATTGCATCTCCAAACTCGCTCAATCACGGCCTCAAAGTGCATCTCTGAGTTCACTCGACCTCGGCCTCCAAGTGCATCTCCAAACTCGCTCAATCACGGCCTCAAAGTGCATCTCTGAGTTCACTCCACCTCGGCCTCCAAGTGCATCTCCAAACTCGCTCGATCACGGCCTCCAAGTGCATCTGTGAGTTCACTCAATCTCGGTCTCCAAGTGCATCTCCAAACTCGCTCGATCACGGCCTCCCAGTGCATCTCTGAGTTCACTCCATCTCGGCCTCCAAGTGCATCGCGAAACTCGCTCGATCACTGCCTCGGAGTGTATCTCTGAGTTCACTCGATTGTCATCTTCAGGCGCACCTCGAATTGCTGGCAATCACCGCGTGCTGCCAGTCCAGATATACCGTCTGTAGATAGGTAGCTATATCGGTACATAGATGAGAATACAAACTGAATGCATCAGTTTTGAAAATCGTTGAACGATAAGTAGTAGCTATGATTTAATTTCGCCAGGTGTTGTGTAAACGGCTTCAGCATAACTGCAGCCCCTGCGAAGAGCGTAACACACGTGTCCTTCTGATGGTGCGTAAACGTCACCACAAAGGAAAGGAGGTACGTTGTAACACACGTGTCCTTCTGATGGTGCGTAAACGTCACCACAAAGTAAAGGAGGTACGTATGCAACACGACCTGTCGCCTGGGGGACGGGTAGCGTGTAATTCTCTGTCAGAGGGTCCGAGGTTCCGTCAGAGCCGTCAGAGCCGTCCGGAACACCTGGGTGTTTCTGACGGAAACTAGAGTTGTTGCTGAAGAACAGATGATCTAACAAATTTTGAATTCTAGGAGTATGATAGAGCCATATACATCTGGAAGCATAGGAGCTGCCAAAAATGGCACATCAGGAGAATTTAACTCGCTCCGGAAGCAACACACAATCCACCCAGACACTCCGGGCGACCTCACCAGTACTTCGAAGTACTTCTAGATGCTCCCAGACCCCCCTGGAGCTAAGCAATGTGCTCTCAGACTCTGCAAGTGAACCCCCAGGTGCTCCTGAAAGCACCTGTAGTTATAAAGTTGCATTCAGGATGCTATGAGATTTGACTTATAGGATAGTCAAATTTCGGGGCACCTGAGGCCTCTGCGCAGATCTGCGGGAGACTTCGAGAGGAGACGACACTTCTGCGCAGCACTGCGGGAGAGTTGGTGCTGTACTCCAACAGCAGTGGTTCTTACAGAACCACCAGGCATTTCATCTTATCATATTCGTCTTTGTTACAGTCACCAGATTCGATACATCATAATATGACATGCATTATGTAAGTCTCTGCATACATATACATAAGGTCAATCTGGCCGCAGATGGTAGTCCAGCATAATCGGAGGAGCACATGGACACACCCATTGAGAACATAGAGATGTACCACTTCGAGCGAGAAGGCAGAGAGCCCACCATGGTCACTCCGCCGCACCGCTCGCTGCATCGAAATGGAATTCATGAGAAAGAGCGGTTCTGGTTCAAGGAGTCTTGGAATCAGGGGAGATGATCTGATACTATCAGGCGTTGAGGATGCATGCAATTGCGTGGATCCACAACATCTCAGACAGAACGAGTGAGACCAACAGTTGGGAAAGGTAGAGTGTGTATTTTCATTGTATGATAAGATGAGATGGAAATGGGATGATGTCTATCTACTCTGGGTCTGCCGAATATATACTCCCCGTCACTCTATCCACCACCATTACCCCTGTATTTCTGTACACATGCCGTCGCTCCTTAAAGATGTACTTGGTGGCTGTGGTTGACCAAGTTTGGAGATGCACTTGGAGGTCGTAATCTTGCAGGTTTAGAGGTACACTTGTAGGCTGTGATCAAGCGAGTTTGGAGATACACGTGGAGGCCGTGATTGTGCGAACTTGGAGGCTGTGATCGATTGAGGTTTGTAGCAGCACTTGGAGGAAGTGATCATGGGAACTTGGAGGCTGTAATCTTCCGAGTTGAGAGATATACTTGGTGGCTGTGATCGAGCGAGTTTGGAGATGCACTTGGAGGCCGTCATCGACCGCGATTGGAAGACTACTAGGAGGCAGTCAATCTTGGAGCCGTCAATCTGGAGGCGGTAGTTCGGGAGGAAGGCGTGATGAGAGTTGAGATTCTATTCATTGGTTAACTTGTAATTGTGGGAATGTAGAGAATTGTGTACAACATGGTCTGCCGAGAGATGAGAGACTGGCTGTGAGCGGGAGACAGTCAATCATGGGATGATACAGTATGCGGTGTATGCTGTACTTGGTGTTAACTCTTGATCATGGCATGGAGAGATAGAGTGTGATGACTTAACTTCGTATTCTTAGGTGATGGTAGAGTTGTGGCCGAGAAAGAGATAGAAGAGAGGAGATGTGGGAAATCATCATGAGGAACTGGGACTTAAGAGAATTTTGTGTCGGAGTCAATTTGCCATACCCGATATGGCCGGTATAAGGCTCAATCCGGCGTGCAATTACACCGATACGAGGTCTTCTCAACCCAATCAGGCAAGTTGTACGCCTGATTTCCCACCTTCACTCATATCCTCCACATCGTTCTCATCGTCATCCCCCATCTCTCTCTTTCTCGTCCACAACTGTACCACGATTGCAGAACACAAAGTTAAGTTATCCCTCTCTATCTCTCCATTTCATGATCATGAGTTGACACCGAGTACAGCATACGCTGAGTGCAGCATACACCGAGTACAGCATACAACAAGTACAGCATAAAACAAGTATAGCATACACCGAGTACAGCATACACCGAGTACAAGCATACACCATGTACAGCATACACCGAGTACAGCATACACCGAGGACAATCATACACTGTGTACAGCATACACCGAGTACAGCATACACTGAGTACAGCATCCTCTCAAGATTGTTTGTCTTTCCTTCATTCTCAAGATTACAAGTTGACCCCTGAATGTAGCTTCAGCTTCCGGTGTGCCTCCCTACATAATCGACCGCTATGAGCCAGCTCTCCATGAGTGCTCAAAGTTAAAGTGACCTTGTCACATTCCCACGGTTGCAAGTTAACTAACTGATGAACAGAATCTCAGCACCCGGTGCGCCGTCCATCGACCGCGTCTAAGTACTCATCCAAACTCGCTCGATTACGGCCTCCAAGTTTGCATGATTATGGCCTCCAACTGCATTTCCAAAATCGCTCGATAACGGCCTCCAAGAGTATCTCCAAACTAGCTCGGTCACAGCCTCGAAGTGTATCTCCAAACTCACTTGATCACGCTCTCGGAGTGCATCTCTAAGTTCCCTCGATCACGGCCTCCAGGTGTATCTCCAAATACGCTTGATTACCACCTCCAAGTGCATCTCCAAACTTGCTTAATCATTGCCTCGGAGTGTATCTCTGAGTTCACTCGATCGTCATTTTCAGGCGTACCTCGAATTCAGGCGCACCTCGAATTGTCCTCAACCACCGCCTGCAGCCTCAGATTTCCCGTGTGTAGATGAGTAGCTATATAGATATATTGATGAGAATATAAACTGAATCCATGAGTTTTAAAAATCATTGAATGATAAGTAGTAGCTATGATTTCGAGGCACACCATCAGCGTTCCCAAAGCAGATGTTGCTGTTCCCAGACTGCTCTACAGTGATTCGGAGTGCTCCCAGACTTGTCGCCACCGCTCCCAGACTTATCGCTGGCGCACCCAGACTTGTCTCCGGCGCTCCCAGTTATTCCCACGTGCACCCAAAGTTCACTCCGGCGCTCCGAGGTGTTCCCAGACCTCTCACAATCGATCCCATGGTACTCCTGTACCAGTCATCAGAGATCCCAGTTACTCTGAAGGCTGACACGAATGCACTCCTAGGGTCTGATACTCTCCTGAAATTGACGCATCCAAGTTTACACTCCACATCCTCTCAGACACTCCTGGATGCTTCCAGAGACTAAAATACATTTTGCTGATGCAACTCTGGGTTGGCCGAGCTAGAGATCAATCTGGGTGCATGCAAATGGCGGCAATGCCGCCGCCATACCTTGTATGAGGGAAGAAGAAAGACTTGACATCTATACTAGTTCAATGAGCATTGCACTCTCACCACCATGTCGGCTGTGGAAAGAAATGAAGGAGTGACATAATATACAACTCGGCACAGTGTACAGACCAAACAAAAAAAATGGAACCATGCGTATCCACACAATTGTGTGGATCAGCGGGAAGATACACATCACTCTCCTAGACAAAGAATAGAATATTGTCACTTCACACTACAATACCTCCAAGCGATATTCACTACGACACTCCACTTCGAAACATACACCACTCAACCTTCAACTACACTCACCTCGAAACCTCTATAATGCACTCACCACCTCATACACAACAACACATCCACTACTGTACAATGAAGCCTGTTGCCCATATGAACCTTGACATCCGGAATGACCACACGCAGAAACCTCCATAGCTACAATCTTCTCAGCATACAATCAAGATGGGACTTTACTTAGGAATTGTAAATCAAATCAGCAGAGCACATGATGCTGGTCAAGTACATATAAAAGCGCGGCATGCCACCATCATAATGCAATGCACTCGATCATCGTAATGCAAGGACACCTGCATATTCACCGATATTCGACTCTCCTAACCATCAACCACATCAACCCGACCGAATACATAGTCACACTTGAGATTGGGAATAGAGTATGGGAGTAAGGCAAAAGGAGAACAGCGAAAGAGAAAGAGAGAGAGCACTATTTGCAAGTGCACATTCCACAACACCAAGCCTATGAGGACCACTCCAACGGGTCATTTGTCACCGCCAAGCATACCGGAGACTTTTACATTCTTTATTGTCCATATGCCCTTACCTCCAAATCTGGGGGAAGCTACGTGAAGAACACAATAAAATCAACGAATCTACCTCATCTCATCAAACATGCAGCCACTGCCACTGTAGCCACCACGATGACCTTCAACACCTGAATTGCACACCTATCATGGCACATTCAATGAGATATCCTCAGGCATGTACATCGACATTTCGACAATCATTCCTCTTCATACAGTAACTGAATAGGGCCCAGTATATGGCGATCTTTGAGGGCAACGTGGTGGAATGACGGAGTTACAAGGCTGAGAGCTCATCATCAACACTACACCACACCAATCGTGGTATCAAAAGAGAATTCGTGAAAAAGAGCAGTTCTGGCTGGAGGAGCGTAGGAAGAGGGTGAGAAGATGAGATAGGCTACCCGGCCGTGAGGAACCACACAAATTGCGTGGATCTAAGAAAATGCGCACAATGCCAGCAACTACAGTTATCTTGTATATATCAAAAGTCCACTTATATCAACCACCACACCGGTATTTACTGTTTCATCCAAACTCCCAAAATCCACCTACTGCGGATTGGAGGAAGCGTGACATCAATAATAAGGAGGAACACACCATGTAACTGGTAGAGATGGGTTTCTCAATGACTGCACAGATACGAGAGATGGATATCTCAACTGCACAGACACTGGAGATGGACTTCTCTGAGTACACAACAATGAAACGGGTGGAGATCGACTTCTCTGAGTACACAACAATCAAACGGGAGGAGATGAACTTCTCCCTGACCACGCGGGAACAAGTAGAATGGGTGAAGGCTACAGACATAGTACTCATGGCTGAACTGATGATGATGTTTCAGATGGCCACTATCCTCTGCCCGAGGCTGATCAGCCGTCGAAGGTGCCCGGCATGTACAGGGGTGGGATCACATCCTTCTGAGGAGGAGGTTGCACCACTGGTGTCTAGTGAAACCGTCATATACACTTGACATCTCCACCGCCCGAACGATATAGCCTGCCACGCCGCAGCCATGTCCAAGAAGTAAACACTACAATTGATGATACTGCCTGCGAAGTAGCAGCCATGACGAAGAAGTCAATACTACTATTGAATAAAGATCATGCCAACTACCACAATAAGCCACAACTCCTACCACTCCAGGCCTCTGTGGAAGCGATGATATGATTAATACCTCCATCTAAATTGAATAAAGCTGGCAAGCAACAAGCACATGAACTTCGGTATGACTTATACTCCTATTGACAGGGTAACTATATCGATACCACATCTCCCAATCACGAAGTTGATGACAATCTCTATATAATACTGCCGGAAGGCACTGATTCACCCACAATCTTCTCCACTCTCAAAATTGCAATCAATGCCCTTAATCAACCAAGCTATGAAGATCGACAATGAAGGCAACCAAATGGCAGTTAAACGAGAGGATTACCCGAAGCCCAACCGGTCATAGACCCTGCTCAAGATGCTTACCAGATGGCATATTGAAGAATAGAGAAACAATAGCCGAATGGCGTACCGAGCGGAATGCCGAATCCCCTTTTCGGAGACCCGGCAAATCCCTGTGGGCAAATAGCCTCTCCGTCCATACAGAAGTGAAAATTGAAGATGATCGAACCCACATCTTGCGAGAACTGACTAATCAACGAGCCTACCACAGAGCCGCACTAATGCAACACAGCTGCACGAATGCAACAGCACCGCACCTTAACATGACCAGAGCCGTCCACCTATGTCACAACCTGCTCTAAATATCTTTGAGAAACCTGTTGAAGAAACGAAACACGCTAATCAAAAAAAAACATACCTCCATGATGTCTCTCAACCACCCAAAAGAAGCCTGCTCCTCACGCATTCATTTGTGTTGTTTTTCTCTTCCCCTTTGGCCGCCCTCCTATTTCCTTCCAATACTGCTCCACCATGTCTTTTTCTTTTGCCATATTCTCCCCTGGCTCCTATGTGATATCATTTTCGTCCCAGCCTTCCCATTTCACTTTGTATTCCCAACTGGTTCCCTCAGAGCTTCGACGGTGATTCACGATTGACTGCACGACATAACTTGAGTCAGTGCACCTTGTCCGTACTGGTGGAGGTGGTCGCCGCCATGTGACCCTAGAATTGTCCGTGCAATCAACTTTGAGCCTGCTGACGTTAACTGCCATGTCCTGGATCGTCATGTCGTTTGCAAGGTCAAGTTTGACGGCATTCCCGCATATTCGGAGAACTTCTTAGGGGCCAATGGAACTACATACCAGTTTCCATCATGAAGAATGGACGTTGGCGTATGTAATTGGCACATCCTTTGTATTTAGAAATACCTTCGCACCGGCTGTGATGGCGGGGTCAATTAGACGTTGTGACTTATTAGCCTCCATTGTCTTTTTCTCCTGAGCGTCTCGCAACTCATCCCTGGCGACTGACAAAATCTGCTGCAATTGTTCGACGACTTCGCGGCCTTGAACTGATTTCGCTGATTCATCGCCTTGTGGCCACTGGATATCGGCAATGAAGTGTAGTTGCAAATGCGGCTCATACCCAAGATGGAGTTCAAGCGATGTCTGCTTCATCCAGCGGTGTACTGAGGGATTGTGAGCATACTCTGCTAATGGGAGGTAGTTGTCCCAATTGGCTTGATCGTGAGTGGCCCAGCCACCCAAGTATCGTACAACTGTCTTGTTCAAGTTCTGAGAGAGGCCATACGTTTCTGGATGGAATGCCATGGACATGAGCAGCTTCGTTTGCAGAATCCTCACAACTTCTCTCCAATAGTCTGCTGTGAAGTGTACATCGCAGTCCGATACAACTTCTTGAGGTATGCCGTGTAGACAGCCGATGTTGTCGATGAATATGCACGGAAATGCTGGGGCGTCATTTGATCCTCTACAGGCTTGCCAATGTGCTCTCTGTGTCATCTGGTTGATAAACATTACAATGCTGTCATAGCCACTTCCTGAGACCGGCAGGTCCGCTCTAAAGTTGATGCTGATTGTTTGCCATCAGCCGTCGGCCATAGGAAGTGGCTGTAAGAGGCCCACGGCTTTCCCTCTCCACTGGTTGGTTCGATGGCAGACATCGTAGCCTGCTACCTAATGCTGGGTATCGCGTAACATTTGCTTCCAGAAATATTGGTCTTTCATGTGTAAGTACGTTTGGTCCACACGGAAGTGTCACCCTACTGGAGTGTTGTGGGCCTCATGGAGGATTCCACGATGCATTGTCTTTGAAATACCCAACCGTCCTCTCTTCTCTGCCTTTCCTTCTTCCTCCTTCTCTGCCTTGTCATCTTCCTCCTTCTGTTTTGTCCATACCGTTATCTCCACTTCCTTACTGTCCATCTTCTCTGCCCTTGCCTTGTTCTCGGCTTGTTTCTTTTCCAAATCGCCACATAACCGCAGTAGGCCATTCTCTTCCAAAAACAATCGTTGTGCTCAATCCCATAATTTGTGTTGTTTTGCGGATGTGGTGGTTGGCAGGGGGCAGGGACTTGGATTGGCCAAGGAATGTGCAGTTGGCCCAAAGCATTGATTGTCAATTATGCCCACCTTGAAATCCTCAATCCATTCTCCGGCCATAGAAACTTCTAGTGCCAGTGGATGGCATAGCTCCCAACGGACATCCGGACGGTGAGATAACACGTCCACGACTGGATTCTTTACACCTGGGATCTGCGTGACTTCCAAGTCAAATTTTGCAGGATGGTGAGGATATCCATCTGTCGTACGGTGCGGTGTGGTTGTGTGAGTATCCAACTCGAGGTCGCCTGGTCCATGTGTACCAAAAATGGTTGTTCGGCTCGGTGTAGGATGAATTTCCAGCATATCATTGCGTCTTGGATGCCCAATTGTTCTCTGTTATATGCAGGGTATAGCATCTCCACATCATGTAATATTTGGCTGTAATAACTCAGTACCTTCTCTGCCTTCTCTTGCACCTAGGAGAGCACTGGGCCCAATGCATGCTGGCTAGCATCGAGACACCAGCAATATTTGGCTTCGAGGTCCGGTAGACCCAGGACTGCAGCATTCTAGAGAGCTTCAATTTGAGGGTATCAAAGGCATGCTGGCATTCTCAATCCCAGGCGAATGGAGTGCGCTTGACATTTCTCGGCTCTCCATGTTGCTGCCCAACACCACAATTTCCCTTCGGAGGGGTGCAAATGGTGTAAAACGGTAATGCAATGTGTGCAGAGTATTCAATAAATTTTGTATAGTAACTGGTGAGGCCCAGGAAGCCTCTGATGTCCTGAGTATTTTCAGGTTGAGGCCAATCCATTACTGTACGTGTCTTATGTTCCTGGGCGTTGATCCCATCGTTGCCAATGTCAAAGCTACAAAAATTCACTTTCTGACAAGCCTAGGCATATTTTGCACGTTTGGCTTTGAGACTATGTTCCGTCAGTACGGTCTGCACTTCACGGACATGTACGACAAGTTCCGACAACCTATGGCTGTAAATCATATCATGGTCAAGGTACACGATGATGAACTTCCGTTGCATTGGTTTCAAGATGCCGTTCGTCATGTGCATTAACTGGCTGGGTGTGTTCGCCAGGCCAAACGGCAAGGCTCGCCATTCATACAAACCAAATGTAGTCGTCAACGCCGTATTTCGCCTGGTGGCTGTTGCAATATGAATTTGATGGTACCCAGCTGTAAGGTCCCAGATTGTGAAGCGCCAGGAGCTGTGCATGGAGTTGAGCAAGTCCGCAATATGTGGAAGAGGATAACAATCTTTGGCGGTTATGGCGTTTACTGCGCGATAATCTATGCGCATACGCAGCGTACCATCAGGCTTTGGCCCGAACAATACAGGTAAGTCGAAATTGCTTCAAGAGGGCAGAATTCAACTGAAGCGAATCACCTTATCTGTCTGCCTCTGAAGCTCTTGTTCGTCACATGGAGAGATGCTGTATGGTGAGTGGAACCGCATATTGCCAGGTGGATTGATTGTAATTTTGAAGTTGGGTTGCATTCTTGTCTGCGAAATTGCTTAAGTTGGGTTCCCGAAAAGACCCTCGAATTGAGTCAACATGTCTTGGCACTCCCCCAGTGGTTCTGTCGGAAGTGAGTCACTATCGCTGCAGTGGTTCACTTTGATCAAGAAGGCCTGTTTCAACAAGCGGGTAGATATGTTTTTATGCTCTGCCTTCCGTATAATGTGGATGCTCATGAATTTGGCCTGCTCCACTAGTTCTTCATTGATGTCCAAGACGTGTAGGCCAGGCAAGGAATGTACTCGGCCGTCCCCCTTTCCTCCCAGAGGTTATTGGCAATCCACGTTTCATTGCTGTCATGGTTGGTTTGATATCGTCAGTTAATATCACGCGTCCATTTTGTGCCAAGCATAATATCAGAGCCCTTGAGGTCGTACAAGGTATATTCGGCCTTGTAGACATATGATGCACGGAGTCGTAGTTGCAATTTGAGTCATTGTCGTTCCTCGATGGCATCCTCTGCAATGATAATGGCCGTCTCCATAATCTTCTAAGCTGCCTCCTTCGCATGCAGGGCGGCCCCTGGGAGTTCTAGTTCATCAATAAACTTCTGCCAGACATAGTTCTCTGACGCACCATCATTTATCACTACCAATGCCATTGTGCAGCTCCAGCATCCTGCTGTTGTTTGGTATCCTATATTCCCATTAACCCTCAGTAGACCGACCACCGAGTCATCTAGTTTACTAGCTTTCAAGTGTTGATAACAGGTGAAAAACTTGAATTGACTATCTGGCACCAATTTGCCACCCTTTTTGTTTGACGATGCCATACATGATGGTGTTTGTATGGGAGGCACAGCCGAAGCTACTGACCTCCGTCGCCTTTTCCCGGCCCAGAGTTCCAGTGTGAGCGACTCTCCAACTCCCTCTCCGCCTGACTGTCTGTGTTCTGCTTAGCATTGTGTTACTCGGCAAGCAGCCCACTCTCGTTGTTATGGGTTAGTGCACCTCCCTATTTCTTATTTTTACTTAAGCATTCAGACTCTGCTGTCAAGACCTTGATGTCGATCAAAGCTTTTCGGAGTAGCATCCTCATCATGTCACGGTGTGGGCAATCGCAAGAGATATGACCCACCTGGCCACAGTTATAGCAGGTCAAACCGTCATCATTGGCTGGGCCAGCTGTGCCAGTTGTACCACCTTACTTGGAGTGCATGTTGCTAGCTGAAGCTTTCATAGTTGTGGTAGTATTGGGGCCACTTCCATGTTGGGACTTGTTGAGAGACGTGTCCAATGCGGCAAGGTGTTCCATGCGCTTTTTGAGGTTTGGTGTCCTAAAGCGCATTCCAATATAACGAACCACATCTTTATAAACTCCCTGGTTTCCCTGTTCAATCTTATATCCATAAATGTTGGCTAACATCTCGGCAGGCATTGCCTGGTGCAGATCCCATTTCGAACATAAGTGACAGACACGCTCGGTAGTCTCTGTGACACAGTCTCCCTCTTTTAGGCTCAGTTCTTCCCATTCGCGTTTGACCAGGTCCAAGGCACTTGACAGGATAAACTTAGATTTCAGCATTGTGCAAAAGGTGGATTATTCGATGGGCATACTCATTGGGGAAGGGTGCGTGGCCCAGACTGCTGCGTCTACTTTCAACTGTAGCAATGCTTGCTTTCCGCAGCCTGTTGTGCTGACCCATCCAATGGCCTGGACTGGATCCTTGAAGTGTCGCTCCAAAACAAAAAAAAAGGCGGTGACATCGTCCAAGGTTCATTTGCCCTCATATGTCGGAAGGTCAGAAGACTTGACAGAGAAGCCATTGCTTCCAGCCAGCCGAGAGGTTGCCTCGGTGGAAACATGGATCCCGAATTGGCCAGAGGTCAGTTCTGGGGAGCCATGAATCTCGAATTGCCTGGACACGGTTGGGCGGTGTTCAGCGCCAGACTGGCATATACTTGGTTTGTTAACAGTTGTTGAATGACGCGTTTGAACGCTTTGAAATAGGATTCCAGCCTGCTCTTCTCTCACGAGAGATATCTGACTTGGTGCAGCAGCATGTCCTTCCCCTGCCAGAGTTGTGCGATGTCTGCCTTCTCCTGTGTCCTCGGCTCTGACTTGCACTTGTCGAGTGGTCTCTCCAGCTTGGCAGATCGACATTTTCCAATCTGAAGCTCTGCTACCAACTCCCCAATGTCCTGCTGAGCGGCCACTAATAGGCTGCTCGGGCTGTCGTGGATGGACTTAGTCGCATCAAAGTGTTAGCCTTACTGGCCAAGCTCTCGTTGAGGTTGCAAATATGGGCAATTATCGTGGCTTATTCAAGGCTCTCGGAATGGTTAGCATGAATGATTTCCAACTGGATCTCCTCCGTAGCCCTTATCCAGTTGATTGCTAGGTCAGATCTGACCCCAGGGCAGTCATCGATGACATTGATTTGGTTTGTGACGTATTCTGTTCTGCGATGTGTTGTAGGTCAGAAGCCTGCGGTGGCTGAGGTCTGAAACCTGCAGCTATACCTAATTGGGTTAGCTATGTCAATTTTGTAAGTAAAACTGGCATGGTGCGCGTCGTGCATGTTGTGTGTAGCTGGAACGCCCGCAAAGGAGGAAGACTCCTGTGATGCCTCCGAGCGCCCTGCAGTGCACTGGTCAGAAGATGAACCAAGTGAATCCACCAGTGTGCGTTGTATTGCGATCAATTCTGATGCTTGTGACACCATCAGCAGTCGAGTTTTCCTACCAATGTGGGCAAATAGCCTCTCCATACGTATAGAAGGGAATGTTATTGATGATTGAACTCACATCTCGCTAGAACCAACCACTATGCGAGCCTCCTGCAGATCCGTACTGACGCAACAGAGCTGCACCTTAACATGACCAGAGCGGTCCACCTACAATCCCAACCTGAAGTCTACCACAAAGTTGACAAGCAAAGTCAACCAAGTTGGCCAACATTCACTGACAGTCCGGCACTACTGAAATCAGCCTCCACCAGAGAGCTTTCATCAGGGGACAAGGATCAGGGGGAGTAGATCACAGGAAAAAATTACCGCAACAGATCATGGGAGAAGGAAGAAGCCAACCACGTTATCCACCAGGATGCCCACCAAGATGCCCCCCAAGATGCCCCCCCGGCAGCATTCTACTGAGTTGACTGCCAAGAGGTTGGCTGGAAGGTCACCGATGCTCTATTCCGAACGTCATTACTGAGAAGCATATTCTGCCAAGTGCAAATGACTACGAAGGTATTCCATAGAGTATGCGAATACACTGTACAACAGTTTGGAAGAGCACAACTGTACTTCAATACATGGTGAGTAAAACCACCTACTGAGGTGCTGACATGATGGATATGCTGTGTACGATTGATGATCACCGATGGCTACGACATATACTGGCCGATGACACTTGCATCAATGATGAGTGCAGAGCGCAAGCAACCATCGATACCAAGTGATGAGCACAAGCTCAACCATCATGGAAAGTTGATAGAGGGTTGGATTTGAGGTTGTTTCACTTTTCTTGTGGGCACCCAGATTTCTTTGTTTCTTTATGGATCGCGATTCACAGCTACAGTAGTACTCTTTCCCTCCTAACTTTTGTGGTGTTTCAAGGAGGCTACTATGGGAATCACTTCTTTTCATCTGTTCATCTGTTTCTTACTTTACGGTGTATAGGAAGAGGGGAAGTACTGCATGATAGGTCTCTGCCATCTGAATAGTGGAGATGATTCTCATATGGCCGGAGGTGAGTTTGATATGACTGGTGATTGTTGTTGGCCTGAAGGGTCTATACGTAGAGGAGCACACATGCATTCACGCTTCTACTCGTATGTATCTGGCCTTGTGGCACTCTTACATAATATACCATCAAGCTTCTCTAGTATTGCTATTTCAACACATACTCAATCTGACATCTTCAATTATCACTCGGAATTCCAAATTAGATCAACCTTCCGGATTTGTTCACCTACTGGTAATATCTCCATTACCCTACCATCATATCAAAATATCAACGACAGTGATTCAGCCAATCTTTAACCAGATGTGTATAATCTTTAGATCGGTATTGGTGGTAGGATATCAATCGTTAATGGTTACTCCATATCGGCAGGAAACATTATTCCTGGTCGCCAAACAAATGACTACTTCCTCACGCACAAATGGTATATTTCTAGACAGATGTGGTGTCGTCAACATCGGAACATTATAACATCTTGAGATATGCAGAGTCATATACAGGATCAGTCGATACCGGTTCATTGACATTTCGGAGCACAGTCAGCCAAATGGATTTATAAGAATCACACCGTGTTTTAACCACACATCCTTGTTCTGGGGCAAATTGGACTGGCGATTCATAAATCCTGAGTGGCGTGGGATGCTCTCGGTTCAATATATGGCAAAACAATTCAGTTGCAGAATCCTGTATATTTGGCTCCCATAAAACATAGTAAGATTAAGAGTTCTGTCATTTGCCGCGATCATTAAACCGTTACGTACCCGGTGGGTATATGAGATCCCACTCTCACTGGCTCTTGGTGACAACAACATAAGTGTTGATAATTGGCTTCAGATAAGGTCATATCCATATGAGGTATCGCCAATAGCAATAGTGTCGCATTATGAGCATAATACCTTGATGACGTAATTAGTACTCATGGAAGTCAGAACTCAGCCATCAATGGTAGAAGCCAAGGATGATAAGGCAGTTACATATGTGAACTCCAAAACAGGCTTTGGCAGACTTGGTATTGTCCTGGGTGTAGATCGTCTGAAATATATCAGTGATACCTACATGGAAGAAGGACATCAATAACATTCTATCTAACATACAATCTATATTAGGAATTATCTACACATATCTATTGACCTTCTTGACCTGGAGGTTAAGCCTTCACTGTATTCCCATGTATTATATATTAGTTCGGTATCAAATCCAATGAGGATACTTCTCTCTTGATGTCCAGAGTTGTATGTTCATCTTCAGTTCTATATCACGGATAAACCCATCACTAAGTATACTTGGTTATTCTTAGTACCTTCATTGAAGCAAGGCTTTGATTGGGAAGAGAGCAAGATGATACTTTGGAGTCCACAAGAGGTTCGATGAACCAGCCCGATAATGTGGTGGTTTAAAGAATACCTCTGCTAAGTTACTCATCAGTCGGCACTACTCCTTATGCTGAGGCGAAACTACTTTGCTCTTTCTTATTGGAGAAGTCAATATCGGGAGTCGTCGTACTCAAGACCAGTCTGTCCTTGGTTATAGATGCCGGTTGCTAGGACAATACACAACAAGTCCGAATGCAGTCTGAGAGCAACACTATAGTGTGATTGTCCAAAGAATATTTCTTGAAGGAAACTCTTCAGTCTTGTACATCAGTATATCGATAGCGTAAGACGATACACTCTGGTCGATACTATCTTCTATGAGCAGATAATAGAACAGTTACCTTGTTACCTTGCGTGGTAATCCTTATACATATCCTGAGCCAAGCTTTAATCATTCTTCTCATTCCCAGTCAGGAAGTCATCAGCGGCTCTGATTAATGAGGACTTAAGGTGGATCTCCTGGTGTTACACTATAAAGTCAACACCATACTTTCGCCTGAGAAGCTATATGTGAGTTACTAGTTCACTATTCTCCACAACAGGCTCGTCATGGCACCTACATTGAAATGTTCCCAATATATCAATGTGACAGACCGCGCTGGTTATCACACATCATTATTCGAACCCGAACCCTTCAATCCTTACTTTTCGCTGAAACATTTATTCCCTTACCACGCTCACCATTACATTGATTACAACGCCTTTGGAGATCTCATTTGGGATAGTCCGAATACAGTCTCTGCCAGGCACCAGTATTATTGGATATTGTGAACATTGGAACAATGCTGGAGGTTGACGACCCAGTGTTCAAGAAATGGTGGAACAAGTACCCAGGCTTTGATTACTGCTGGGGGAAAGTCCAGGCTGTTGTGCTATCGAATACGAAAGCGATACAGAAACATCCAAGGATCCATTGTCAGGATCATTTGGCTAGTGTACTTCATTTATCTTGTCAATTGTCCATGATGATGTTGCCATGTCGTTGGGTCAATGCTAAACTAATTCGTCACTGGTTATGGGATAGATGTTCAATGTATTCTAGGTCACCTTGAAGTCATATTCTTTATTGGTGCGGTTTTCAATATCAGAAAATCGAATAACGCTGCCAAAACAGATTCGGAATGCGAAGCAACATTCCATACTGTTGTCAACCAATAGTTCTGTTTTAGAACAATTCCCTTCTGTACAACCATATGATGACTACTACATGAATGGGTTGTGAGGTCTACATCGATAATGACCTTTATGATGACCCGTGGTGTCAATCTTGCATCAATTCCAATTCTGACATAACGGACAAAGATACTGACAATGATAACTTTACGGCAGACAAGGAAGTCGTTTGGTCATTGGCTTATGAAGAGATGTATCATCCAACAATCTTGACACGAATATGGGACTTTTCTACATTTGACCATTTTGTTGCGCTGCCTGTTAGATGGAGTGTTTTTGGTCGCCATGATTGTGAGTCTACGTCTGAAGAACAAGATGAAGTATATGCTGAGCATATGCTTGACTGGAGGACCATTACTTACCAATGTTCTGAATAGTTCCAATAGCATGAACTAGTGATGGAATCCTGTTGCGCTTTGTATACATAGTATGTCATACGAATGTCCGGTGAAAGATTTGGAATTTAAATTTCATTATCTTTTGATTTTACAAATTCAATTTACTGTTGCTGTTGACAATGTTAGCAATGCTTTTGGGTTACCCGGCTGCAGTCCGGGTGGTCCGGTCCGGTTTCTTACCCGGAAACCAGGGGTAGCCACCGGGTTCAGGGATGGGTTTTAACCGGACCGCGGTTCCATTTTATGGTTTCTTCAACTTTGGCTCCAATTCAGTATTTGAGTTTTGATTGGATCACGACATGGTCAATATGTAAATTGTTCAGCTTTAGCGGCTCATTCACCTCCTCAATCCAAATTTGCGATCCGACTGATAGTCGTTGAATGGTAGGGAAATAATGACTGAATTTCAGCGAATGGGGCGGGGTATCGATCACTACTAAACAAATACTTGTCGGATTGCAAATCTGCAAGTGGGAGGTGCAAGATCGACTAACACTGCACAATCTACGTATTGATCATGTTGTGATACGATCAGAACTCAAATACTTAATTGGAGCAAGAAATGTTGACTTTTCAGAAGCAGGTGTGTGTAGAAACCCGTTGCAACAGTTCGGTTCCGGTTTGGAACCGGACCCGGAACTGACCCGGGAATTTTCACCCATTGCTAACACTAGCTGTTGAACATACTACTTTGAAATTAGTGTTCGCAACGGGTCCGGGAAACCTGCCAGCAGTCCGGGATTGGATCGCACAATCGGCTTGGTTCGGTTCCTCATAAGCAGAATGTATTTTCGTCTCGGGAAGACTCCAGGAGTATCTGAGATGATGTGGAGTGTACATTTAGAAGCATCAATTTCAGAAGAGTATCGGACCTGGGAAGGTCATTCCGGCCAGCCTTCAGAGTAACAACAATCTCTGATGACTGGTACAGGAGTACCATGGACGTGATTGTGATATGATTCGTAACACGCCGGAGTGCCGGAGAGAACTTTGGTGCTCCTGGAGGTGTTGGTGAACCAATGCAGAAATCGCAAAGAAACTGTGAGAGATGCTAGGGTTTGTATAGATATTCATTCGGAGAACTGCAGGTGTTATCTGTGACTCTCCGGATGTCCACGAGCAATCAATTTCCCTCAACCGCGAATATCATGTATGGATTATTGTTCATCATCAATTCTGAATCATACTGCCTACCATCTCTTTCAACACTGTATGTATTGCCTCGCTACATTATGGTACCAAAGAAAAAGACATGTGATTCAAACATACACTCTGGCACACCGAAACAATAACCTGAGTAAACAAACAAAAGATATCAATTAAACATGGTGTCGATGTCATCAACTTCTTCTCCCATCTCATCAGGTCCAACGAATGCAGGAACACCTAATTCATGAACGGCGCAAAGAAGCTGGAGGTACTCCATGTATTTGCTGATTATTCGTACCTGGCAAGTGGCTGAAATTGAATTCCAATGTAGTTTAGCTCGATTTGTGATATCTAACAAAGGTGTAATAGGATGTTAGCTAGCTGTGAATCAAAATTGGGGTTTGAAAGGCAATATGATATATTGGAATGGAAAAGGGGACCAGCTACGAGGGAAAAGAGGAGCACCAGGTGGGAAGTGCTGAGTTGCAAGAGTATGGGATGAAAGAGAAGAGTGCCAAATCAATGCTGCGGAGTGCCGATGGGGATTGAGGCGCATCCAAACTAGCGGAGGAGCGCTGAAAGAGGGGGGATCCGCAATGCGGAATGAAATAATGGAGCACCAATCCTGGTGGAGAAGGGCCGATGGGGATTGAGGAGTGCTCTCTCAGGGAAGGAGCACCGACAAGGGGGGGGGTGGGTAAGGTGTGTGGAATCCACAATTTACGCT
>Ga0307515_10004100_pt1 | contig 30345 bp, 22 predicted proteins | sample 17_EM_MG_FD_194513 | JGI IMG/M metagenome (GOLD analysis project Ga0307515, IMG submission 194513) | Populus trichocarpa ectomycorrhiza microbial communities from riparian zone in the Pacific Northwest, United States - 17_EM | ecosystem: Host-associated > Plants > Roots > Unclassified | place... | reverse complement strand
TCTCAATTGAGTTTTGATTTTCAATTGACCCAAACCCAAGCCTTCTTTTTTCAATTTAGTCCCCATTTCTCTAAGACCTCTTCAATTTAACCTTGAATTTCATCCAAATAAGGTCCAATAAAGGCCCGACATTGGGAAAGAAAGAGAAAATTGAAAAAGAAAGAGATAATTTCTATGTCTCGAGTTGTTGGGGTGCTTTGATTTTTTAGTAAATATTAAAAAAAAAGGTTGGTGACACGTGCCAGCAGAGTAAATTATAAACTAGTCCTTTCTAGTTTTGGAAAACCAATAAAATAGTTCCTCTAATTAAAAAAAAAATTAATTAAATATTATAGAAAATAAAGATTTTATAGTATTGAAGCCATAAGTGTTAAATAATTACAATATATGGAAAAGATAGATTAAAAAAATGAAAGATAAAGAAAAATAAAATTTTAAAAATTTTTTTTTGAATAAGTGAGAAATTTTTTATGGTTTTTTACTTGGATAGAATGTAAATTTTCACAAATATATATTATCGAAATAGAAGGTGAAAATTATATTATTGGTACAAAATTACCTTCATTAAAAACTCTCTGAACTGATATTAGTAATGTTAAAACGAAAAAGGATCAAAGTGAAACATTACAGAATTTATAGGGACAATAATATACAATAGCCAACAAATAAATCCATCCTATCCTCACTCTCATACCCCCTCCACCTCTCCCTCTTGACAAATTTTAATGATCCACGCAAGCTCAACAGAATGTGGAGAAACAAGTGAAGGAAAGGAGCTTGGATTGAATTGGTATTTGATTTCTTTCTTTCTCGTTTAATTTATAATTTTCTCTTGTTTTTTTTTTTTTTACTTTTCCATTTGATTCAAAACCCATTTTGTGGCTTTTGCATTGAAATTTGAAGTAAGAGACTAATATTTGATAATTGATTTGATTGCAATTGATAGATTGGATTGGATTGGATTGTATTAGGATATTTCATTTTGTTTGAACAAATTAGAACCAATTATTTTGGAGGAATTAGGAGAGAAAAAAGAAGGAAAGAATGGATTTTCAGATGATGAGAGTGCAAAGCCTCTCTGAAGGGGGCATAGCAGAGGTGCCAGCCCAATATATCCAGCCCCCTGAGGAACGACCGCCCATTAGTGATGACCTCACAATAATAGATAACAGTGATGAAGAAAATGTCCCCATGATTGATGTTTTTGGGTTCGACTCGGAGCAGAGGGATACTGTTTGCAAACTAATTGGTGATGCCTGCGCCCAATGGGGCGCCTTCCATATTACCAACCATGGAGTTCCATTTGAGTTGCTGGACCAGATTAGGGGCGTAGGGTTATCTTTCTTTAAAGACTGCCCCGACAAAGATAAGCTCAAATATGCCTGTGATCCCAATTCTCCTGCTTCTCAGGGGTATGGCTCTAAGATGCTGCGCCCTGAAGCTGAAGCTGAAGCTGAAGCTGAAACCTCAACTGTTTTGGACTGGAGGGACTACTTCGATCACCATACCCTACCACTCTCTCGCCGTGACCCTTCTCGCTGGCCCCACTTCCCTTCCAATTACAGGCAAGTTGTGGCACATTATAGTGATGAGCTCAAATTGGTTGCACAGAAGCTGCTGGGGCTTATATCAGAGTCTCTGGGACTGCCAACTTCTTGCATTGAGGATGCTGTCGGGGAATTTTATCAAAACATTACTATAAGCTACTACCCTGCTTGTCCTCAACCGCATCTTACACTGGGTCTTCAGTCCCATTCTGATATGGGTGCCATCACACTTCTCATCCAAGACCATGTCGGGGGCCTTCAGATTTTCAAAGACTCTCGGTGGATCACTGTCCATCCTCAATCTCATGCTATTCTTGTTATATTGGCTGACCAAATGGAGGTAATTGAACCATTACTGATGTTTTCATTTTCCGCTATTGACATGCTTTTTTGGTGCTCTTGTTGGCTTAACTGCAGTTTTTTCTTAATTTTTTCCCCGTGTTTTCTAACTAACGTGGACAGGAAGGCGATGAACTGTGTTTATGTATCTGATTGAATTGAAGCTTTTGCTTAATAATGCTAGATAGTAAAACAAAATCAAGAGGGAAAAAGGATGCGTTTTGATTCTCATGTACTCATGTCTCATGCAAGTTAACATTTTGCGAGATTTTCGCAATCATGTGGGTTCGTTGTGAAATCTTGAATCTATCCTTGTGGAGTCTCTATTAACATGCTGCCACATTCTTAGCCCGCAACAAATGGTCAAAACCAATGGTTCTCGTATAAACTACCTTCTATTTCACAAGAAAATTTTTCCACTATAGCTCTTTCCTATGTAATGGTTGGATTTTGAAAGGTCAAAGTGATGGGTATTTTCCATTTGAGCTCTTATCAGTTTACCTTCTACAAAATCTTATATCCATTAATGTGCCACCCATGTGTTTAGTCATTTTGTTGCTTTAGTTGAAATACACTTTGATCAAAAGTTTAATGGGAATCACTTTGCCTGTAGATTATAACCAATGGGAAGTATAGGAGTGCTCAACATCGAGCCATTACAAATTCCAGCAGTCCACGGCTCTCAGTTGCCACCTTTCATGACCCGGCCAAGACGGTGAAAATATCCCCTGCTTTTGAGCTAACTAGCAACTCATCCCCGCCCAAGTACCGTGAAGTTAAGTATGGAGATTATGTGTCATCATGGTATACCAAAGGCCCAAAGGGGAAACGGAACATCGATGCCCTCCTCATCAATAGTTAGATCTTCCCCGTTTTCATGTTGACCTGTTCTGTTTTCTTGCTTTGATGGGAAAAAGGAATTTATTAGGATAAGCATATGCCTCTACATTTAATCTTTCAGGATTTTTGTGTTTCATTGTTATAGTGTTTCTCCATGGATGTCTTTGATGGTGTTTCTCCTTTAAATATTTTTTGGGATTGGACAGTTTTTGTTTTTTCTAGTTTTTTTTTTCAGCTGCTCTGTTCCTCCGAAGGTTGTCTTTCCTTGCCATGATGCCTTTTCATAGAATATTTTGTGGCATATTGTGATATTTTGATCCCATAAGCTATTCCCATAATCTTAGCTGTACTAAGAATTACTCCCATATTTGTTAATATAAAAGGTTGGAAATCTAAGAATTTGGGTGAGCTCAAATTGACAAAAATCTCGTGTATCTATTTTGGGCTTGTGAGACAGGCAACATTTGGTTGCTCATAAAATCTCAAGACTCGTGTCATTTGGGATAGCAATTGACATTTTGACATCTTCGAAATACCCATAATATGTTTGAACTTTGGTATTATATTATATTTAAGGTAAAAATTGCCTAAATGTATATACTACCGGCTCTAAAACACTACCATGTGCAAATAAACTTTTTCAGAGATTCCTTGATCCGCCATATCAAGTTTTATTTTAAATAACATAGGTAGAAAAAATAATTTTTAAATTAACACAGTTAAACAAACTAAGAAAATAACGTTAAATAACTTTTAATTTAATTGTTGGATTGAATTAAAATTGACAAAATTCTCCAGGTAGAAAATTGAAAAAGCTTTAAAATAAAACTTGAAAGTTACTATGCAGGATTTTTTTTTTTCTATTTAGCTTAGAACTTTTAATAGTATTTTATTATTTAACTATTAGTTAAATAGTTTAAATTGTGTTTCTCTTCGTAATACAACTAACTACGTTGTGCTATTTTTTTTTTTTTTTTAACTATGCTAGTTTATAAATTGTTTTTGCACTTGTGATATTAAAAATAAATAAATAAATAACTCTGAAATGTTATTTTGGAAGTCTACTATTGAACAAAACGCATTACGTGGAAAATATAATATATTCGTGCAAAGGCAAAGTTCAATAAAAAAAAAATCTATAAATGCATGCAAGTCGAAAGCTTATAGCATTAATCCAGTGACAGTGTTAAATAATAATCCTGATTCCCATGTATCTTGTTCTTCCCTTTACATTTTGCATGGGTTCAAAATAAACATGTAAGCTCACAACACAATACAATGCACGTTGGTATGAAACCCTTAAATGCACTAAAAGAATTTAGGAGCAAGATTTGTAAAGTAGCATGCAGGTAGTAAGCACCTCTTGGATTAGCAAGTGCACTAGAGAGTTGAAAAAATAATACACTGAACACAGTGGTTATATATACGAAACATGAAATAATTGCACAGCTTCACCGGAAAAAAAAAATACAACTAATGATATATGAACATACCATCGGAGTAGTAGAATCAGATAATGTTACAACAACGTCATAGTTCTGCAAGAATGGCTGGGATGTAATGAGATAACTCTGCAGTGAGCGATTGAAATCCGTTCACAAGCTGCGTGTGGAAATCTTGATCTTCCTCTCCAATCAATCTAAAATGTACACGAATGGCGCGCTTGCAAACAGCCATGAATTCAAGCAAGGCAGCAATGAGTTGCTGCAGTTCTTGAGAACGCAACCTTGTAGCAGGCTCACCCGACAGGAAGGCCGTGCAGACACTCAAAACGCCGCTGTTTACCTGTAACAAAGCAGATAGCCGTAAGAAAAGTGAACTTCGCTTGGCCATGGTGACCAATGGTTGGAGAACATGATAAAAAGAACAATTTTATTTCGATTTTAATTGAAAATATGGAGGAACTTCGTTAAGAAACCCAACAAGCAACTCACTTGAACGGCAACACTGCCTTGGAGAATTCTCTGCAAACTTTGGAGACGTGGAAGCTGATCGCCTTCAGAGCTGCGGGGCTCCTCAAGCTCGTTTCGTAAGGCAGCTGTTCGAGTTTCAATCATTCCAATTGCATTCTCGACTGGTGAGAACTCAAGAGATTCAGATTTCATTACCAAAAGCCTGTTCACCAGAGCAGGGAATGAGCCTTCAGTCTGAAGAACTGTCCTCCTCTTCCATTGGTCTTCCAATCCACCTTGGGTTTTACCATTTTTTGTAAATGGAGTGTCAAACAAGAAGCGGTCAAAGACACGTGCCCGGACAGTTCCAGTGGAAAGAGAAAAGATCCTTTCCCTTCTGCTTCCTAAATCTTCATCTTCCATGACCGGATCAACAGCAGTTATCTGCAGGTAGCAGACTCCGGGCTGCAGCTCGTCAGCCTTTACTTGCCTAGAATCTGGAATAATATGCAAAGTGTGATTGTCGTCCATCCTAGACTCATAAATATGACTAAGTTTCTCCATTATGTCACCTAGCCGTACATCACGGGGCTCTCGGTATACATATTCCTTCCTATCTAGTTTCCCAAACCTTTCACCATAGAATCCCACCCTATAGTATGTGGCATCAGTGAACGGAATTGGGCTTGATTCCTGCTCCAGAATTGATTCATAGATATCAGTAAGCATGGTGTGACATTTAGCCAGCTGCCCATATGCCCTCCTACTTTTATGAACTGGTATTACAAGCTCCAGAATGTTTGCACAGAAATGAAAAAGCTCAGCTTGAGAGAAAAGCCTATTAGCAAGCTGTAGATATTTTACAGCAGAGTCCACTGTGAGCTTTGAAGAACCATACCCCTCTACCTCAGCTGCAGATGCCTCAGCAGTGATCTCACTGCTGACCATTGGGCAAATTTTACGTAGAGAGATCACGTGATCTTTGCTCCACACACCATCATTCCTAGCCACAAGAGCCTACGATAATTAAAGTAAATATATCAGTTGAAAAAGGATAAAATGTAGGCAACCATCACTCCATGATCACAAACTCATCTTTCCAGTTGTCCACTACACAGCTAGAAAATATCAGTCATAAACTACAAATCATGGAAGAATCTTGAATCAAGTACATAATTCGCTTTGGTTTAAATACAATTCCATTAGACTCAAATTGTTGAATTGCATGATTCAACACAAGCAAATAAATAAATAAATATGAAATAGATGGTTCGAGAGGATTTGTGCTAATTGCAAATTGATTTCTCCAGAGATCACAAGAGTTAATAACATTCAACACCACATAAACCAAAGATGTTAGTACTGCCTGGACAATTAGACAAGATCTTTGCAGTTCTTTCCTTTTTCATCTTATTTTATTGAAACCAATAGAAAACCAACCCCGAGAAAAGCGAAAAGAGAAACAGTTTGGGAGTCTTATTTTAACTTTCTAACACTTTGAGTTCAAGGAAGCCCTGAAAACATAAAAACACAAGGCAGAGTGGGTGAAATAGAACAAGAGTGAGAAATAGACATTTTATGATTAAATGATAGTTGATAAGAAAACATGTCATAGTCTGCAAGAGTTTTTAACAAGACAGTCGTTCGCGGTGAGATTTGAACCTGCATTTCTTACATTATGCTAAAGTTCATATCAATGGGAAGTTAGTCATGTCATTTAACAGGTTCAATCAATCAATCATAGACAGGCTACATAATTTAGGTGTTCATCTTTTACTATATCCAAAAGATCTCTAACTCCAACAGTTCAGAATTAGATTCAATTCGCTTCTCCAAAAAGATGATCTCTCTAAGTGAGAATTCAAATCTCATTTTAACCTCCATAATCAATGTTTTCTGTATAACAAATAATGAGAATATTGATAAGTTGAAGAAAATTACACCAAAATATAAATACTTTTACTCAAATTTTAAGTGGCTAGAAAAACTCTCATCAGTTGAATTGGCTTCTCCAAAAAGCAACTATTTTGTGACAATGGATTTGGAACAATCAGTAAGCATTTAGCTTCAGGTACAGTTCTGACAGACTCGACATTTTAAGGAGCAATATGACAGTCTCCAACAATTTCACCTTCCAGTTGATGGCAACTCACCTTCAACAGAGAACAGTGGGAAAAAAGTGTAAAAGATGCAAAAGATAAATTCAGAATATGACAAAGCAGCAACAATTTAAGTCATTTGCAAGTTTTGGGTGTTGGCAGCTTAGAAGATATTTACGAGGACAGGATACTGTTTAAGCATATCGTGAAGAATTTCTCTCGGTTGGTGTACAACAAAATGAAAGGGCAATCTAATTAATTCATTCAGTTGCAACCACACATATTAGTAATTTACCTGCATTACAACACCAGCAACAGCCACAGCACACTGTGCAGCTTCAGCCCAAGACTGCATTTCCTGATGCGCATCGCATAAATGCAGTAACCACATTATGTGAAGATCAGGAACAGGAGCAAATGCCATTGCTAGTTTATAGAAGCTCTCTGCAGCCGCATATCTATCCACAGTCATTACAGAACCCTGTTAAGAAAGTTGAGAACAGATGATTCTGTCAGAGCACCAGCATTTAGTCGTAAATCTAGCATGCATTAGTGATGTCAAAGAACCAGTTCAACCTAAAAGCTTAAGCAATCAGGTGAAGTTCCAAGAACGGTTTTATATCTCTCTAACACACTCCCTCAAGTGTCCTTTGGACTTGAAACTTGCACATGTTCATCATTACCTTGTGCTTAATTTAATTAATTAGAATAGGGTTGTTCAGATTCAAACTCGTGACAGTTTGATCATCAATATGATATCATGTTAAAGAACTATTTCAACCCAAAAGATTGAATTATTAGGTGAAGCCCAAAGAATGGTTTTATATTACTCTCTAACACACAAGATAGGGTAAAACTCATCCCAATTCATTGGGAAAAGAACCACATAATCCATGATAATTACAGAAATGCCCTTTCCTAATTCAGGAAAACAGCTTACGCAAGAATGTGCTAGGGGTTACAACAAGGAGGATTGGGAGGAAAACGTTGCCAACACTACTTGCTTATATGCCCAATCCCACCAATCCATTATGTCCGTATTAAATGACCAGTCTCTGAAATAAAAAGCTGATGCAGATATTAACTTACCAAGAGTGCATGTTCAAGGCTAGCATCAAGGGCCAGGATAAGGCAGTCTGAGAGATATTTCACCTCACTCCAGGACCACCTATTGTCTGCCAACTTTTTTGGAACTGCCACCAGAGCACTTTCAGGAACTCCACATTCCCGTAGTAGGTCAGGAGTCTTCAATTCATCTGCCACCTCCTCCAAAGACTTGCGAAGACGCTTTGCTTCACCACTCTCCTCTAGCATTCCATCAGACTTCATCTGAGTCACTTGCACATCAGACATCAGCTCTGACAGTGTGATAGTCAGCATGACCCTCAACCTTGCTGTTTGCATGAAGTAATAGAAAGCGCTCTGCAAAAACAGAAGAAAATGACAATTGATGTTATATAAGTTGAAAATTACAACATATGCGGCAAACCAGAGCATGTAAAAAAGCATACCCTGACAAGAATCTGGAGGCCAATAACAGCTCTTTTCTTGACACTTTCGTTTCTAAAAACTGCAAGCCGAAGAAGATGGAAAGCAACCTGCTTTAAGAAACGATCGTTCTCCCTGGCCATTAATGTTGCCCCATGAAGATCAAACACATTGTTAAAGACAGGAAATAGAGCTTTCCAGAAAGACAATGGTTGATTTCGAGAGAAGAAGCTCGTAAATATGGCTGTGAGGCAATCAAGTTTCCCATAATCAGTAGCAATGCTATGGGAAGCTGCCATCATAGAAAACTTCTCAGTTATTTCCAGAACCTGAAGACTCACAGCAGCACTCAAGTTTTCTTCCCAAAGCTCCTGAAGTAAATGCCAAAGCTATCAGCTACCTAAATTATTGGTCATATACAGAAATATAATATTTTGCAAAACAATACGGCCCATTGCAGTATGAGAACAAGCACATGAATTCTCCACAAGAATATACCAGTTTTTGTCTCAATATTGGATGCAAGGATTCTCTAAGTGCTTGGGCTGAAGCTCCAATCCTGGAAGATTGTGCCTGAGCAAGTGCTTCTCTCAAGGAATATGGCTGGCTGGGGGAGCTTAATTGGGAATTCACTCTCTGCCACAAATATCCATTATCAGGTGTACCCTGAGGCTGCACAAGAAAAAATAAAAAACTTAGTAGGATATATAAATTTTGACTTCTAAAACTTCTAAAGCATGCAAAAGTGCCAACTTTTGAACCAAGAACAGATAAAATTTAACCTACCCTGACTTCTTGCCGTGATGCCTCAGACAGATAATTGTTGATTGCTGGAGAGAGCCTATCGGAGTACTTGGGAGAAGCAGGTCCATCCCCAACAGGACTGCGAGAACTAGATCCCATAAGAATGCCATCAGCAGGTTTTCTGTGCTGTAAACACATTGTGCAGAATCAGCATCATACATAGAAGAACAGAGAAACAATGCTAAAGAGAAGCAAACCCCAAGGGGTCGCATGCAAACCCTAACATTTTTAAACTTGATAACCTAAACTATAGTCCTTGCCTAGCAGATCAATTTAAAGTTTTCATGCTAGATTGGGAGTGATCCTTATTTGAGTAATTGTTAGCCCAATAATAGTTGCTACTTAGCCCTATGGATTTTCCTCTAAGGCTAGGTTTTGCCTTATCCTTCTATAATTTTAGCCTTTTTTGACTACTGAGCCTTCCCTAATAAGGTGCATAAAGTGCATTGGGCCCTTAACAAATCAAGAAAAGCTTTTGGACTGGATGCTCTAACTCCTCAAAATGTGATACGTGAGGGCAAAAATAGTCAAGACACTCCACTTTATTTTCCCCAAGTCAATTTTCCTTTCAAGGATTTATATTTTCTCCCCATCTATGCCGATGGCCAAAGAGTGCATTACCAGCATGATCTTAGTGATCTCACTTGTTTTTGCATGTGGTGCATGTTGCCCTAATTCAAACTAGATAATGTTTAGAGGCACCAAGACGAATAAACTCTTAACTTAAACTAGATAATTCTCCATACCTAGACCAACAAATATGTTCAGCTACCAAACACAAATACCAATGTCTAGAAAAATGAGAAGAAAAGAGACGGGAGTTCAGATAAATAGCAACCTCAAAAAGAACAAGGCATTCCTCCATGAGTTTGAAAAATAATCTAGTCCGAGCAATGCTTTGCTGCCACGCCTTGACAAGCGATGTATCATCCAAATTGCGCATGATTTGCAAAATAACAATTAAAACTTCACGCTTTTCAACAGCATTCAGGTTGTAGAAGACAGGCATCTCATCCAGGATCTGCATAAACGACAGATTATTAATTCAGCGATCCATGGGGTAGTTAGAGCAAATATCAGTTGGCAGAACAGTAAAGCCTATAAAATACATCTTATCCCATATCACCTCTTCTACATCATTATGATACTATATATACTTGCAGTTACTAATTAAGATTAGGATGTTAACAAGGCAGACAAGCTCAATAATCATGAATTTCTACAAATTTGCAAGGCACTATATGAAGCCAACACTTGAACCCAACTTCCATCAAAAGAATTAGAAGTAAACTCAGTTAAGAAAAAATTGATCCATTACATTTACATGAAAGAGTTTCAATCACTGGTTTATCGGTGCAATTAGGAACATAACCATTACATCTTCAGCTGAAGGCAGTTTCTTAGCCTTTCTTAGGGGAGAAAGCAAATTTTTTTCAATATTACTAGACATTTTAAATGTGTCCAGAAAAGCATGTCTGTATAGGTGGGTTTTTGACTTCTTACTTGGATGATAATGTCTATCAGACTCCATATATGGCTACAGAATACCATAGTGATACACAAACTGCTGAAGTTGGTCAAGCCTCCATATATTCATTAATTTGTGGATGCAGAAAATAAATATAGATGGCAGTCTAAGTGTTGTGCGCAGAACCAGAACAAAATTGTGATATTTGTTTCGAAACTTTTGATTGTCAACATGCTTTACCTTTCCTTCATTAATGAGCATCATCTACCTTGTTTTGAATAACTAACTTCTGAGATATTAGATACATATTGGCTTAGGCTATTATCTGCATAGTTATTAATATTCTGGCATCAGAATATCCATCTCATCAAGCGGCTCTGCTTGTCATAAATCTTCATCAGGGCAATTTTAATCAGTTACATTATCAATGAATGAAGTGGTCATTATAATTCCTGAATGCCTCTATGAATAGGTAACAATATATTCTTGACCAGTGAATTTAATTCATAAGAGAGAATTTAAAACATGATATCTTTTTCATTTCTTACTTTTTACGCCATCTCTTATTTCCACAAGGAGAACTGTTTTCAAATCCTTTAGTAAGAGACCTGCACATTTATTGTTCTTACCCGCATGCCAGAAATAAAGTTTTATGAGACCTTTCCCTGATGCCGTGTGTCACTGGATTTCCTTTACCTAGTTTGCAATTCTCATGTGTGATGATTTTTTAGTGATCTGTTTTATTTTACTCTACACATAGCAATTGTGGGAACGTGTTCAATTCTGGACATATAATTATGATTTAACCATGAAGTGTATTGAGAGAAGCATGCTTTAACTTCTCTTAATTGGACCAAGGCAAATTCTTGCTTCAGCCACTCAGTTCACTTGTGAAAGTAAATTGAAGCACCTGTAGCTATACCATATAACTCCATCTCTCACCATTATCAACAAAGAATGTTTCATTGCCTCTGACAAATTCTCTTCAAGAAACTTCGCATTTAAAGATCTTTCTTAGTAAATGAACTACTGGTCCTTTAAAGAGTTGCCATGTGTTATTTTGAAATAGCCCATTAAGGTAAGAGACAAACACTTTGATTTCTTATTACATGAACTCAGGCACCAACCTCAATAATCAGTAGCCAAGCAGATTCTGAACAGAAACTTAACTAATAATATAGTAAGATTTCCTGACATCCAAAGCTAAGTTGAACAATTCATAGTCCATGCCAATTGATAGGAGTACAGAAGAACCCCAAGTCCCTAACAAATACTAGCATATAAACACTTAAATATACAGTTCATGGTGATAATGCTACAAACACAAGCAGGCAAACATAAGAACACAATTCTCCTTTTCTGACTCTTAATTAGAATACTTCAGTTCCACCAAACATTAAAAAGAAAAAAATTAAAGCAATCGAAAAGTGTAATCACAAAGTTATACAGAACTATGATGAGCAACCAAGATTCCCACATGATAGCACTAGAAGAGAAATTAAATTTGACTATGAACTTGAGGTAAGGCAGAAGTGATTGGCTGTTCTATACATAAGCAAGAATTTTATAATGGGTAAAAACCTGGCCAACAAGTGGAAAATATAGCTGTGCGATATATAGTTTATCTTCAGGCTTTTGGTATCGAGCATCAAATTCATGCTTGCAAAGCAGTACTACTAAGATTCTGGCTGCCTGCATGCACCAAAACTCAGTGCCATGAGAATATATAGAGGTGGAAATGGCCACGATAAGTAAAATACCAATTCTGCAAAAAGGTACTCTTGAAGAAAGTACGCACATAAGATATAATATTCAGATGAAGTAGAGGGAACTTGGTTCATCTGCACTAAACTCACCTTTGACCGTTGAGATAGCTCGTCATGATCCCAAGTAAGGAAAAGCTCTTGTATTAAAACAGATGCAAGGTAGTTTCTACAATACAAACAAGAACACAATCAGACATCCATTACTACAAATCCCTAATCGGTCACTAGATAGCATCTACCCTTTTTTCTTTTCAGAGAATGAAGATTACATCCATATTATGTGTTAAAATGTATGTCACAATCCTAGGTGCAACTTGACACTGACAGACATCTACACTTACAAGGAAATTGACAAATGAAGCGGCTGAACAACGATAAAATTATATGAAAAGAAAACAAGCCTATGTAATACAGAGTTCACCTAATTTGTTTTGTATAAAGCATCAAAGCAATCAATCAACAAGAATTTGATTAACAAAATACCTGAGGGGCCTCTCCCCAGCATTTCCACAAAAAAGATCAAGATCGCATTATTTGCAAAATGGTAAGCATGCAGTCACGAACTGATCAGCATCCCCAGATAAGCTTGCCCACGTATTTGCTTATATGTGTGCGTGTGCGTGTGCGTGTGCGTGTACGTGTGTGCGTATAAAGTAATAAGGTATTTATATGTTAAAAAATAAGAAAATTTGGTTCTAGAAAGTAGATAGGTAATTGAATGAACTGAAAGAAAATGACAACACAACACGAAAAAAAAGTGAGCTAATGAGATGCAGACTTCACTCAATTTATCTTGCATGATGTACCAAGGTAATCAATCAAGAACAATTAGATTGATGAATACCTATCTGAAGGGTCCCTCCCCGGCATCTCCACAAAAAGATCATGATCACATATGATTTGCAAAAAGGTAAGCTTGCAGTCATGAAGAACTGATTGGCATACCCCAGAAAACTTGTCCAGGTACAAGGACACCTGTAGCAGATTGCAGATAGTTAGAGGTATAGCGAGTTATAACATCAGCAAAATTTTAACCTACCTTATACTCTGCCCACACTCAAGATAGCAGAAGATTTAGATCCCTACTTCCTGGGCACATGATGCCATTCCTAGTATGTTATATGCATACAGAACTACTCGACAAATTGTCTGTCTTGTCAGGGGTGGCATGTAGAGTACTTTTGAGGGGACCATGTCCCAAAAGTTTTTCAACATTACACCCTTGTGTCTTAGCATATAATTTAATTAAACTTTCTTATTCTCCCATTACCCTATGCCAATATTTCAGTTTCATTCTGCTTGTCCACCTTCATGAACAAAGTTTAGCAGAAATATGATTATGGCATTTTGTCATTCACATGACACCCTTCCAGCATACAAGTCGTCATGTTAAGTGCATGCTCAGTGATCCACATTTTATAACTGAAACTAGATATACATAAATTCCAGAGCAGTTAGTGTTAAAAAGTACAATTAATGTCAATATGCTGATTTAGATATTATATTTCAGCTGAAAGCATACCAATTCAAAAACTTGACGAGGTTCAATGATTGACAAAAGATCATAGCAGAAGAAGGCCAAACTGCTATTCAAACGTTTTGCCAAGCTTAAACCCTTCTTACAACGCTCATGCACCTCTGTAAGAAGGCAATCATATAACTGCATGATGCATCTGAACACACCTTCTTTCAATTGCATCGGTGGAACATCTTCACCTACAGCACAAAAGGAATTACAATAAAAGAAAAGAAACATAAGCTAAATACTGCGAATATAAAATCTACGTCAATTGTAATTTCAAGCAAGATCATTTTGTATTGAAATGGCAGGAATCCCATGGCATTTAATTAATATACCCAATGGAAGACTATGATAGAAAAGACGAGCTTGCTCCAATGCCATTGACTTGACAATAAGCTCAAGGAAAAACCATGCCATTGCCAATACATCATCATATACTGGTCCAACACGATAGCCTTTAGCCTGCAGTGGTCATAAATTTGAAAAGTTCTGCAAGGAAAGAACAAAAGGAGAGGGAGGGAGGAGGTGGAGAAAGAGAGAGGAAAAGAAGATGCATAAACACAAAGAGATGACTTTGATCCTAAGCACATCTTGCAATAAATGCAGCATCCAATGAATGTGCTATATGCACTGATCCAACAATGGATGCCAGAATCAGTTGTGTCATTAGCACCAATAGATGTCGTAGGATCCAGCGATTGTATTTGCCAGCGAACTACACTATCAATAAGAGCATAAACATATCATTTGGTCAAATTGAGATGGTGGAGGACTGTCATCACTTAGCCATAGTCCAACCCACTTTAAAGACCACTGTAATCTATTGAAATATCACAAGGATGTTAGAAGCCAGGAAAAAAAACGAATTACAGGTACCAAGTAGAAAAGGATGATGAATACAGATTCTTAAACGGCAATGTATTCCAGTGACAAAGAGCCATGAACCTTTCTAAAATTAACAAAGAGCAGGCTAATAAATTGCCTAAGGCCCAGGGATCCAAAACTAGCCAAGAAACTGGAATTCATAGCAAAAAAATTCCCAAGTAACAATAAAAAAGGACTAATTTATACAAGTATAAATAAACTGATAATAATCACCTTCCTTTTGCTTCATCAATAGGACTAAAGCGGTTAAGATGATGGAACAATAAAAACATCAAGACTGATGAGAATATAACTACATCACAAACACATAATTGAAAGTCATAACAATTAACACTATTTAGCCAGACACCAACAAGTGAGGTTCACATTCTTTTCTAATATACAAGGTAATCGTGCATCATTGTCAAACCCAACAATGGTAGTTGGAAATGCTTCTAAACCTCTGCAAATAAAACTAGAAGGATATTAAAAATAAATTTGATATAATATTTAGTGTTTTGATACCGAGCATAAGAGTGAGTATGGGAAATTTACAAAGCTCCAAGTAATATAATTGGAAGAAATGTCATTATCCTATGAAATTTAACAAGTTATCTACATCTATCAAGACAGGAGAGAGTATATGCACCAAAGTTAGATTAGATGATGGTAACTAAGAAAAGAAGGATGATCATATGACCAGTTTACCACCCCTACCAGCAAATGCAAGAATTGTGAAAGAAGAGACAACTAACCTTGCTACGAGCCAGACTCCCCCACACAGTGGACAAACCAGGATAAACAGGTGGTTGACGACCACCAAAGTCATCAAAAGCATAATCAACATAGTTAACCAGAAAACGATTCCGTTCAGTATCATCAACTGACTCTTGCTGCACCCTACAAAATGAAATGCAGCCAAATGTTAAACGATGCAAAGGCTAGTGTTTTTTGCACATTTTTTTTTCTAAATAAATTGCTCGAAACTGGTAAACACTGAATCGAATCTGAAAAGATTGAAAATTTATGAGTTAACATCGCCAAGATCAGGAAAAGATGGACATTCAAATCTAATAACGCTAATATTGATTGAAGATTATCAGCAATTGAAAAGTTCTCCCTGCTTTTATTTAGGTAGACTAAAAAACTTTGGAGGCATACATTTCTGATTCCTGTTTTGAACACCTCATATTTTACATGAACTCAGATTTCTGCACTCGAAGAACATTCTAGAAGATAAATGATGTTGCCCTGATGTCAAACTCAAAAAAATGACTAGCAATCATACCTAGTTAGGATATTAACCATGGCCCTGAAGGCTGCAACCTGAAAGAAAAAGGGAAAAATAAAGAACTAGTTAACGGGCACTGCACAATCAGGAGCACAGGTGTACAACATGAAAACAAAAATTAAAAAAGAACCCCAAGCAAAAAACCAAATGAACTAGTTAAAATGGCTTTAAATCACAGCCACATTTGTAATAGCTGTTGCGACCCAACTGTCACATTTTTACAGGGGTTGTTTATTGGCTGCAAATGGCACAGGTGTGAATTTATCAATGATAGAAGGCACCAAGATCTGTTGCATAAAATAAACTATGGTTTCAGATCATGGTTCTATTGCACAGGTAATAACACTTATTATTTAATGCCATTACAGAATGACTATTACTGATATCTAAAAACATGTAGTTAAAGCAACTCAAACAAACATAAACAGTGAGTTCCATATCAAGAACCACTTGTAAAGCTCCTGGTTGAATTGTTAAAATTACCTGGAGAGTTTCTCCACCACTGCCAATAAGATGGAGAAGCATATTCAAAATTGGGTGGAGAAACTGAAGCAAAGCAGTGGAATCAACGTTCTTCAGACTATTAATGGCCTGCATGATATCCATAAACATTCAAGTCAAGCCACAGCAAACAGACCCTATTTTCATACAGTTGAATTGACTATGATAAGACAACTATCCATGAGTTTCCTTGTTTGTGATAATGTAAACCAAATAGAATTTAACGATACAGAAATAAGACATCTAATTCAAGCAAAATACTGGCTGAAGAAAGGCCACTAAAAGCACTACACACAGAACATCACTGAGATGCCAGAACACCACTTTATCCCAAAAAGTCAGAAAACAGAAGCTAAATAATTTTGGTTCTCAAAAAATCTGGCGGTACAAAGAAGTTTATGATCCATCTCTTTCCCAGAGCCCCTGAGTAAAATCAAAGATAGCAAATCCTTCAAACAATGTGGAGATTCCCATTTTATTCCATAACTGCCAAAAAGCTTATTCCACGCATTTCAAGCAACAACCCCATAAAAATAATGATGCACCGGAGTCCAAAGTAGTAGCATAAGAAATGATGACCACTACTCATATGACTTTCTCACCTGTAGAAAACCATTATTGTTTATTCAACTAAGAACCACTGGAGATACAATACCCTTGACCTAATGTTGTTCGCAAGACATTAAAAAACTTGGCCAAATAAGACAGTGAGATAATATGACAATATGATGCACCGTTTTTTAAGTTCAAAAACTACTTCCCATTTCAAGCCACAACTCCAGCATCACCTGTTCTTGAAGTGGTAGGAGAGAAAAAAGAAGTGTGGGTAACTTGACCATGGTTTGCAGTCACGCTATCAAATTCAACAAGGTAGCTAAATATTCAAATTGTAAACTTGCATTGGTTATAATCTAAAGATTGCAAGTCAAAGCAGAAATTGATATCAATTGAGATACGCCATGTCAATTGATATCAAAGCAGGTTAGCCTCTTTGATTGATGGAGACAGTAGTAACTCATTTTGCGATATAGGAGTGGAGGCCTTATGGAGCGTTGTACTGGCCCAGGAGCTGAAACTAGATCATTGGGGACAGAAATTTGATTGCTTGGATCAAGCCATAATAGATCTAATTTGGCTAATAGGATATGCAAATATGAAACACAAAAAGGAGATGAATGTGCTTGGAGACATGCACCAGGGTCAACCTTACCTTGGACCTATTCCTGAAATTCCACCTACACAACCACTTGTATGTGGAGTTTGGTGAAAGCAAAATTTCAAAGTTATCTAATATGTTAACGATAACACGACCAAAGAGCACCTGACAAACAGTTTCAGTCTTTTGACCTTAAGTTGGAGAAGACAGTGGCAAATGATGGTCTTTCAATCATGAATGAAGATCTTACGAACAAGAACATGGAGGTCATGGTAATTTCTAACAATTCCCCTAAAGATTTTATGAAAGATTATTTTGAAATTTCTTTACATACAAAGGTTGAAGTAATAGGAGTCGTCAATAATGAGGGATCAAGTTTGAAGTAGAAAAATGTGTGAAGGAACTAAAATGGATTTCATAGGAGCAGAAAGTGTAAATATTAAATATAGATTTTTCTTTAGCATGCACACACCATAAATTAAATTTTGAAGTTTAGGGGTCAAAGACATGCTACTTTGTAAATCAATTAGCTACAATGTTATATTCTAAGTATCTATTCCTTTGGAGTGGAAGAGATCAATTTCTAAAACTTGAGGGCGAGTTTTTCGAAAGTAGAAGGGATTAAGGCGGGGAACTTTCTTCAATATTCTTGGCCTAATAATGTTTAATGCATTATTTCATTAATGGTTAAGGTTTTTTGGTTTTGAGGAGTTTAAAAAGAATTCAAGAAGCAGCTTGGTAGAATCAAGCTGAAATTTTGACAAAAGATTAGAAGGTCGTGCTTCCTATTAGGTTAAAATTTCATGATGATCAAAGATCAAGAAGGTTTTCAAATAAGACACGAAAGTTACTGTGCAGAATTGTCTCTATTTACCTTGTTGTATTTAGATTCTTTATCCTATTTAGATTAGGACTTTTAATTTAATTAGTATTAATAGATTCTATTAGCTAAGTAAGTTTTAATTAGGAATCCTTTTCCTACAAGGATTATAGGTCTAGAACTACTATATATAGAGATATCTAGTTTATTTTTGTTAGAAGAAGATTCAGATTATTCATACTTTTTACAAAATATCAGAGATTTTTCTCTATTACTCTACAACTATACAGTAGTAGGGTTGTAACTTTAGGGCTTGAGAACCTTAATTTTTATCCATGCTATACACCGCATCAAAAAGGTAGGAATCAGGTGTAGAAGGAGCAGAGACGGAAATGAAAGAAAATTGGACTTTACCTGCTTATGAGACATTTAATTGATTACTCAGTATTTTTAGTCATTTTCATGAACCTTATTATAGATTATAAAGTTCAATTTTTAAGTTTCCATTCAAGTTAAGAGTTTATTTTGTTTCCAATTTAATAGTAGTAAAATTTGTCTTCCAACCTTTTGGAACTCTTGTTCCTATAACTTACACTTTCAAAATCTACATAAGAGCACATATTATTATAAATTATGATGGGTTTTGTTTTGATGATTGAGAATAGGAAATGATATGAAACTATTTTCCTTCTATCTACCATATTTCTCTAGATTCTCTCCTTTATTTTTTCTCCTCTGTAATTTACTTATGCCCTCTACTTCCCTAGCAAGAAGAAATTTTAATTTTTGAGGCTTAGTAAAGCACATTCTAGTTTTCATCAGAAATCAAAAAGAAATTAATCTTTCAGTAATAAAGCTACTTAATCGAGAAAGAGAAAAGAGGAAAATGTTGGTGAGTGAGGGTTGAAAAAAGGAAGAAAAAATTCTAGGGAGGTGATTGAGTCCCAAAAGCAAATATCAACTTCAATATCTCCAGCAAATGTATCATAACAATAGACAACTAACACATCATTATACAGGGGAGCTTTCTTCAAAGATCCTTCTTTAGGAAGAAGAATTCATAGGCAACTCTATAATATCATAATTCTGAACTACTTGAAAGAGGCAACTAGAAGCACCAACTGCTAGATAAGAGACCAAACATCCTTTACCTCTAAATCACTTCACAATGAACCTATATAACCTACTCTGCTCATAGAAACAAGCATCAGAAAATCAAGGATCCTGTTATTCTGCAATAGGATGATCAAGAATATGCATGTCATTGGAGTTTGAAAATAACCACGCGCCATTATCTGTCTTCCAAAAATTCCTTATGATATTTGGCTTCCAAAGGGATCGTCACTTATTAAAAGAAAATTTTTAGTAGCCTCGTTTTAAAAAAGATTCCCTTAAATTGATGAGTCTGAACTTCTTAAATTTCCACTTGCAGAATTTGATTAAGAGATCTTTCAAAGCTCTCCATGCATAATTTTGGGATGGTTGTTTACTTGCTTGACTTGGCTAAGTCAATAACAACCGCCTGTGAGGATTATCACAAAGTCAAGCTTTAAATTTGAATATTAGATAAACAAACTGGAAAAACAGCATGACTCTAAGGACACCACGAAATGTATCATTTAATCCAGAGACAGAGCCTTAGGTCTCCCAAGCATCCAATTTTTATCACCCAATTTCTCAGCCTCCAACAGGTCTTTTAGGCCATTGGTAGGGATCATGAGAAAGTCCAAGACAGCATCGATAAAATAGACCTTCTGGCCTTAAATTCTTCTTTCAGTTAATATGGTAGCTAACATATCATCTTGCCATTTCTATGATGTGAGCGTGATTTGAAGACTATTTGGCAGTAACACATGGAATACCACAAAAAAAGCAGAGAGATTGCATGAGAATAAATGTTAAGGATGCAAATATAGAAACCGATATGTACTGAAAAAAATAGAAGAATACCTCAAGAAGTTCAGATCCCCAAGGTGGACTAGTACGAAGAGTGTGCCTATCATATTCAATAAAAAAATCTCTAATGCGCTCATTAATGGGATACAGAGATGAGCATAGTCTCAAGCGCAATCTGAAGACATTTTTTCCATCTTCCAAATAATCCAGCCTCTCCTATAAAAGATTGGGAAGAAAGGAGTATAAAAGGTAAATCATCACTTAACAGTATATATAAAGATTTTGCATTTGAATAAACAAGCCAGAATGAGATTGGCATATATGTGTTTATGAGATAATCAAAGAATCAACAGGAAAACTTTTCCCTAGAAATCATATGAGATTCAATTAAATTTATAAGAAAGCAATAAAAAAATGAAAGAGTAATCAAAAGTGAAAATTTTCCTTAAACAAAAAAAAAATCAGAAAGTGAACTATTTTATAAAAATACACAAAGTAGAGATTTAATACCAACATTATTCATCCAACACTGCACTCCAAACATACCTTTCCCATTTCCTGGAGATAATGTGGAACCAGCTCTCTCATTATTGGCAAAGAAATTTCAGATCTCAACCTGAGTAAAATCATGCTATAAATAAAATGACTGAAAGTTCTAAAACCTTAACAAATTTATAAATAAATAGCATGATGAAATAATAGTGTCAATCATAGTGTCAAGCCATTTTCCAAGTTTCAATGTATAATCACAAGAAGGGCGAAGAAGAGCAAGCTTAAACCTCAAATAATCATTCAAAAAGAGCAAAATTGGGACCCATATCAAATCTGACTACAAATCAGGGAAAGTTTAACTTTATGCATAATATCACAAGGCTAGCAATGATTTTTCATGATGTCTAGACTCGAAGATGTTCGGTAGAACCAGACCAGATATTCAACCAGACAAGGCTTCATCAATGGTCAGACTACTGGCTCATACATATTATAGACATGATCCAAAATGATAAAGGTATTTTCACAACTTTAGGAAAAATAGTATGAAGGTAACGACTGTATGCAGATGAATTACAGTTCGCAATCCTCATATATTCATTTCAATGTTGAGCAAGCAACGTACTAATCCTAGTCAAATTGAGATTCTCCTTTGTTTCAAAGAACAAGATATATCATGTTTGGCCAATGCAAAACATTGATTTGAACTCAATGATTAGAATTCCACTCCAAAATGTTAGTGGGTGGTCACATAATCTTTTGAATGGGCAGTTATTTTATTTTGAGAAATCCAAACTGTTGATATCAAATAAATGGTTTGGATCTCACGGACATGATACATCATGTTCTATGGAACAGGAGGGGAGCCAAACCCTAGAATGTAATAAAATGTAACACAGTATTTATGGTTGTGTAAAATTAAGAAAAGAGAACTAAGAAGCAGTTACAATAGAAAATCAGAAGAAACGCCAAATTTAAAGCCATTTACATACTGTGCATGTGTGGATAATGGAAGCACTGCATATCCGATAACCACCTAGAAAAAGAAAGAATATGAAGTCATTTCACCATGATACCGTTTAGAACACTCCCAAAAACCCCTCAAAAACAAGCAATGGAGTATAATAAACTGAAACTCAACATTGATGGGACATAACAACAAATAGGAATTATAGCAACATTCAATATACAGTCCACAGTAGAAATCAAGCTTTACAGGGATATCTTGCAAGAACGTAGCATGTGACTTAAATTATAAATGGCATGTTAAAAAACTTAGTTTCAACTTGACTGAATCGAGTGAGGATCGTGGAAAATAAGTTCTTGTATTCCAGAATATACTTTTCTTGGAGGTGTCCAGAATATGCTTTTCTACTTAGTTACAACAAATAGAGAAGAATAAGGAGCACTGGTGCACAAACTATTACAGCTCTGTTTTGTTTGTTGGGGCAAAAGATACCTTTTCAGAATATGCTTTGCCTGCAGAAGATGAAGCAATTTTTTTGAAGGGCATAAGGAAAATTAAATCAATCTATTAAGCCCCCATATTAAAATAGTAACCAAAGTATTTCAATCAATTTCAAGTTAAATCCATATGGTCTGAGTAGCCAAGCTGTAGTGACATGGGGTTGGGTTTCAAGTTCTATGCACAGTATGTCACTTTTATCCACCAGTTCTTATTTTGTCAGTCGGCTCTCCAGCAGTACAAACAGAGTAGAAGGATGGAGTTTGGATTTTTGTTTCAAAAACAAAATCAATTCCTATGCTAAAAAGAGTACTGAACTTTTAAAGTTGCTGGTTATTATGAAGATGAAAATATCTGATCACTTAAAATTACCCCATTTACAATATATCTTCAGTGAGCCATCTGTATCATAATCTTTCATTCAGATTTCAGCCCACAAATGCTGAAATGTGAAAGGACGATGTAACCAGAATCCAAAGCACATTGGGAGTGATAAGATATTTTCATTTAAATATGTCACATTTCATGTTAACCCCTTGTCGCGCACCAATATAATGCTGGATTTCAAGTGGTCAAGTATAAACTCTATGTCAAAAGGGAAAGAAAAATAAATGTAGTACATACTGGTTTTGGAGCTTCCAGTTTGGTTTGAAGATCAACATGGAAGAAAGTGAACAAGAGGTGATGGGATGGTGTCCAAATCGCTGGCAGAGAAAGTTTGATTTCATCATGATAGCAAGCCACTCTAGTCCCAGCAGCTACTTGTGTGTGAGCCCACTTTTGGAGCGATGTTCCTGGCTCCCTGGGATGCATTGCCTGGTAAGATAAAGCACACACATCAATCAAGTTGAATGGATTTCAGAAAGCAGACTGATTTAGTACTTAACAAGTGACACCCATTTACCTCTAAAGGCTGTCTACGAACATCCACGTCATCCTTCCTTAGTTCAACCCGAATGAACAAATTCCTCTTCCGACTCAAACTGACAGTTAATGGGTAAACATACAGGCAATGGAAAAGCTGCAAGAAAGGCTCGTTCCTCGTGGTCGTGCGGAAATCAAAAGCTTGAAACTGGAAGTCAAACGACATGGTTAGAAGGAAAAGGGTATATGATAGTGAGCACCTTGTTGAAATAGAAAGAAAAGGGTTATTATTCATAATAATCTTCAAGATGCGTACTTAAATTAAATGCCGCTCTTATTACAACCATCTAAACACAGACAACAGATTCAAAAAGAGTGCAGATATTCAAATGAACATGGGGAGATAATCATGGGCAGGACCCACAAGTTCAAATGCACATCTTGGGAAAACATAAAATTGCATTGATTACCACATCAAATAATGAGTTCAGCAATGTTAAAATAGTTATCCAAAAGGATTGGACATTTGTTAAAGATCACTATTTCAAGCCAAAAGGTTTAATAAAATTAGAGAAGGAGATTATCTTTTCATGACAAATAAATCAATTAGTACTTCCAATTGGTTTTTCCTGTTTCCTTCTCTATTTTCAATACAGGACAAAGAATTTACCATTAACAATATATGATGTAATTATAAAAGAATGGGCATTCAATAAGATGAAGGTCATTGAAAATAAAAATTGTTATCAAGGGCGAAGCCTTATGTGCAACGACAAAAATCACAGGCAGCAAACTGCATGTTCATGGATTCAAGTCAAAATAGCTGAGATGCCATGTGTTGCCAGAAATGAAATTGAGCATTAAGAGCTCTCAATGTTGTAAAATTATCAATCATGAGCTTTTAGTGTCATCATGGCAGTTTAACAATTCTTTGCCAAGTAAGAGCTCCTAACATAATATCATTCATCATATTGCTTGACACCAACAATTCTCAAATGAACTAACCAAATTATGCTTAAATGGAAATTCCAAAGGCGACAAGAAGTTCAATTAAGAAAAAAATGACTTGCAAGTTCATTGACTCAGCTTGTGGAAAAATCTCACATAAGTAATCACATACAAGTTTTGGAAAAACAAAAAATCCATATGGTATGGTATGCCTATATGGTATATTCAGATACCAATATACACATGAAGGTTGTTATACTCACATCATCAGCAGTGAAATCAGGATTTTCACGAGCATTTGATATATTTCCAGATGTTTCTTTCCCATCAAAGATATTCCACTTCGAACCACTAGTTTGAGGATCATCAAAGCCATTGCTAGGGGATTTTGTAAATGCAGAATCAGCAACACGATCCCCCAGATCAATGGAATCATTGGTTATACTGCCAGTTTCTGATAAATTTTCCAACTCAGCATGGGCTGTCTGATGCTTTTCAATTTCTAGTCGGAGAACACCCTTGACAGGTTTATGAACTTTGCGTTTAGGATCCTAAAAATTGGAGAGAGAACCTCAAATTAAGATAAATATTAAGAAGCACTTTACAATCTACAAGATTATTGAGTATTCATTCTTGCTGTTAGATAATCATTGAGCAGACACTAATGCATCCACTAAGAACAGAAAGGATCAGCTCAAATGTTTTAAGATAAGTGGAAAAGTACAAAATACAAAATAAAAGGTGATCTTGATGTATGTCAAATAAAAGTAAATAGAAGAAAGAAATGGAAAGAAAATGATTTATTAGAAGTTATAACATTACACCACATTACGGGCATGTTGGGGATTGTGGTAGCGGTGGCGGTTCAAAGTGCTTTTCGCTTAGAAATGCATCAAAATGAAGTTTTTTTATTTTTTAAAAATCATTTTTGACATCAGCACATCAAAACGATCTGAAAACATAAAAAAAAAAATTCATTTTAAGCAAAAAAAAAAATCAAAATTTTTTGGAACGCGGCCAAACACACCCTACATGAATCATGAAAGCTTATTTTCGTAAAAGCAAAAACAATATATAGAAGAATATTTGCATGTAAGAGATGGAAATAATTAATAGCATTAGCAAAAACAACTAAGAAGTCAGTATTGCACCTTTTATTTTTTTTCAAAAAGAATGATTTATTAGAACAGAGAAGAGGACAGATTAGAACAAGAAGGATAAGACATTCTCCATGACAAGAGTACACAGGAGAGAACTTGAAAGAGAATGGCCTAGCAATCCTTTGGAATATTTGATTAAGAAATGCTTTGAACATATTATTAGAACACAGTTGGAAAGCCAAGAAACCATTGAATGTTATAAGAACTGCTTTGTAGGGGAATGTTATCCACATATTCCGGAGCCCTGCCTCATCAAAGCATTCAGAATAACAGCAAAATAACATGCCTCCTTTCTCGAGAAAACTTTAAAACCCTTCTCCAGTATTTATGTGTTAATGATGTGTTGCTCTAATGCTCATTCTTCTTATGCTCAACTTCGAGCTTAATATAGAGAATTAAATAGCAATTTTTTTAAACTAAATAAAAACTCATTGAAGAGAAGCAGCATAAATGTACACTCAGTCAGAGTAGATGGAATACAATGAGAATTGTATGCGAAAGACTTCAACCGTTTGCACTGGTTTTGAGTAAGAAAAACATGAATACTTCAGAAAACTAGCATTACAAGGTTCCATAGAGATACTGGAAATGAAAGATATGAGGGAATGCTACAAATGAAGCACATTGTACATGGAAAGAACAATCATAGGCAACTGTATACAAAAGATAAAAAGAAATAAACAAATAAAATATATGTACCGGCTGCTAGCTTGAGTGTTCATAAATAATTTAGAAAAAAAAAATATATATATATATATATATACACACACAAAAATCGTAAAGATAGTAAAAGAAATCGATATAAATGAATCACTTCTCCACCGCACCTGAAGTGAGTCCTCAGTGTAGCTTTCCTTAACTTTATTTAAATTTGATATTTCAACCACAACAGAGCTTCCACTTGAATAACCCAACTTCCCATCCAGAGTGATCTTTGCAACAGGCTCGAAAACACCGTCATGGGAGCTTGAGCCAGATACACTTGGAGCAAGAGGGCTGCTTGGAGAAGCAGCCCCCCCGGAAGTCGCAGCAATACTGTTATCAAATAATGGAACAATAGTCCAGGCAAAGGATTCTTTGTAAGGCATAATACGAGACCAGACCTGCAGTTTCTGCTTCTCTCTCTCGCTCAAGTGCACCTGTTCAGAAAGATGGAACACAATCATCACATTAGTGAAATGTTATTCAAATACATAGTTTAATAAACATAATTTATTGGTAACCTGTAAATGATTGCATAGATGGTTGAAAACTATGTTCCATGGATATATAGTCGGTTAAGTATGTTTGAACATTAAAAACTAAAAAACCATGGAGAAAGGCCTACAGAGGATGACAAGATTAGTCCCACAAATATAAAAAAACATTATAATCTTATGATGGGATGAAACTCCCTCCATACTCCATTTTCTCTCTTTCCTAGCCCCCAGTGTGTTACACAAGGACTATTTTGTTAGTTTTTAGGAGAACAGGGACTGAAGTTAAACCGCAATAAAATCTCAAGGACTCTAAAAAATTACCCAATAACTAAAGAAAACGATTGAAAAGGGGAAGAATGTTTTAGGTTTGATTTAAATCAGTTAGCCATTATATCATTGAAACACCAAGTTAGGCACACCTATCTTATATGTAACATTAAGGCCCCACGTATTATATGGTAGTTCATTGCATAATTTACATCAATCACAAATGAAAAGGGAAATACTGTTTAAAAGCTAGTGGCATATAAGCAACTTGCTAACAAGGAAACAACATTGCAATTTTCAGTCCATTAAATGAACATACAAAAACAATAACATCAAGACTTATAAGACATACAGGTTCTTTACGTGAATAAACAGAGGCAGTGACCCCGCCTTCTTCTGTGGCAGGCTTCTCTAGTTGGATTAGCAAACATATTGATGATGAAGGAGCATCTAAATAGAAAATTCCACGAGGATCATGAGAAATTTTTGCCTGGCAATAACAGAAACAGGACCATTAAATTTCCTTCTATATAATCTACAAGAAAACTGCTTAAAATAACAATACCAATGACATAATAAAAAATTAAATTGAAAAGGAAGGAGCTTCTACATTATTATTATAGCTTACATCTTGTGTGTCTGTTGGCACCACAGAAAAATAAAAATCCTCGGACAACTTTTCTCTTCTCTCCTTATTATATATGCAAATTGTACCATAAAATGGCTCTGAGAATGAAAGACACAGAACTCTAAGTCAGAAATATTCAATTAAATATATTTTATGAAACAGCATAATTAAGATTCCTTTATTACAGTGTAAAATGTTTTGCATTGAAAAAAAAATTTGATTAGAACTACAGGATTTTTCAAGTTTAAAAGTATTTACCATGCCAGAGGAGTTTGTTTAGAAAGTTAAAAATTGTAACTTATTTACAATTAACATAAGCCTAGCAGGTGACAGATCCATATTTTCATCTCTTGGTGGACATGACTTAACATAGAAAAATGTGAAGATAATAGTTAACCAAAAGACCCCTCCAGAAGTAAACTGCTTCACATTAATTTGGACATAAAACAAAACAAAAAATTGTCATTTCATGTCCAAGTCAATTTTTAACCAGTTGTTGCATATAGAAAGAGCTTGGGAAGAAAAATGTTATCAATGGTATAAAACTGATAATAAAAGCTGCACACCCACCAGCTAATCCTGCTTGAAATGATAGGGACAGTACTTTCACAGAGATCTTCAATCCACTATGGCCCGCCCCACCAGGATCCCCCCAGGAAAAACAAAGTATAATCAGAGATAAAGCATAACAAATAAATCGATAGTGAACCACAATACTAATACCAAACTTTTCAGCAATAACAATTTAAAACCTGTCATACTGTGGCAATGGAGTTTCAGGAATCCTTTGGCCAAATATCATCGACCTCTCATTATCCCAATCAAAAGCTGGTTCATATGCAGGGAGAGGAGATTCACCAAAATGCTGCAAGTACATCATTAAAACAATCATGAGGGGAACTAGAAGTCAGTTATTGGAGGCAAACGTTAAAGAACCAAGAAGCTAACTGATTCATGAAGTACCAGACTAGTAGAATTATGTAATGAAGATACGATCTCAATAAAACCAATGCTCCAAGCAGTACAACCTTTGAAACAACAGAATTTGATGAGTCGGGGAAGGCGGCCTCCACAAATTGCCTTCCTGAAGTACTTGGGATGTCATCATCGGTGGTCTCTTCAGCCTTGTTTCGTCTTGAATTGGCAAGATGCATTTCTGTACAAAGGTCAAAGCAAAGTTGAAACCATTGAGCATCTCTAACTATGTATATTTAAGATATTCAATACTAACTATATCACAAAAACTCAGATTTCTCCCAATTGACATGCACGATGAATAGCTAGAGCTAACTTAATTGAAAACTAGGTATGTCAAGAAAAGAAAAGGTTTCTCAAGAAAATACTCCATAGGAAATAAATCCCTCTGAATCCAAACAACTAAAACAATTCTCAAGAAAATACTCCATGGCAGATAAATCCCTCTGAATCCAAACATTTGAAACAATGTTTTACCTATATGCCAATCTTAGCTAGCATGCAAGAGTAGTATTTGTGTACTAAACAGTAAATTGTTCCCCTTAAGTAAAATCACTAAAAAATTTGTCAACCTTACCTGTCTCGAGATCAGTATCCGGACCTTCAAAAATCTGGTTTTGAAAAGATACTGGAGAGATACTTTCATAATGACCATACTTGTTTTCATCCTTCACCCAATCAGTTCTATAACATTGAACAAGTTCATTAAGATGTGGCCACTGCTCCAAATTTTCATCTACCTGAAGAATAAAAACAAAAAATACAACAACAAAGTAGTAAGAACCTTTACTGTTTCCAACACGAGCATATCTGCACACACTACATTGACTGATAAAATCATAATATAAAAAGTCCCTGACAGTAACTCCAATTAATTTTAAGGAAATGAGTGGATAAATTGAAATTGAGGCTATTAACATAAGCAAGCAGATGAAGTTATAAGATTTTTAAAGGTGGCCGAGTTACAATATGGTCAGGGTTGTCAGCAATGAGCTTCCCCTCTCCATTTCGGTGTTCGATAGTGACAACTAAAACCTGTAAGCTGTAAGAAAAATGACTGCCCCCTCGGAGAGCGGACCCAACGACACCAAACCTTTTCAACAATCTCCCTCGCTCTCATAAACAAGGAAAATGCTTGTGTTATGAATTAAATTTGTGTTATGAATTAAATAGGGAAAAATAAGAGCAGTTCTTACTACATTACATTTACTCTTCACCATCAGTTCAAAAATCAAAATGAACTTACATTATTGTCATTGCATCGTTTATTAGCTTTAATTTAACATACATTTTGCAATAAGTTCAAATTAATCATTAAAATTAATAAAATAACTCATGCAAATAAAAATTAAATTATTTTTAAATAAATTAAATTAAAAAACTCACCAGCGGGTCCAACTTGAGATGAGAAAGGGACTGAGAATGCCGAGGTATTTTCCGGAACCGCTGCCCCCCGCTGCTGCCGTTACTATTACTATTATCCATCTCTACCAAACACGCCATAAATAAAAATCAAAATTCATTTTAAATTAAATAACCGAAAAAAAAATAAAAACAAAAAAAACACCGTCTATTGTTAACATATTTGCTAGATCTGAGACGAACGACTTCAACCATGTCCGGTGCTGCATTTTAAGAGAATGCGTCAGCGACGGAGAAGCTCAGACCTAGAGATGCAGAGCTTTTACCTGTGCTGCGACGGAGACTAGAAGGGGAGAGAGCTCAAAATGTGAAGCGATTTCGTGTACTAGAAGAGTTGAGTTCTTAGAAACGGCATCGAGTAAGCTCAGAGAGGAGAGATCTTGAGAGAGAGATGGAGATAACCAACTAACTCTGCTCTAAAGGACTGAAGGCTAAAGAAAGAGAAGAAGAGTAGAGAGCGAGCCAGCAAAATACAGAGGGAGGGGTACAAGAGTCAAAACGAGTCCTTTTTTTTTTTTTCTAGTTTCTCGTCTTTCAACTCGGCTGCGACTTGCTTGCTTTAATTATTATTTTTTCCTTTTCTTTTTCTTTTTCTTTCGCTTCGAAGGAAAGGAATTACTCCACTTAGCAAC
>Ga0307515_10004099_pt1 | contig 30353 bp, 28 predicted proteins | sample 17_EM_MG_FD_194513 | JGI IMG/M metagenome (GOLD analysis project Ga0307515, IMG submission 194513) | Populus trichocarpa ectomycorrhiza microbial communities from riparian zone in the Pacific Northwest, United States - 17_EM | ecosystem: Host-associated > Plants > Roots > Unclassified | place... | reverse complement strand
ATAAAGGTATTTTTGGTGGCCTTTATACGCAAAACAGATTGCAATACCCTCCCGGCCCCATCATGAAAATGAGCGTCACCAGAGCGTCAACGATTTTTGGTCATGAGTGCTGGGAAATCACACCTCCGATAGGCTGCAGTCAGTCATAAAGGAATTTTTGGTTGCCTTTATAGGCAAAACAGATTGCAATACCCTCCCTGCCCCATCATGAAAATGAGCGTCAACGGAGCGTCAACGATTTTGGGTCATGAGTCCTGGGAGATCACACCTCCGACAGGCTGCAGTCAGCCATAATGGAATTTTTGGCTGCCTTTATAGGCCAAATGGATTGCAATACCCTCCATGCCCCATCGTGAAAATGAGCGTCAACGGAGCATCACCGATTGTTGGTCATGTATCATGGGTAATCTGGGGGGCGACAGGTTGCACATTGCCATAAACTGATTATTGGCTGCCTTCATAGGCAAAAGTGAAGGTGAAACGCTTCCTGCCCCATCTTCAAAATGAGCGTCAACAGAGTGTCAACAATTGTTGGCCTTCCATCATGGTTAATCACAGCACGATGTGGTGGTTATTGTCTATATACATCGTGTTGACTGTCATCATATGCTAAAAGGCTCAAGAATGCGTAGTGGCAGCTCTGTAAATGAAATGAGTTGTTACTGTCCCGGAGGATGTGGCTAGAATATCCCATATATATCTGCCTATAAAGGCTGCCATATTCTTCTTTATGGATGATTTTGATCAAGCACCACTCATATTACCGAAGAAGCAAGACCAAATATCGTTGACGCTCTGTTGACGCTGTGTTGACGCTCATTTTCAGGATGTGGTTGGGCGCATGAGTATCCGTGTTTTGCACATCAAGGCGGCTAATATGCCGAAAATGAACCGTGACATACCAATGTCAATACTTTACGATTAGCAGTAGCATATCTGAATATGACCATAAATGTGAAACCCAAAATGCAGAACCGGAGATTGGACCGGACGGGTCTAGCCAAACCCGGCGAAACCCGCGGGTTGACGGGTACGGGTCCGGGTTTGGCCCGCCAAGAGTCAGCGGGTCAGGTTTTGGCCGGGTTTGGAACCGAACCGACCCGTTTTTGCAGTCCAAACCCGGACCGCTTGCGGGTTACCCGGACCCGTTGCTAACACTAGCTGCACCTGCACCCACAACATTTGGAGAGGTTATGGAGTGTCTTGATAGTATCCTCAGAAGTTCGCAAATGAGGCAAATCACTTCTCAACCAGGATGTAGTCATATTAGGCTAGATTCCGGGAACACACAGCCAGACTATGGAATAGCCGGTTTTGCGCCCGCCATGGAGGCTCATTCATCACCTATTCAGAATTCGAAGCCTGTTGAACCCGCAAGCTTCTACCCCTGCAGATAGCCTCCCAAGCTGATTACCATAGAGAAATCGGATTCGGATGAAGACATGGTGAGGGCTCCTGTCTCATTGGAGGAACAACTAGGCAACTTGGGATTTTTGACGGCATATCTCTGTGGAAAGCAATTGTTGTACCAATTTTGCTACCTCTCAGCGTTTTCTTGATTTCAGTGACCAAATTATCAGATATGATAACTCGTCTGTGCATGTGCAAGGGTTGAACGCACCATGCAAATGTTCTCGAATCCAAATCATCTTCTAAGGCGGCCAATAACCTTGATTTCAGTTTGCCTATTACTGTTAAGTGAGAAAGCAAAAGCTATATTACTGACAAAATATATTTACAAAATTTAAGTGAGTGATGTCTTACGAGTCATCGAAGGAGCGGTCTGTGCTCAGTACGAATCAGTCTCAATCACAACAGTCATGCTGCATTTATTTACGCATCCAACTGCATAAATCTCTGCACAGACCTGGTGCACAACATTGAGATATTGGAAATTGCTTATGGTACATCATGGAATTGGAGGAGATGGCACTAGATGAGAAAAGGTGAGGTAGTTGAGTGATATCAATCAAAACCTAGTGACATGATCTACATGTCATAAAATGCCAGCCGAAAGCGCAGTAATGTGACAGGGCCACATAATTACTCACTCAGATAACATGGATAGAGGTTGATCAGAAATCGAGTACCCACAAACCTTCTGGATGCAACTGATGATACTTAGAAACTCGACATTGGATACAGGTAATCAATATGTGATTTGTTGCATACAATCAGTGAGTGTACGAAAGCTGTTTCGATATGTTAAATGTAAGTGTCAACAGAGTGTGAATGATTTTTAGCCATACACATTCCACAATCAAAGTGGTCCATTGTCTCTGCCTTCCAAAGTATATTTGTTGGTTGGCGTTATAGCCGGAAAGGCAAATGGCACGCTTAGTGCCACATCCTGAACATAAGCGTGAATGGAGCATCAATGATTTTTAGTCTTACACATTCGACAATCAAAGGGCTGCATTGTCACCTTCTGCCAAAGTTAATCTTTTCATTGTCGTTATAGCTAAGATGGTCAATGGCACACTCATTGCCCCATCTCAAAAATGAGCATCACGAGAGCGTCAAAGATTCCTGGCCTGGCATCTTGGAAAATCCAAGGGCTGTGTGGCAACATTCACCCATAATCGAAATATTGGCTGCCTTTCTAAGCGAAAATGCAGGGATTACATCCCTACTATGACCTGGAAATGAGCATCACCGGAGTGTCAATGATTTTTGGCTTTGCATCTTGTGTGACCCGAGGGTTGTGCGGAGAGATGGACTCATACTTGAACTGTCAGCCGCCTTCCTCGGCAGAAATGCTTATGAAACAATTGCGACTATGTCATAAAATGAACGTCAATGGAGCGTGAACAATTCTTCACCCTGCATCTTACAAAATCAAAGGGCTGTGCAGAGACATTAACCCATAAACGAACTATCGGCTGCCTCTATAGGCAAAATCTCTTGGGGCAACATCACTACTGTGTCCTAAAAATGAGCGTCAACGGAGCGTCAACATTTTTTGGCCTTGCATCTTGAAAAATCCAAGGGCTGTGCAGCAACATTATTCCATAATCGTAATATCGGCCGCCTTTCTAGGCAACAATGCTTGGGACAACATCGCTACTATGTCCTAAACATGAGCGCCAACAAAGCGTCAATGATTGTTAGCCTTGCAAGTTCGAAAATTCAACGGCTTTGCCGTGACATTTGCCCATAATTGAACCACCAGCCGCTTTTCTAGGCAAAAATTATTGCGACAACATCGCTACTATGTTCTAAACCTGAGTGTCAATGGAGCGTCAACAATTTTTGGTCATGCAGCTTGCAAAATCCATGGGCTGTGCATTGACATACACCCTTAGTCAACGTATAGGCTGCCTTTGTGGGCAACAATGCCAATGAAATTCCGCTACCGCCCCCTAAAAATAAGTATCAGTTGAGCGGCAACAGGTTATGTGGGGCTCAGTGGGCTTCACAGCAATGAAATGCCTTGCATTGTTTGTAAATGGTGTTTTTAAAGGTCAGTCTTGTCAGTATGACCGTGTATACAACTTCATAACTATGCATGCAATGTCTCACAGGTCTTACTTTTGTCTTTCGTGTAGCTCAAGAGTCAATATTTAATCACTAGCATTCTACTCAACAATAATGTAACTTTTGACAGTCTCTCAACTGGAATTACACAGCTTTCAAATTCCTACAACCATGTCGGATTCCCAATCTATAAATACCTCATTGCTGGAGGTTTCAATATCTTCCAAGAATGAACAAGTCTTTATTCATGATTTGAGCGACCATACTTTACAAATCATATTCGATGCTGGGTGGGCTTCAATGAATGTTGGCTTGAAATGTGCTATTGCATGGAGTGAATCTAGACATGTGCCTTTGTGGCGCTTCTATTTGCACTGCGGAATTGAGGTGACTGGCAGCTCTGGCATCATATGTATCATTTGTCATCAAGTTCTTCACCATCCATCAGAACATGGGACCAGCTCCAGGGGGAAACACCTGCTGGCAAAAGCGCACATTCCAAAGTTAAACGAATTAACAGAGTCAGAGGTTCGTGAATTGAAAAGTACATCCGTTGATGAAACCGCTTTACCCATATTGAAGAGACAAGGCAGTAGTGAAATTACAATCGCAAGCTCTCAAAAGAAATTGATATTTGACAGTTAGAGCTGATGTATATTAACATAATTGACAGACAGAACACTCCAAACTGGCAGCAAAGGACTACCTAACTGCCGAATTTCACCAAGATACCTGGAATCGCTACCGGATGTTAGGATATATTTTCAATCACATTCCATGGAATGCTATATCAAATGTCAAGTTGTGACGGTCATTCAAGGCATTACGTGGTGAGCTGGTGCTGCCATCCACCAGGACCTTTAGCAACATTTGCCGGAGGCAATTCTCACTGACAGTGGATGCCATTAAGAAGCAATTGCGATCAAGAATTGAAGTTAGGTTAGCTTTAGATGTGTGGACATCGACTAACGAATTAGCGAGAACATTGGTCATAGCATACTATATGCATCGAGATTGGGCATTGTGAGAAGTACAACTCGCATTCGATGACGTTGATAGCCTGTTCTTTTCCTATTTCGAATGATAATTGAGAATAATTATTCAAGGGTCAACATGCTGGAGGACAACGAGAAATACATTGCAAGGAGGATCTGGATCGTTTCAAACTTACCCACGACCGTTTACTAGGACTTACGACAGACACTGCTTCTTCAAATTACTCGATGACCCGGGAGGTATAATCAACCTCTGTGGCCTCGGGAATTGTGGGGCCTGTAATGAGAAACCACCTACCGTGAATGGCGCATGTCATTCAGCTTGGTTTAGGTGCGTTCAGGAGCAATCTCGGTGTAAAAGGCCGCACCAAGTCTTCGGAAGCCCATGAGCACAATCAGTAATTCCGACAGAACGAAAGCACAAACGTTGGGAAGAGTCAACGACTGCGAAAAGAAGGCAATGCTTGAATCAACAAGGTGTCAGCTATGCGACCGGGTTTGGCAAAGCTTATTGAGAAAGTACATAATTCAACACATTTTGACAGACCTGAAATCAAACTTCATATAGCAGAGAATGCTTGCTGTGTTGATTATGCTGACACCTGGTCATCGAATTAAGTTCATTGACTGTCAAAAGGCCAAAGTACGAATTTATGTACTACCTATGTTGGATGTGAAAACACGGTGGAATTGGACACTGCGGTTGCCTGAGCGAGCTTAGTGATTACAAGAATTCACCCCCGAGTGGCTGACAAATCCAAAACACAGCTATCACCAGGGACTCTTCACAACTCAGGATGAATGGACAATTGTCAAGTATGTCATGGATGTTTTGAGGCCATTCCGAGACTGGACCCTGTGGATGTTGACAAGGCATACAGTTACTCTGCATCCTGTCATCACCCCTTACAATGACATGTTTGATCATATGGATGGCGTTGTGCGAGCTTTGCCTAAGGAGAAGACGCAATGGATGGAAAACATATACTTCGCCTTCAAGATTGGGCGCCAGATGCTGTCCCAATATTATGCGGAAGTCACTCCAAAGACTGGTCCGCTTTACATTTCGACACATATGCTGGATCCTTTCCGGATGTTGCTATCGTTTAGGATGTGGGACAAGGCGATGGATCTGAATGCCGAGGGCGAGATTTCTCATACTACCCAATTCCAGCTGGCCTTTCTGAAGTATGTAGAGAAGGAATACTGTGCCAAACTTCGACGACATTAATCCAGAAAATGTTCCACAGTGCAACATCTTCCCCTCTGCAACGGCTTGTTGATTTGATCAATCGTCTTTCGATCCAAATGATGTGTCTTTCAATGATGAAGATTACTTAACCCCTAACAGCGTGGCTGAAATAACACCCGGATGAAGCGATCGCATTGCACCCTATCTGACGGCCACAAGGCTCTATTTCAATTCAATGCCTGAAGCACCAAAGAACTGGGGGCAAATTAATCCAAATCATAATGACAACCACTCTGATCCCATGGAAACTAGCAGTACATTTTGGTTACTGGATATCACCGACTGGTGGTGCCAGCACAAGGAAACTCACTCAAATTACGCCAATCTCTCCAATGTGGCCTGCGACATATTCTCTAATATACCCCATGGTGTCGGAGTCGAGGCCAGGTATTCCCTTGGGCTAGACATTAACGGCTGGAGACAGTCTGGAACCACTGGCGAGACACTGCAGGAAAAAGTCATAGTAAGGCAGTTAGCTGGAGGCAAGAAGGGAATATCGGTGGGCGATCGTGCAGCATTTGATAACATGGAAACTGAAAACGACTTGGAATTCAAGTAAGAGGCAGAGGAGGGAACATTGCACAGAATGGCCAACGTCCACGACAGTTTGGAGGAGTGGCAGGGCAGCCGAGACCTACCTGCTACACAGAAGGAATCCCGCTCTCAACACAAGCAAATGACAGCCACACAATACATTCCAGATACCGAAGAAATCATCAACGCATCCTGGTCAAACTTTCAACATGATTGTGCAGCTGCATTTAAATCGTCAGAAAGATCACCTTTGCCACCAGCTTTGTCAGCAAAGGACCTCCCTGGAGGACGAATTCAAGAATTAAATGTCTGCAGAATGAAACGAATCGACCTCTATTCAGCCGATAATGATAATGATAGTGTACCAGGAAGCATTTCAGATACCGAAAATTGGCTTAACTGGAATAGTGACTTGGATAATCCAAACGACAGCGAAGTGGACTGCGAGGCAGATGATGAATCCGATATAGACCCAGACAGTGGCATCAGGACTTCGGAAAGCCCAGAGCACTGGGTTGAGATTGCCGCACATGATGTTCCTGGATTGAATTGGCCAACACCGAGGTCAATGAGAAGGGCTCAAAACGGGGTTGATGACTGCCAGCGCAATGGAAACGAGAGCAATAAGGGAAACAAGAAAAAGTATGACAGAATTGGTCAATATGTTTCCACCAGGGTCTATATGTTGCTTGACCAGGAATTTCACTTGTAGAAATATTATGGGAGAATATTGAGCAGTCGCATGAGGATAATTGTTCATAAATAATACTATAGCCAGCGAAATGTAATATTCAGAGAGATATATCAATTTTGGCAGAATGATAGAGGCCAATGCAGCAATATTATAGGGCTCGGCTTTGCCAACAGGTTGAGTCTTAATCGGGCAGAAAGACACCCAATAAGTCCAACAAACAATATATATAATTATCGATGGCAGCAGATATCAACTATACAATGTCTTCAAATGAGCGTCAACAGAGTGTCAACGATTTCTGGTCTTGCGCCCTGGGTAATCACACCGCTGATAGGTTGGAGACAGTCATAAACAAATTGCTGGCCGCCTGCATAGGAACACAACCTGCGATAACCTCCCTGCCGCATGTTGAAAATGAGCGTCAATGGAGTGTCAAAGATTGATGGTCGTGTATCTTGGGTAATCTCTAGGGCAACATGTTGCAGACGGTCATACACAAAGTATTGGCTACCATTATAGGAAACAGAGAATGCGAGTTGCTCCCTACCCCAAATTGAAACTGAGTGTCTCCGGAGCATCAAAGATTGTTGGTCATGTATCTTGGGCAATCTGTAGTGCAACAGGTTGCTGACAGTCATAAACAAAGTATTGGCCGCCTTTATCAGACAAAGAGAAAATGACATGCTCCCTGCCCCATCGTGAAAATCAGTGTCAACGGAGCATCAATGATTGTTGGCCTTCCATCATAGTTATTGACAGCATGACGTGGCTATAATTTTCTATATACCTCGTTTGGACTGTTTTGGTACAGCAAAAGGCTCAATAACACTTACTGGTAGCTCTGCAAAGGAATGAGGTTGTTACTGTCCCGGAGGACTTGGCGGGAATTTCTGGTACATATTTGCCTATACTGGCTGCCATATCCTTGTTAATGGATGCTTGTGATCAAGTACCTCTCATATTACCGAAGATGCAGGACCAGAAATCATTGACACTCCGTTGACGATCATTTTCAAGATGGGGTAGGAAGTGTTTCGCTTTCTATTATAACCGTAATGGCTGCCAATACTTCGTTTATAACAGTGTACAACCTGTTGCCCCCCCAGATTACCCAAAATACACTACGAACAATCGTTGAGGCTCCGTTGATGCTCATTTTCAGCCTGTGGTATGGTGCTTGTCTGTCATCATTTTGTTAATCATGGCGGCCAATAGATCGAAAACAAACAGTGATTTACCAATGTCAATATCTTGCGATTAACAGCGATATATCGGAATGCGACAATCAATAGGGATACCCGAATTTCAGAACCAGTGATTGGAACCGACCGGTCTAGCCACATCTGGCACAACCCCCGCATTGACGGGCACGGGTCAGGGTGTGGCCCGCCATGAGGCAGCGGGTCGGGTTGTTGGATGGGTCTGGAACTGAACCAATCCGTTTTTGCAGTTCAAACCCGGACTGCTGACAGGTTACCTGGACAAGTTGCCAACACTACTCATCTGCAAAATGGATGTCAGCCCAATTACCACGCAGCAGATACTGTACTAACCAGTGGTTGTTCCATCATCAGTCAGCAAATGAGTACTAAAATCTTGATCATGCTTGCGAGCCTTGGTAAATACATCATAATTGAAACACTGAGCGTTGGGAACTGGAATATGTACATACACACATCCTGGTGGCACACCATGGTTTTGGGATAGTTCAGCTCCCTCATCAACAGCTGGTAGCGTGGGTGGTGCAGGGGGTGTTCCGGGCAAAGATGCTGTCAGTTTGGCTGGAGGTGCACCCATGCTTTTGCGCCTCAAGTGTGTCTGCGTATTCTTTGCGGTGCCATTTGGGCAAAGAAGGCAGCGGTCTGTGAGATTCTCAAGAACCATAGCCGGGTGTCTTTCAATCACAGCTTTCACCCTTTCATGCCCTGGAAACGCAACACTCCACGTCTTCACTTCTCGGACTTCTGTGCATGGTTTCTTGATGAGGTATTGAGTTTCTTCAATTGTGGCACGCGAAAACCCTCTTTTGGCCAGTTGAGCCATATTCAACGCAAGGCGCATGTCGGACAGTTGTAGCGGTACCTGACCTTCTTGCCTTGCCATTGTAGCAGACCTGTTGGAAACCTAGAAGAAATCAGTCGCAGCTTCTAAATATGAGATTGGGTATTACCTCAACCATATATGCTTCTGTAGCCTCCTCTAAGGTCATTAAAGCCTGGTTTGTCCATTCTGGGGGACGCTTATCATGAAATTTGTCCACCAAAATCCCACAGCTGACCATGTCATGATGTTCAATTTCGAGGACTGTGTTGACAAAAGCATTGGTGGAACATGGTGGTTTCCCATTACATGCAGCGATACATTGGTCACGCAGCTCTCTATGTACACCAGCTGTACAGTATATTGGTAGTCAATGGCTGTCTACCCTGATATGGATTCAGTCACATCCGATGGCATGCTGCTTCATATTCTTGCTGCTTCTGGTGGTAGGTAGGATATTGATATGAGCGTCCAAGGGTATAATTGAGGTGGCTGCATTGGCTGCGTCACGGTGGACTCACTGGTGTCTGAGTTGCTGCGGTGTGTCAGTGGGTGGCGCCTTGGTCAAAGCGCCTGTCGTTCGACTAGATTCGGGTCCGCTCGCACCTTGCTGAGGTGTTTGTGGATCCATGATTAGCTGTTGTGGAAAAGGAAAAGAAGATGATAACTAACAGAAGTGGGAATTCCTGAGGAAGATATTGTCAGCTTCAAGTCAAAATGGAATGAGTAACAGCCAACTTGCACAATCTACTCAAAATGAACCATGCTTTGAATCACAGCAAGATGCACGGGTTTGTAACGGTTCTGCGATGTGCAGTAAGTCGGTCCCATGTGGTCTGTTAGATCACCGGGATTACCAGAGGTGCATGACAGCCGAAATTGCATGTTCAATGGATATAAAGAAGATATTCTACAACGGAAAGGACATTGGGTTATATTTGTCTCAAGACATCCTCAGGATCTTACATAAAACATACCCTGCAAATCAAGTCATGTTGTACAGTTAGCATTGCTATTCCTAATGAAGTGACGGTCAAAACGCAGCTTTTGCTCCGTTCAAGTTGATCAACCCTACCAACCTTGACTTGAAAGATGCAGCTTGCCTCCATGTGGTCCATATTTTGCAACATCCAACAACTCGCCCATCAACAAAGTCAACGCAGAATACAACGGTCAATGCCACCAAAAAGTACCTTTTGCCACTACCGGCTGGCAAACACGGTATATTGATGAACCGATCCACACCATGATGTCATCCACTCAATGAAGGCAAGAGTCGCTTGGAGGCGGAATGGGTCCGAGCCTTAGAAGCATTGTGCAGTGTGCGATCCAATAAGACTCTTGCAGCCAAGGAAAGACGGGCAATCTACTGTTTAAGCAATGAGAAGAAAGAGAAATGGATCGAAGATTATGTCGATGGAGATACCGCTGTGGCAAGCAAGCGCGTTGAAAACCCTGAGGCAGCGATTCACCAAGAGCAGCATGATATCAGATCTGCCTGAATTTTGGGATCTAGAGGCACAAAGCCCAAAAAAACATTCGAGGAGATGTTGAATGCCATCGGAGACAGTCTAAACCATGTTGCAAGTTTCAATGATGGGGAGGATAAGGAAGAAGAAGACCATGATGAAGAAGATTCTGAGCCGACCAAGCTGAGCGATGATGCCGAAGTTGGCTGTGTGATGGGCACAATCAATGATAAAGTTCAGCACCACTTGGAGAGGTTTCGCCGGAAGCAGATGAGGCTTGACGAAGTGACCCAACCCGGATCGGGGGACGAGGTTGACTACACCTGTGACTGCGATATGAAGTATGGTACGGCCGAATTGAGGGCTCCGGGAGTCGTTGAGCCACAAATGCACTACGTTGTAGCTGTACCTGCACTGACCACACTTGGAGAGGTGATAGAGTCTCAGGATGCCGTCCCGAGAAAAACGCAAATGCCGCAAGTGGCTTCGCGTCCAGGAAGTAGTCATATGAGGCCAGTTTCCAGGAAACCACAGTCGCAGGAATGCATATTGTCTCTCTGGCCTGATACGGCACCCAATTCGTTGCCGATTAAGAAATCGAACCTTGTCAATCCCATACGCATTACCCCTGCATATAGTCTCCCTAGCTGATCACCAGAGAGGGATCTGATAATGAAGAAGAAATTGTGACAGCTCCTGCATGGCCTGAATAATAGTTGGGCGAATTGGAATTTTTGACCACGCTTCTCTTCGAAACGCAAATAGTGAACCTATTGTGTTACCTGTCAGCTTTTTGTTGATTTCTGTCACCTGATTGGGAGACATGATAATTCTTCTGTGCATGTGGAAGGGGGGTATGGGCCATGCGAAAGTTCTAGACTCCAAATCAAGTTGATAGACCACCGCAAATTTGATGTCTTCCTGCCATTTTCGGTTAAGAGAGAAAGCAAAATTCAAATTACTGATGAAATTTACTTACAAATTTTGAGTCAGTGATGTCATACTAGTCATAGAAGGAGCGGTCGATGCGCAATGCCAACCCGGATGAATGACCACCATCATGCTGAATTTGTGCATGCATCCAACTGCAACACTCGCTGCTCAGGCCGGGTGCACATGGTCGAGATTGTGACAATTGCTTATTGTAGGCCATGGAAATCCAGGAGGAAGAGCTGGATGAGGAAAGGTGAGGAAGTCGGGCTATATTAATCAAAAACAAGTGAATGGATCATCATGCCCTAAATTGTCGGCCGCAAGCGATGGAATTTAACAGGAATACGTCATCCAGTGATCAGATAATGTTTGCAATGGTCGATCAGGATATGAGAGGTGACGAAACTTTGAGATGCCAATCAGTATTCATAGAAACGATATATTGGCTCCCAATACCCACTATATGACTTTTGGTATACAATGATTGAGCCTAAAATGACTGTTAGGATGTGATCAGGGCAAGCATCAACGGAATGTCAATGATTTGCAATCTTACACTATCAGCAATCCAAGGGCTGCATAGTTGTGTCCCTCCAAAGCGTAAGTATTGGTTGACTTTATAGGCAAAAAGGAATGCAGCACACTCATTGCCCCATGCTGGAGATCGGCGTCACTGGACCATCAACTATTTTTGTTGGTGCATCATGGATAATCCAGGGGCTTTGCAATGATACTCACCAATGATCAATTTACCGGCCGCCTTTCTCCGCAAAAATGCTAGCGATGGCATCGCTACAATCTCCTGATCATGCTTGTCAATGGAGCGTCAACGATTATTGGTCTTGCATCATAGATCTTCTGCTAAGCAATGGCATTACTTCACAATCGATGTATTGGCTGCCTGTCTAGGCACAATTACTAATGTCGCTATCGGTACTATGTCTTGGAATTGAGTGTCAACGGAGCGTCAACGATTTTTGGTCTTGCATTTTCGATTGTCCAAGTGCCGTGCAACGACATTGACCCATAATCATAGTATTGGCCGCCGTCATGGGCAAAAATGCATGTGACGATATCGCTACCGCCTCCAAAGAATGAGGGTCAACAGCGGATCGTCTGTTCCCATGGGGGCTGTGGAGTGTTAGCAACGGTTCCAAATTCCGTGTTCGGTTCTGGTTCCAGGTTGGGACCGAACCCTGACCATTGAAACAGGCTTCCGCCCAAAACTTGATCTTGAAATGTCAACATTTCTCGCTGCGATTAAGTGTTTGAGTTCTCATTGTATCGCCACATAATGTACACATGAAATATGTAGTTTGTTGCTCTCTTTCAGCTTCCATTCTCCGATGTGAGATTGGATCAATATTTGTTGGGTCGCATTGAAAAACCGGTCACTTTGGCGAGATTTTAGCCTTTATTTCGCAGTGATTCAATGAATATTAATCTGATCACAAATCTGAGCATCGGAGATGAAATAGGGCATCAGTATGCAAATTTCATGTATAGATCATGAAGCGATACAATCAGAGTGCATATACTTACTCGGAGCCAAAGTTGTGAGAACTGTAAAATGGAACCTCGGTCCGGTTCGAACCCGTCCCCGAACCCTGCAGGTACCCCTGCTTTCCAGGTAACAACCCGGAGTGGACTGTCCGGTCCGGTTCCAAACCCGCACTGCTGCCGGGTAACCTGGAACCGTTGTTAACACTTGGGCTGTGTAAACCACACAGCAATAAACTGAATTGAATTGTTCCAAAATTGAGTTTTTAACAGTCAGTCTATTCAGTACATCCTTGTATTCAACTTCAGAACTATGCATGCAATGTCTCACAGGTCTGACTTTTCTCCAAAGTGCTAGTTTTGATATTGCTACCATCTCCTAAAAATAAGCATCAATGGAGTGTCAACTATTTTTAGGCTTGCGACTGGGATGATTCGCAGGCTGCGCAACTGTGTTAACCCATACTGGATCTATCAGCCACCATTCTGGGCAACAATGCCATTGATGATATCGCTACAGCCTTCTAAGAATGACTGTCAATGGAGCTTTAACAGTTTCAGTGGGGGCTCAGTTAGCTACACAGCATTCAACTACTTTGCATCGTGCCGAAATCGAGTTATTGACGGTCTGTTAATCGAGTATGTCCTTGTATACAACATCACACATATGCATCCAATGTCTCACAGGTATAACTTTATTCTAATAGACCAGATTCGTTTTCACTACCACCTCCTAAAAATCAGTGCCAACGGGGTGTTAACTTTTTTTGTTCTTGCAACTGAGACACTTCTCCGGCTGTGGAACTGTCATGATCCATAATCAATCTATCGGCCGCACCTATAGGCAACAATGCACATAATGATATTGCTATCGCCACCTATAAGTGAACGTCAATTGAGTGTCAACAGTTTTTGTATGGGCTCAGTATGCTACACCGCAACAAGCAGCGCCGCATCGTTCTGAAATGCAGCTTTCAACGGTCAGTCTTTTCAATATGTCCTTGTATACATCTTTACCACTATGCATGCAATGTCTCACAGGTCTGACTTTTTTCATGCCCATAGCTCTAGAGTCAATATTTAGAAACCTGGGTTGTACATTCCAATAACATATCTTTTGACAGTCTCTCCAGTCGAATTAGACAGTTTTCAAATTTCTAGCACTATGTGGGATTCCAAATTTTTGAATACATTGTTGCTAGAGGTTATTATATCTTCCAGAAATGAATGTGTCTTTATTTGTGATTGGGGCAACATTAATTTACAAATCATATTCGATACTGGGTGGGCTTCATTGAATGTATGCTCAAAGCATTCGATCGCTTGGAATAATTCTAGACATGCGCCTTCATAGTCATTCTATTTGCATTGTGGAATTGAGGAGGCTGGCATCCTCAGCATCATATGTATCCTGTGTCATCAAGTTCTTTGCTATCCATCAGTACATGGGACCAGCTCAATGGGGAAACACCTGTTAGCAAAAGCACAGATCGCAAATTTAAATAAATTAACAGAGTCTGAAGTTACTGAATTGACCACTTCAACTGTTGATGAAACAGCTTTGGCCATACTGAAGTGACAAGGTAGTGGAGGAATTAGAATAGTAAGGTCATAAAGGAAATTCATATTCGACATTGAAATCATATCTATATTGACTACATCGACAGACAAAACACTCCAATCAGGGGTCTCAGCAGTACCTAACTGCCGAAGTTCACCAAGCCACCGGGAATCGGTACCTCATGTTAGGATTTGTTTCAGCTCATATTCCATGGAACACTATATGAAACCTAGAGCTATGGCAGTCATATATAGCATTACTGAGTGGGCTGGTGCTACTATCCGCCAGCACCCTCAGCAATACTTGCCAGAGGGAATACTCACCTACAGTGGATGCAATCAAGATGCAGTTGCCATTGAGACATAAAGTGACTGGAGCTTTGGATGGGTGGACATCAATGAACAAACTAGCCATTACGTGAGTCATTACTTACTATATGGATCGAAATTGGGCTTTGCGCGAAGTACGTCTCTCTTCTATTTGGACTGATAGCCTATTCTTTTCATTTTTTGAATGCTAATTAAGCATAACAAGTCAAGGCTCAACATACCCCAGAGAGGGTAGCCATAGATTTGACGGAAGTTCTTGATTATTTTGAGCTTACCGATGGTCGATTGATTGTATTCACCACTGATAACTCTTCCTGCAATTTCTCAATGACTGGGGAATAACAATCAACCTCTCAGGCCTCTGGAATCGAGTGGCCAGCATTGAGTAACCACATACCATGTATGGCGCACTTCATTCAGCTTGCTTTGGGTGCATTCATGAGCCATCTTGGGGTAAAAGGCCACACAAAGTCTTGGGAAGCCCATGAGTGCGATCAGCAGTTTTGAAGAGAATGAAGGCACAGACAATGGGACGAATCAAAGACTTCGAAAAATGGGCAATGCTAGAATCAACAAGGTGTCAGCCATGAGACCATGTTTAGCAAAGATAATTGAGAAAGTACATATTTCATGATATTTGGACAGTCCTGAAACTGACCTTGATATAGCAGCGAATGCTCGCTGTATTAATTACACTGACACCTGGCCTTCGAAACGAGTTCATTGACTGTCAAAATACCAAAGTATGAATTGAAGCACTGCCAATTATGGATGTGAAGACACGGTGGAATTCGACACCGAAGTTGCTTCAACGAGCCTACCGATTACGAGAATTCACCTGCAAGTGGCTAAAAGATCCAAAATTCAGTGATTACTGGCCACTCTTAACAACACAGGTCCAATGGACCATCATTACTCACATCACGGAAGTTCTGAGGCCATCCCGGTACTGGACCATGTCGATGTCAAAACGGCATACAGTTACTCTGCATGCTGTCATCACTCTCCACAATGACATGTTCAAGATTCTGGATGGCATTATGCGAGCTTTAGCTAAGAATAGGACTCAATGGAAAGGAGAATTATACTTCGCTGTGAAGTTTGCGTGACAGCAACTGTACAAATATTATGCTGAAGTTACTCCAACGACCAGTGTGCTTCTCATTTCCGCAAGTATTCTCGATTGTTTCCGGAAGTTGCGACCATTCAGGAAGTGGGTCAAGGGAATGGATATTAAACCTGAGGGCAAAACTTCCTATACTACCCAATACTGAGAGGCCTTGCTGACGTATGTGGAGAATGAAAACTGTGCCAAACGTGGATGATTGTTGATCATTAAACCCGAAAGAATACTGTGCAACAATCTCTTCCCCTCTGCAATGACTTCTGGATTTGGTCAATCTTCTTTTGATCCATATGATTTATCCAGTGATGATGAAGAATACGAAATGCCTAACAACATGGCTGAAACGGCACCCAGATGCAGCAATCGTGCAGCATGCTTAATGATAGCCGCAAGGCTCCATTGGGATTCACCTCCTGAATCACCACAGATCTTGGGCCAGTTAATCCGAATCTGGATGATTCCCACTCCGACCCAATGAAGATGAGCAGTACATTTTGGATACCGGATATCACCGACTGGTGGTGTCAACACAAGGCAACTCAGTGAATGTACGCTGATCACTCCAATGTGGCACCCGACATATTCTCTATCATACCACATTGTGTCAGAGTGGAGGCCAGTATTTCCCTTGAGTGAGACGTTTTCGGCTGGAGGCAGTGAAAAACCACATGAGAGACCCTTGACAAAAAAATCGTAGTAAGGCAGTTTGCTCGACCCAAAAACAGTCTATTGGCACGCGATGACCCAGCATGGGATATGACGGACACTGAAACCCACTTCACAATGAAGAGAGAGGTGGAGAAAAGGAAATTGCACAGAATGGCAAAAGTCTACGACTTTCTGGAGATGTGCCAGGGCAGCTCAAACCTTCTTGCTACACAGGAGGAATCTTGTGCTCGAATCAAGCAAATGACAGCTGCTGGCTACAGTTCCGATACGGAGGACATTGTCAAAGCATCGTGGTCAAACTTTCAACATGATTGTGTGGCTGCAATTGTATTGTCGGAAACATCACCTTTGCCACCTGCGTTGTCTGCAACGGATCTTCCTGGCGGATGAACTCAGGCATTTACTGCCCGCCAGATCAGAAGAATCAACCAACATCCAGCGGAGAGTGGTCAGGATAGTTCAGCTGAAAGCCTTTCGAACACCGAGAATTGGCTCGACTGGAATGGTGATATAGATAATCCATATGAGAGCAAAGCTGCCCTAGAGGCAGATGATGAATCCGATGTACAGCAAGACAATGCGATGGAGGATCCGGACAGCCCAAACAAGCGGGATGTCAGTGCCGCACAGAATGTTCCTGGATTGATTTTGCAAACACGCAGGTCAAATAAAATGGCCGAAAAGGTGTTGATGACCGTCAATGCATTGGAAACAAGGAGGAATACGGGACACAAGATCAGGTAGGTCAGAATGGGTCAATATGTTTTCACCAGGTTCTATATGTTGCTTGATCAAGAATGTCACAGAGAGCCTCAGTATGCACGAACTATCAGCAGGCGGGTGTGAATATTGGTTGATATACAGCGGTGCATCGGGCACAATGCATCATTCAGCAAGATATATAAATTCCAATTGAATGAGAGAGACCCGTGCAAGAGGATTGCTGGGCGCAGCTTTGCCAAAGGGCCGAGTCTTAATCAGCTAGGAAGGGAACCAATAAGTTCAAATAATGATGCACACAGTGATTGATGGCAGCAGACTTTGACTATACAATAGATTACAATAAGCGTCAATGGAACGTCAACAATATGCGGCCAGATACGTCAGGTAATTAACAAGTGATTTAGTCGTTGTTATATATAATCCTTGTATTGGCAGCATTTATAGGCAAAAGGGTAAGCGAAACGCTCTTTGCCCCATTTTCATGATAAGCCTCAATGGAGAATCAACGGTTTTTGGTGGGTAATCTAAGTGGTGCTTGATTACAGACATCTATAAACCAGGAGTTGGCAGTCATTATAGGCAGATAAGCGAGAGATATTCCTGCAACTGTTTCCCAGACAACAAAATCTTAATTCATATTCAACGCTGCAAGACAATGTTCATGAGTATTTGAGCCTATACACCCTGGCACAACTTTGTATATAGACAATCACGGCCACATTGCGCTTCAATTAACCATGATGCCAGGCCACAAATTGTTGATGCTACGTTGACGCTCATTTTCAAGATAAGGCAGCGAGTCTGTCACTATCACTATTGCCGATAATGACGGCCAATACTTTGATTATGTCTAACAACGACCAACTTACTCTGTAATTACATGACTTACTAGCCCAATAATTGTTGACGCTCCTTTGAAACTCATTTTCAAGATGGTGCAGGGAGTGTGTCGCTGTCTCTTTTGCACATAAAGGTGGCCAATACATTGATTTTGTATAACACTGACCAGGTCACTTTTTAATCACCTGACTTACAAGACCACAAATCGTTGATGCTCCGTTGACGCTCATTCTTAGGAGATAGTAGCGATGTTGTCGCTCGCCTTTATACCAATACAGGCGGCCAATACTTTCATTATGGCTTAGAGTGACCGAGTCTCAGATTTTTAACCTGACTTAGAAGACCCAAAATCGTTAACGCTCAGTTGATGCTCATTTTCAGAATGGGGCAGGGAGGGTGTCACTTTCTCTTATGACTATAAAGGCGGCTTATACCTCATTTATGAATGTCTGCAACCAATCCCCACTCAGATTACCCAAGATACAGGACAGAAAATCAATGATGCTCTGTTGACTCTCATTTTCAAGATTGGGAAGGGAGCGTGTGTCTTTGTTGATTGAATATAAAGGTGGCCAAAGCATCGAAAAAGGATAATGATGTACCAAAGTCAATATGCTGTGATGAACAGTAAAATATCTGAGTGCGACCATCCAAAACAAAATCCGATAGCCTGACCCGGTGATTGCAACTGACGGGCCTATTAAAAGCAGGTCTAATCTGTGGGTTGACAGTTACGGATCCAGGTTTGGCATGCCAAGAAGCTGGTGGCCGTGTTTTTGGATGGGACTGGAACCTAACCAACCAGTTTCCGAAGTCCGAACCCGGACTGCTGGCACGTTACCCGGTCCCATTGCTAACACGGGCAGGTGGTTAGTATGGCGGGTCGTGAGTATATCAACTGGTAAGTATGGCAAATAGTGAGTAAGGTGGGTGGTTAATCAAACTGGTGGTTACTGAAGTGGGTTGTGTGTACAGTGGGTGGTGATTATGGTGGGCAGTGATTATGGTGGGTGGTGAATATGGTGGGTGGTGAATATGGTGGGTGGTGATTACAGGGTGTGGTGATTAGCATGGGTGGTAATTACTGTGGGTGGTAATGACTGTGGGTACTGACAGCATGGGTGGTGATCACTGTGGGTGGTGACTACTGAGTGTGGTGAATAACGTCGGTGGTGATTACCGAGTGTGGTGATTACCTTGGGTGGCAATTACCAAGTGTGATGATTACTGTTGGTGGTGGTGACCGAGGGTGGTGATTCCGGTCAGTAGTGATTACTAAGGCTGGCTATTGTGGAGTGTGCTGAATACCATTTGTGGTGATTACAGTGCGATGTAATTACAGTTGGAGGTGAATACGATAGGTTGTGATTATATTGCGTGTTAATTACAGTGGGTGGTGGTTACACTGGGTTATGATTACAGTGGGTGATGATTACAATGGGTGGTGATGGTGGGTGGTAATAACGCTGGGTGGTGATTATGCTGGGTGGTGATCATGGTGGGAGGTTATCATGATGCAAGGACGCTATGGTTGATAATGACTATGGTGAAATCTGAATATGGTGGAAGGTGATTATGGTGAGTGGTCATTACGGTGAGTGGTAATTGGAGTGGGAAGGGATTGATATGTGTTACGATTGCAGTGGGTAGTGAGTTCAGTGGGTGTTAATTATACTGGCTGGTGATTTTGGTTGGTGGCAGTTACAGTGGGTAGTAATTATTGTTCATAGTGATTGCAGTGGTTGGTGATTACACCTGGTGGTAATTGTATCAGTGGTGGCGGTATTGATGCTGGCTGCTGTGGTGATGACTGCTGTAGAGTCAAGATTAATTGCTCCTCTGGTGGTTGCTATGAATACTGTAAAATCTAGAGTGTGGCTAATTGCTACTTTGAGGTGGTACATGAATGCCAATTCGATTATGGCTATTCGTTATTACTTATCACTGTGATCTCAATATGCTGTACAGTCTGCAGTGAGTGAAGGCAGTTAAGTTGTATGGTATGGTGTCTATTATTCCTTAGGAATGTTGTTGGGGAAAGCTACTTATATATGTGGAGGGGTGTGTTCTGCTAATCACAATCTGATGCAGATAATTTATACTATTCAGTTTCCCAATTGTGCTCTTCTCGTATCTTGTCAAAGCTATTTTGTTTTTTCCTCTTCACCTTCTTCCCTCGGAAATGGTAGCTTGTCGTATCCTGCTCACTAATCCAATTCACTGTGGTGAAACGCCTGCCCATTCGTGCAGCAGTCATTGCCATTCTTGCTCTGTGGCTTCTAGTTGGTTTTCGTAAAGTGGTAGGAATTTTTGGTATTACATGGGTCAAACTTAGCCAGTGGGAACATTTCTTGCCCTTCAATCATCTCAGTCTACTCAGTTGGGTGGCTTCAAATGTGTGAAATTGTTACCATTCTTATCCTTTCCCTCTCTTGTTTGTTTCAGTTGCATTGTGTTTATCTTAAACTTGTAGCACTTTAAACTGATTTTTGTGGTTCAGTTGGTATTCTGTGTCAGTTCAATGGTATGCCTTGGAGAGGTTCAATCTGGAACACCTCTCTTCTGTTCCCTCTCTTCTTACTTTTGGATCATAGTATAGATTTCATTCTTTTCCTACCATGGTTCTCACCCATCCTCCCAGGTATTGTTTGGAAATGTAGTCCATTGGTTCAACATATACAGCATTCAATATATCCCCCACTCTTCCACCCATACCCATGCTCATTTCTCTCTGGCATTCTACTTGACTAAATACTTCAATCTTCCTTTTTTATACTTCCAGTCTGTTACTGCTTCCTGCTTGATTTTCTGAAATTTGTCCAATTCATCATGCTCTGGAATGTCAGGCATGATGGTGTCGATGCTATGTATAACTTCATTGTGAACAACAAACTCTGTGAAACAATTACTGTCAATCCAGCTCACAAGTTCCACTTCATTGTAATTGGTCAATTGACTATCTCCCACATTCTTACTAAACCTGTGATCAATCACTGCTCTTGCAATGTACATTCCAGTTTATTTGGTGTCATACCACTCTATTCTAGGTTGATGTGCATGTACCAAATTGCCAATTTGAAGGACATCAGCTTAAAGATTGGCTGGTTAATCTCAGCAACTCATATTGACATCTCTTGACTATATTAGATATTGTATTGTAATATCAATATTGTCTTGCTGTCATTCCAGTTGCTTTACTCTAGCTATTAGCAATAATACTCTGTTGTTGTTGACTTCTCATATCCAGTTGACAGTAATAGAAGTCAAATTCTCTACCTCTCACCATATCGGCAGCCATGTTTTCAATGATATGAAGGTGTTTCATCATAAATCATCTAACTGCAGATATCCCTTCTACTTCATTTTCCCTGCATCAGCTCTTGAAGCCCGTTACCTGAATCTTAACAATGAATATCAACATGACTCATTTTCGGTGGGCAGTAAATATTGTCTGTGACATTTAGACAAAAGCTGATACACAAGTAGTAGCTTGCTGTACTACTCCAGTTGGCTTATACATTCCTTGAATACTGACAGGATGTCTAGTCCCAGCTATCCTGGTGCAATACTCCATATTTATTCGCACAGTGACTCTCATAGAGTGAAGATTTTGACAGCATCATGCAAGCTTCTGAAAACCTCTCACCATTGAACAGTATATAGATGGCGTCTTGCATATACTGATTCACCATCTCTGTCTGGATATTGTAGGATGGTCACATTGCTGATCATTTCCAACTACTTACATCATCATGAATGAGTGTATTTTGAATTTGGGATGATACCCAGAAGGGCTTCCTTCTTCTAGGGCTCGAATATATTCCCTTGCTGCAACTGTCCTACTTATTCATTTGATGATTGTTGTATCAGCATTGTATCAGTAATACCTCTATCACAACAACTCAGTGCTGTATTTGGTTCACTTATTTGTACAGGAATGGGACTTGAGTTGATTGTAACAAATTGGTTATTGTTGCACTTCCCTTAGTTACAGTATAAAGAAAAGTCTATTATGTAACCAAGTTCCTGTTGAGGGTTCTCCCTTAGCAGTGGTGATGGTACATGACAGATCATAGTAAATACAACAGGTGCTATCATAATTATGTTGCCATTTAACTAGTAAAGGAACGTTGTCATGTATGCCAGCCAAGTGATCTGTAGCGGGATTACACTTGAGCCACATGTGAATTCATTGAGATATCTTACACAAGTCCTAGCTGATTTATCAATGATGATGGAATTTTGTCTCAGGTGCTGGGACATCAATACGGAATGTCAGCAGTGCACGTAAATATTGACCACACCTACTGGACCTGATCTACTAAGACAACACACATATAAGATGCGAATACACACAATTTCGTATGCAGCAGAAGTTACCCAATATAGAAGTAAGTGGGACGTTCAACCTAATCATCTCAGAAGTGGGAGGACCTGGAAAGATTTTCCAGTCATCGAATTGTTGAGACCTAGGAATGTAGTGTTTGAGCTAATAATGACGTTACCTGAAGATAAGAGTCCAGAAGCAACCCTGCTGAGTGGTTTGGATTGGGATGCATTGCGATACTATGTGTGTGTCATAATCTACATCGGGAAATTATCGATTCGTTGCTGATCAATATCTCTGATGCGCGTGCGGACTGATCAGGTTGTGGTGAGGCATTAGTAAAGTTGCGACAAGTACTCTGAGACTATTTGTCCACAGATGTTCTGATTACTAATCAGATGAATGCATTATGCGTAGTGTTAGCAACGGGTCCGGGTAAACCCCCAGCGGTCCGGGTTTGGACCGGCAAAACGGTTCGTTTCGGTTCCAGAACCGTGCAAAGACCTGACCCGCTGCTTCTTGGCGGTCCAAAGCCCGCCCTGTACCCGTCAATCCCCAGGTTTGGCCGGGTTTTGGAAGACCTGTCGGACCCAATCTCCGGTTCTGCGTTTCGGGTTCTTCTATTTATGGTCGCATTCAGACATCCTACTGCTAATTGCACAATATTGACTATGGTACTGCATTATCATTTTCTGATGTATTGACAACCTTTATATAAGAAACAAGTAGAGAGATGCTCCCTGCCCATCCCGAAAATGAGCGTCAATCGAGCGTCAACAATCGATGGTCTTGCATCTTGGGTATTCTAAGTGGCACTTGATCGCACATATCCATAAACAAGTGATTAGCAGCCTTTATGAGTAAATGAGCAAATGATATACCCGCGATAGCCTCCTGAACAGTAACAACTTATTTCATTTACAAAGGTGCAACTGAGTGTTCACAAGCGTTTTAGACTACAAAAACGGCCAAAACTAAGTATATGGACTGTAACAGCCTCAGAGGAGTTCGATAAACCATGATCGCAGGCCCAAGATCGTCCACACTCCACTGATGCACATTATCATGATGGGGCAGGGAGTGTGACGCTTTCTTTTTTGCCTATAAAGGATGGCAACAATTCCATTATGTGTAATCACTACCAAATCGCGTTTTTATTACCCGACATCCAAGACCAAAAATGGTTGACACTCCGTTGACGCTCATTTTCAAGATGGGACACGGAGCGTCTCGCTTTCTTTTTTGTTTATAAAGGTTTTCAATACTGTTGTTATGTATAACCTCTACAAAGTTACTTCTTAAATACCAGACTATCAAGACCTAAAATTGTTGACGCTCTGTTGACGCTCATTTTCAAGATCGGGCAGTGAGCGTGTTGTATTGTCTTTTGCCTATCAAGGGTGGCAACACTTCCATTATGTGAACTCCCTGCCAAATTGCGTTTTTATTACCCGACATACATGACCAAATATCGTTGACGCTCGGTTCAGGCTCATATTCAAGATGGGGCCGGGTGCGTTTCGCATTCTTTTTTGCATCTAAAGGTAGTCAAAGCTGTTGTTATGTATAACCACTACAAAATGGCTTCATAATTACCAGACTAACATGACCTTCAATCGTTGATGCACTGTTGACGCTCATTCTCGACATGGGGCAGGGAGCGTGTTGCTTTTTTTTTTTGCCTATAAAGGATGGCAACACTTCCATTATGTATAATCACTACCAAATTGCGTGTTTATTACCAGACTTGCTGGTGCAAGAATCGTTGATGCTCCGTTGATGCTCATTTTCAAGATGGGACATGGAGTGTCTCGCTTTCTTTTTTGTGTATAAAGGTTGTCAATACTGTTGTTATGTATAACCACTACAAAATTACTTCATAATTACCAGACTAACAAGACCTTCAATCGTGGACGCTCTGTTGACGCTCATTTTCATGATGGGGCAGGGAGCGTGTTGCTTTCTCTTTTGCCTATCAAGGGTGGCAACACTTCCATTATGTGGATTCACTACCAAAAGGCATTTTTATTACCCGAATTACAGGACCTGAAATCGTTGACACTCATTTTCCTATGGGCGTAACCGCAATATGGAACCATTCACTTTGGCATACTATATCAATAATGGTCTTGTCGCAGCCGTTCTGTGCTGTTCATGTACATTCTCCTTTCTAACTACATTGTTCTTCAATGATGCATATAAATATACCCTGTAAAATATACTTTAAAGTATCCGCTAGTTGTAGATCATGATAATACTCAAAAATCCCATTCCGTTCGGTCAACTCTCGTCTTTGCTGTCATGTTCACTCAAATGGCTGATTTCGTCTCCAAAATGGCTGTCAGCTGCATTACCACGCAGCTGATAGTGTACTAACCTGTGGATGGACCATCATCAGTCAGCAAATCTGGAATAAAATCTTTATGGGGCATGCAATCCTTGGCATATGGATTCAGATTGAAATACCGAGCGCTGGGATGCGGAGTATGTATATTCACATATCCGGGTGGCACACCTTCTGTTTCGGAGCATTGACTTCTCTCACTGTCATCAGGCGGCCCAAGTGGCGTTCTGGGCCACGATGGCGCCGGTAGTGGTGGAGGTGCACCTGTTCCTTTGCGCCTCCAGGTAGTCTGGGGATTATGCGCTGTGCCATTTTGGCAAGCAAGACAGCTGTCCGTTTGATTTTCCCGAATCATTGACGGGTGTCTTTTCATCTCAGCTGTCACCGTGTTATGCCCGGGAAACACAACACCCCGCTTCTTCTCTTCTCGAACTCCAGCACATGGTTTATTGATCAGTTGTTGTCTTTACTCAATCACTGTGCGCGAAAACCCTTCTTTAGCCATTTTGGCTATATCCAAGGCAACATGCATGTCGGACTGTTCAAGCTGTACCCGACCTCCTTGTGTTGCCATAGTAGCTGACATGTTTAAGACCTACAAAAAATTAGTTGCTGCTTCAAGAGTGAGAATCGTTTGTTACCTCAACCATATACAAATCCGTAGCCTCCTCCAAGGCCTTGAAACCCTGTTTTGTTCTTTCCTGGGGCCGTTTATAGCCAATTTCATCTGCGAAAATCCCAGAACTGACAGCATTTTGATATTCAATTTTGCGGACTTTGCGGGCAAATGCCTTGGCCGACCATGGAGCTGTCCCCTTACGGGCAGCGATGAATTGGTCACGTCGATCTCTAACTACCCCAGCTGTGTGTTATACTGTTTGTTGACCGTCATCAACATCGATATAGATTGAGTCACATCTGATCGCATGCTGCTTTGTATTCTTGCTGCTTCCGGTTTGACGTACTATTCTCAAATGTGCGTCCTGGGTCATATTTTCGGTGGCTACAATTGCAGCGTCGCGGTGAACTAACTGGTGTCTGAGTTGCTGCTGTGTCTCACTGGGTGGCGCATTGTTTGAACCGCCTGTCGTTCAGCTCAATTCGGCTTCAATCGCACCTGGTTGAAGTATTCCTGGAGCCATTACTTGCTGGGGTGGAATGGTGAGGAAGATGATCACGAAAACAAGTGGGAAGTCCTGAAGATTATATAGTCAGCTACATGTCATAATGGAACGAGTGACAGCCAACTTGCACGTTCAATTCAAGCCGAATCCGGCTGTGTATAGTTGCACTGTGTATAGCTGGATGGGACTCGAACAGTCCCACAATTTGCAGCAAGTCGGTCCGACGATGGTTGTTCATTTGCAGGGATATATTGTGATGAACGACAGCTGATATCACGTTTTTGAATGATAGAACAAGACCATTCATCGACAGAAATGACGTCTGGTGATGTTTGTCTCAAGACATCGCCTCGTTCTTGCATGAATCACACGCTAACCATCAAATCTTAATGTACGGTTAGCATGACAATTCCCAATGAAGTGACGGTCAAAACGCTGATTTTGCTTTGTTCTAATTGATGAAACCCACCAACCTTGACATAAAAGACGCAGCTTGCCTCCATGTGGTCCATATCTTGCAACATCCATCATGTCACCCAACCACAAGGTCAACACAAGATACACTGGTCAATGCTGCGAAAAAGAACTTTTCCCAACATCTGGTGGGCCAATACGGCAAATCGATGAAGAAATCCACATGACGACATCATCAAGCGAATAAAAGCAAGAGTCGCTTGCAGGCAGAACGAGTCCGAGCGTTGGGAGCATTGCGCAGCTCACGATCTAGAAAGAAGCTTTCGGCAGAGAAATGATCGTTAACAAGTCATCTCCCATTGAAATAAGGTCGATTGATGACGAATGGTGCTAAGTATCAACGCGGCAAGTTACATCATGGTCCTTGGCATGGTGATATCCGTACTCCCGATCAGCTCAACAGATAGAGCGGACTGTATCTTGTCATACTCGTTATTGAATGTATGCTCAGCCATGGGCCTAGGGAAACACATACCATCCTAATAGATACTGCTAATATGCTCAATAATGAGAATACTAATAATAAGAACTGAAAAGAACAATACTATTTCAGCTTGTTCTTCGCAGATAGATATTGTAGGCATCGTGCATGCTTGTGGGGCTGTCATTTTCAATGCTGAAGCATTGCTGTCTCTTTACAGCTTTCTTGTATTGTATGATTGGGTTTGAGAAGTTACTCCCCCCATAGGGCCATCATCATAAATGAAGGATTGTTATGATCTTACCTGTCATATCGTAGAGTACTACTCAATGACCTATAATCTCTCTAGATAGTTGACCACACATCCCAACGGTTATCGTGTATTGCATGATTTGGTTAGAAGATTTACTCTCCCCGGAGGGCCATCATCAGCAATCAGATACAATCAAACAGCTACTTCAACCTGGATATCTTGCAACTCATTTGTTCGGGTAGTCAAAACCTCATCTCGCCTGATGTGGTTATTTGGAGGGCTCTAAACAGATTGCTTAATTATGTTAAAACACAACCTCACCCTTCAGGCTTTTTGGTATATCTGTGTCAGAGGCTATACATGGTGGCCCACCATTGCTCTGTCGATGTTTGATTATGACGAATCAACCTACCTGTTTGTTTGGAGGTATATCGGGGCATGCCCCAAGTCATAATCAATCAGACATGCCATGCTAAGGTCGAGACTGTTCTCACTAACTGGGGAGTGCCCAAGTTGTTCCGATTCCTACTGCGGAAACCGCCTGAGATCCCACATAATTGCATGTTGCCGTTCATCTGCCTGACATGCCAGTCGCTATATGGCAGTCAACACATCTAGTCCTGCTTAACTCAGTTCAGTGAATGTGGTAGGAAATCACTGGCATCTCATTAAGCCCCGAAGGCTTACGACCGGCCAAGGGTATTGCATCAACAGATCAATACAAATTTATTGTACTTTGAATGAATCCACTAGCAATGAGGCTAGCTATCAAATCGACATGCGGTACCCATGAATTCCCGTTAAGAATCACAGGACTGGCATTCTTGCATCGTCTAGAATGGGTGTTATGTATTCGATAGGAGTAAACTCCGTAGCATATATCCTTGTGACAATCAAATAAGTACTGGTACCTTTATTAGGAGAGACCCCCTAACACATACAATCAGATGTACTTTCAATTATCCAAACCACAGATATTGTCCAGGTATCATCACACACTGTGCCACCACCCCCCCCCCCCCCCCAGTCTGAGTCCATGGTGATGTGCAGCATAGCGAAATTGTAGTTCACAACATGCCATGAATACAGTATCAATATATTTGCTGGTACTCAATCTGGTACCAGTTTACCCAACAAATTTCCAACTGATGGGTAAGTGATGCAAGATGATACATTCTCCTGAGGCAGAGTTGGTAGACCACACATATTCCTGCTATGATCATTCCTGTAAAAACATCCACCATATGACAAGCTTGTCAAGTATCTTCAGACCTGCCATAATACAAAGCTCCTATTCACCCCATATTCAATTCAACCCCATCATGCAATATGTTCATTGCACCTCCAACACCTCCTACCGACTGCATTGTGAAATGACTCAAGCTGGGAGTAAACTAGTCAAAAATGGACATTGTAGATTTTCTGGACTATGCACCAGTTTCAAATTTCCAACGAGCAATACAAGGCAGATGATAAGAGGCATAATTTGTTATACTCTGCCAGTACTGGAGGTAAACCTCAAATCAGTCCAAAAGGAAACTGAATACTCTTGGAAATATTTTACAAATAGAATTGGTTAGCCAAACTGCATTGCCATCCATCAGCAAACTGTATGTGTGTCAATGGAAGCCGCTGGGGGCATATGAAACTGATTGGACCAGAATCCCATAGTTGTTAAATTCTGGGGCAGAAAGAACCAATGCAGTTGCATTCACCTACACCTGGGGGCATTGGCAACGAAACTTGTAGTTGACTGGACAAATGTAGCAGCCTTCTAGTGTTGTTGGGAGCATCAGCATCGAATCTGCAAGGATATCGGAGAACCGGCAACATTCTCAGTCACACCCAGAAATGCAGCTCACAAGCGTCTGAGTACCTTTGCATATAGACAACTGGGAAGTAAGTCAAATTGCCACTGATGCACATGGTAATTGTAGTTACTACTCAGTTGTAAACAATTATAAAGCAGATGTAGTCAGCTGGGATTCGCATCAATGGATCTACATATCAAAGTATCAAACAATCACTGCATCTATCTACGTATCTATCTCCATACCATATAGCTGGACTGGCCAAGGGTGATTTTGAATGCAATTTGAGGTGTATATAAAGAGAGCAATCAAGTGTATTTGGAGATCACCATGGGGGCTGTGATTGAGGGAGTGTGGAAATTGACTTTGAGGCCGAGTTTGTGTTAACTAACGTGTGCTCTTGGAGGCAGTGATCTGACATGTTGGGACACATTCATAGCAGGCAAGAAATAGCACTGTCAGTGATGCAGATGGAGGCCTTGATCCAGAGGACTCGAAGATGGACTCCGGGGTGGTAGTTGTGCAAGTTTGGAGATGCACTGCAAGCCCGTTATTCAGTGAAACAGAAACAGTACATGGAGGTTGTTGACCTGCAGGCAGTCAATCTGGAGCTGGTGGATTGGGACATGCAACAGGTGGAAAGTCTCAATGCTTCAGTTAGTTGCCTTGCAACTGTGGGAATGTGACAACTTGACTTTAAGAGCTCTCAGGGAGAGTTGGTGGCTGGCGGTAGATTTGTGGAAAGGCAAGCGAAAATGTAAAACTACATTGCCTGGTAAACTTGTAGTCAGGCGAATGTAGCAAAGATGGTTAACCTTGGGTGGATGCTGTAGTTGATGTATCCTCAACTTGGTGTATGGTGTACTTGGTGAATGCTGTAGTTGGTGTTAACTCATAATCATGGGATAGAGATACTCAATGGGATGACATGACACAGTGAATGGTGATGATGGTAGAGTTGTCGAAAATAACAAGAGATGGGTGATGAAAATAGGAATAATATAAAGAATACGTGGGATTATGGAAAATCATGGATATGACTAGCAAGATTGCTTCTGGATTAGCTCATTGCAATATTCTTACTGGCCAGGCCAGGAGTCATATCTATCATATTGGGAATGCCAAGTTGATGTTCACACATTGGTCGCAGAAGTTACAGTTTCTGATGATGATTATCTACTTTCTCTTCGCAACTCCCTCTTTCTTGTCCTGAACAGTACAATCACCTGAAAAGTCATTATTCACTCATCCTGCTGTATCTCTCTATGCCATGGTCATTAGTTAACACTGAGTACAGCATACACCATGCAACAACATACACCAAGTACACCAACAACCCAATGAGAACTATCTCGCACTCCCAGCCAGTCTCTCACCTCTCAACTCTCATCTCTGATCTCCCGGTGCACCTTGTTGTACTGTACTCCTTACATTCCTGCAATTTCAAGTTAACCAAT
>Ga0307515_10004098_pt1 | contig 30371 bp, 1 predicted proteins | sample 17_EM_MG_FD_194513 | JGI IMG/M metagenome (GOLD analysis project Ga0307515, IMG submission 194513) | Populus trichocarpa ectomycorrhiza microbial communities from riparian zone in the Pacific Northwest, United States - 17_EM | ecosystem: Host-associated > Plants > Roots > Unclassified | place... | reverse complement strand
ATTGCTACGCTAAGTATAAAATACCAGCTATTCCATCTCGTATAATTATTAAGCGGAATTCTTCTCCCTATAAGACTTTTAAACTCCCTTATACGACTAGCTAAGCTGTAGGTATATATAGTAATATTATAAAGCTTTCTAAGTGCGCCAAGTTTCTAAAATAAATTACTCTTCTCTTTCTCCTTTTTTAGATCTAGCTCTTTTCCTTCTTTATATAACTTAATATCATTAAAACTAATTAAGTTTTTAAAGAGGAAAGCCTATACGGCAAGGTTAAGAATATAACCCTAATAGCAGATCTGTTGGTGGACGGGATTCTATTTAATTTCTTCTTCCTAGAGAAGCTAGTCGCTTATTATACGATAGAGCTTATTATTTACAGTATAGTTATTAAATATAACGGCACCTAGCTTTTGCATAATCCCGTAGTCCTTAAGCACTAAAAAAAGAGTATTCCATTACTTATTCCTACTATAAGAGGCTACCGTACAAAGGCCAAGAAGAGCGTTTGTAAGCTTTTCCTAGCTATTAATAAAATGGCCGCAAATCGCAAGGAGAAGGTAATTATTTAAAGAAGTCTAGATATTAACGGAGAGATAAATACTTATTAGTGCAGACTGCAGCCTCTTTCGTATAATATCCTTTTGCGATAGCTATAAGTTATAGATCTTTTTACTAACTACTAAATAGGCTATAGTTACATAGCCGTCTACTTTAGGATTAATCGACTATAGAAGAATATAGAACTCTAGCTACTTAACTATCCGAAATAGTAAGTTTTATATAACAATTAATATAACAAGGGCCTTATTAATAACTTCCTTATTTAGGACTGCTCGGAGTACTTTTAAATCTAGCTCTTTTATCTTGTTTTAAAATGACGCTTTAAAGTAAAGGTCTTTTAATTAATCCCGTATTACTTCTTTTATATAACTAGTTTTAGGCTTAACTATAATGCCATACTTTAACGCCAAGTAATTTTAGAAGTTAGAAGTTAACTATATAGCGTATAACTCTATACAGTGTTTACAATAGAATAAAAGATAGGCTTTTTTATTTTATACGGGCTTATTACTACCTAGTGAACGGGTATGCTCCTATGTTAAAAGAGCTAAGCGACCTCTTGTATTTTTTAATTTAGAGGTATTAATAGAGTTAAGAGCTTCTGATTCCACTTCTAAAGCCATATTTTGTACAATAATAAAGAAGAAAAAGGCGACGAAAATTTATTTGGGGTATGCCAAGACTTATCGCGATAAGATTTATCCAAAACCACCTTGTATGCGCTCGTAGCGTATATACTAATAATTCACTAGGGGTCTGATTTATAAGATAATCCCTCGCTAAGCCTAATCACGCTTTCTCCTCTTTAGTATGGTTAAATTAAACAATAGCAGTTCCGGAAAGATTAGCGCATTTTTTATAACTAACGATGTCCCTTCTTTAAACGTCAATACCCCAAATGCAATCGTTTTGCTACTTTTTTTTAATCTCTTCTTCCTTCCTGCATCTATAGACCTAGAATACACTTCTAAACTAATTCTCTCTATATCTGCAGGAAGCTCGTTTATAGACTTAGGATGCGCTAGCTACTTACAGACGTTAAAAATAAAGACGCTTATAACTTAACTACTTACTTATAACTTACTCCCTAAACGGCTACTATAACTCTTAATCTGTTAATATATATATATAGATCTCTTATTTTTTGTAATTGTAAATAATTAATGCCAAATCAATATTGTCTAGCTTTCTGTACTAATAGCATTTACTTTTTAGGCTATCCAACCACCTTTTTAATTGTTTATTATAGAGTTTAATAGACTATTTCTGCTTTACTATACCGTATACTATAAAGCGTAAGTGTTCTTAATCTTCTAGTCTTGGGACGCTGGCCATATATTAGTAAAAAAAAAAATCTAAAAAAGCTCTCGGCTCTTAGTAAAGAGCCCTTTTTTAGCTCCTTGCCTTTCTAAATTATAACTAATATTAGTATATTCTAAGCCGCGACCTATAGTTAAAATATAAGGCATAAATAGTAAACGTATATCGCGCTCCTAGGCTTTATATATCCACTATTCTCACTATAGATATTATGCAGTAGTATTTAGTAGGCCTCGGAGGCCTTATCGCATTATCCATCATCAGCTATCTACTATTAATAATAATTAAATTTGCTCGCATCTACGCCATATTTTATTTTTTCAAGCACTTATTTTACCTATAGGTCGATTAATACTTAAGAGGCTCTAAAAAGACAATATAATTTAACGTAGTTTTAATTTTAGCGTTCTTAGTAGGGAACGTTCTTTGTGTCACCGTCTAAGTTAAAGATATTTCTAGGCTTATAAGACGCTCTAGGCTAATATCTACAATCAATCTTATACCGCTGTTATTAGAAGGCTAGATAAATATTATTACTAGCCGCTATGGAATTAGGCTTAGTGCATACGCCCAGATACACTAATAGTTAGGAAGAGTAGCTATAGTTAAAGGCCTTATCTATATAGTAGCAGCTATATCTTTATAGAAGCCTAACCTATATATACAGTTAGATATAGCGGCGCTAATAGTAAGTTAACTTAATTTTAGAGAATAGATACAAGTTAATAAGCAGGCTACTATCGCTATAGTTATTATACTGCTCTTTTCAGTCGCTAGTATACGTCAATACGTCTATAAAATCTTCTCAAAGCTCCACTTAATACTCGCGGCTATAGTTATAGCTGCGATATATCTTTATAGTCTATCTAAAGAGTTATTAACGTCACCAACAATATATTTATTCTCGGCAATATACCTATAGATATTCATAGGCGTCCTGCGATTTAGGTAAGTGCTATACCGCAACATTAAGTACAGAAAGCCACTAAATTAAACAATAGTACGAATAATAGCTTTTAAAACACCTAATAGGAGAGAGATACCTATTTGGGATACTGTACATATATATATGCAATTATTAAAACCTTAGAAGCCCCGAGCTGGCTAGTATATCTATCTCTACATTCTAAGAGTAAGCTATACCTTATTTATACAGTCGCACCCCTTTTATATATCTTGGTGGTATTATAATGCTAAGGGCAATACCGTTATAGTTTTTATTATCCAGAAAAGGGGTGGATTTACAAGGAACTTGTACTTAAACGCTAACAATAGCCATAATTCTAAAATAAGAGCCGTAATTAAGGGACCATATAGGAAGGAACTTGACCTTAAATTATACGGGACTGTCCTATTATTCGCTACAGGGATTAAAATAGTAGGGTAGCTTCTATATATTATATAGCTTCTAAAAGGATACTACAATTACGAAGTAAAAACTTAAAGGATCGCTCTGTTTTAGGAACTAGACTCCAAATATAAGCTCTCTTATACTTCTATATAGATAGCTACTAATAACCGCTCTAAAAGTACACGTAGCTTAGGTCGCTAATATAATAATTAATCTACTTACTAGAGACATTAATAAGGTATATTTACTTTAATCTTAATAAGATATTTGTATTAATTAGTTACCAGATCCTTAATATTCAGCTTTTTATCTTAGGTAATTATATTTCCATTAAAACTAAGTAAGGAGATATTATATATCCTAAAGATCGTATTAGTATAATATACGCAGTTATAAAGGCTAAGAGCCCAATTAAATCCAAAATCGAAGGTTAAAAGGGTCGTACAGTGGTTTCCTATAAGTTATAATAATCAGTCTGCCGTTTAGTACCGCTAAAATATAAAAATAGTATGCATAAATAATAAGACGAGCTATAAGATTCGCGAGATTGTTTAACATATGTTAAATAAGGATATTTATTTAATAGAACTAGACTTTTATCTATATTTGCCTTAAGGATATAATAAGAGACTAAATAACGCGCTTAATTATAAGAAATTAAAGGGCATTATAAGAAGTGTCTAGATTTCGCCTATAAATTTATAGGAATTCTCTAAAGCCATTAGGCACACTATTACGATAAGCTCTACTAGTAATATTTTTATATTGGCGCTCGTTGCTTAGTTTCTGTTAACGTTTACGGTTAAATAAGTACTAACAGTTACTTCTCTATTTATTAATATGCGCAGAGCTTTATATTCGGGTTGCTATAAGTATTTATTGCTACTTAGTAATAATTTCAAACGCCTACTATGCAAGTATATTTCTGCTTAGAGATACGCTTGTGTTCTATTATATTCTATTTCGCGCTATAATCCTCTAGGCTAGCGAGGTATTTAGGTTGCTAATAATATAAAGGGGCACTCCCTATAAGCATACTTATAAAATAACATAGCCTAGCTACCTTTAGCGCTTGCTTATTTAAGGCCATATAGGGTCCGCTAGGTTTAGTGTCCCCCCCCATACACACAGCAGCGGTAGCATCTAATTTCGCTTAAGTTTCGCCTAAATTAGTATATAGAGCTAGCAGGAAGGGGTGTAGTACGTAGTTAGGGCTTAAGCCACGGCCTACCTCAAATTCGGAGCTTTAAGCTCAATTTAAAGCTATTCTAAACCTTACCAAAAGTCGTAATATTATAAAGCCTCTTTCCCCTATTAATATAAGCTCCAAATACGGGCGCATACACGCATACTAGCGCCGGCTATAAGAAGGATTTTAAATAGGACAGCGGTAAAGAGACACCCCCTAATTAATATACGGACACCCCCCAATTAATATATAAACACCCCCCACTAATTAAGTTTAGTTCCTTCCTAATTAAGTTAGAATATTATATAAATTTAAGTTATTTGTATCTGTGTCGCGAAAATCAAATTATTAAAATATAACTTTTATAACTGTAATATCTTAATTGCGCAGTTCCCTCTAAGGCGCTATATAAATTTATTTAGGTACTGCTACCTTTGCTTAATATCTGCAAACTACCTATTTAAAAATTACCTGTCTATAAACTGCCTATTTAAGAACTGCCTATTTATAGCTGCCTCTATAAGCACGCCTACGCTTACGCCTACGACCACATATATAACCACGCCCCTACCTATACGCCTACGTCTACGTATAGTATACCAGGTATTCTATTTAAATGCTAATAGCTTACAATAAGTTAATATAATAACGCAAATAGAGCCAGCCGGGCGGGTATAGTAGCGGTCAATAGTTAGGCTAGGGTAGGGATAGGTAAGGCAAATATAAGGTAATGTTTTGGGTACGGGCATATAACGGTCGCGTACTAATACAGATATAAACAACTTAAATTCACATAATATTTAAACTTAATTAAAAAGGAACTGCACTTAATTAGTAGGGGGGTGTTTATATATTAATTAAGGGGTGTCCGTATCTTAATTACGGGGTATCCGTGTATTAATTAGGGGGTGTCCACCTATTAATAATTAGGGGTGTCCGTATATCAATTAGGGGGTGTCCGTGTATTAATTAGGGGGTATTTCTTTACTATTATCCTTTAAATAAAGGCGTACTGCTAGTCACCAATATTTAGAGTTATATTAAGGAAGGTAATAGGGTAAAACACCAAGATCTAGAGGTAATATTACAATTTGGTAGGAAAGAGGAGTTTAGAATAGCTTCAAAATCGAGCTTAGAGCTCTAAATTTAAGGTAGGCCGTGGCTTAAGCCCTAACTACGTAACACCCCTTCCTACTAGCTCTATAAGGGGGTAACATAAAATGCTTAGACGCCCCCCCTACTAGTATAGTACATAAAATAACCTAGGCCTACTATATTACTTAGGGCTCGCTTATTTTCCTCTCTATACTAGTAGGGGGGGCGTCTAAGTATTTCGTATTACCCCCTTATATATACTAATTTAGGCAAAGCTCAAGCGAAATTAGATGCCACCGCTACTACGCGTACAGGGGGGGGGATACCGAACCTCGCGGACCCTATACTATTATAACGCCATCCTAATATAATTTATAAGGAAGCCAAGCTAACTAAACAAGATTATATAAGCCTGCGGTTTTTTAAAAAAAAAACAGAGGGTTTTAGAACTGCACTACTGCATAAGTACTGTCGAACGTTAAGGTCACTGTTAAGTACCACCTTATAACTTATACCCTGTTTCTTACCATCGTATATCTTACTATCTATTTTCTATTACCTATTTATTACCTATTATTAACTAAGTGGCAATGTTAACCTAGTGGCGATTAAGTAATAGTTTTAAATCGTCATCAGTGTCATCGTTAGTGTCGTCATTAGTCTTTTACCCTAACGCTATATATATAGAGAGCTTCTAAAGCCGGCTTTAATTAACAGAGTTTTTATAAGTAACTTATCCGTCCAATAATTATAAATACTTATTCCGCTTATAATTAATTAAAGCCCTTAAGCTATAAAGGTTAACCGTTTATAGCCCTACGGAATGCGGGCTACCCTTACTTTTTACGCCACTCGTGGATATATACTAACTGTTAGTGCATATATTTTAAATAGTAAAACTCTAGCTTAACTCTAGGTTTAGGAATTTTATTTATAGTAGGTCTATAGTTATAAATCCGTCACTACATCTTAGGAGAGCTTTAATACCGTCTATTTCTACCTAATCCTTAATTAGTAGTAAGGGAACCCTTTTTTAAGACTAAATTAGTTCCTAAATTAGGCCCTTTCTACTTATAGAATATTTAATGCAGGTATTACAATTCTGGAAACCTAAGGACCCGTAATTATTAGCGGCCCATAGGAACCTCTTTTAGTCCCCTAGTTTAATATAACGTAATTACCTCTGCCTTACTATACCATAGGCCTATTTAAGCGGAGATAAAGAACAAAACCCCCTATAGATCTCTGCTTCTTAGTCTTATTTAAATTTATAAGAAATCCACCTAGGACATATATTAACAGTTATACTCATCACTATATACCTAGTCTACTTCCACTATAATAATATCATAGCCACAACAGATAAAGTGGCCCAACCAATCCATAAGGGGTATTAAGCGGTAATTGAGAGCGCAGCCGCCAAAAACCTAGAATTAGCAAGTCTCCTAACCGGAGTAGGTAGTGGTTAAAAAGCCCCTATTATCTTTTTCTAGCGCCAACATCACGCTAATATACCAAAAAGACTAGGGAAATTTATCCCTTATATCCCTAAAAAGTGTAGAAACAAGCTAGGAGGGTAGGGGGAATAAAAAACCGACCGTTAAGCCGGACAAAAATTAGAGTGGTAGAGAGACTAAGAGTTTATAACTAGAATATAAGTATTAGTTCCCTAAATATAACAAAATATTTATATATAGCTGTAGCTTATATAAAATTTAAAGAGATAGGGTCTTTAGCCTTTTATAGATACAGTATCGGACAGACCTACTAAGAAGTACTCTATTCTATTACAAGAGGCTCTAGAGCCTCACTATATATACTAGGTAGGTAGCAAAAGACTAACGGCGATGCCGACGGCGATTTATAATTGCTACTTTATTACCACTTAGTCAATATAGCCACTTAGTTAGTATTTAATAATAAATAGGTAATAGAAATAGGTAGTAAGATATATAATGGCAAGAAACAGGGTAGTAAGTTATAAGGTGGTATACCTAATAGTGACCTCGACGGTCAATATATAATGATCTACTTTAACTATACGAAAATGTAGAGCATATACAAAGGAATTAACATCTAAGGGAGTATTAAGTGTGGACAATAGGTATAAGAGTCAAACTATATATAGATATTTATGTTAGAGTCGGCTTCGGTAGAATATTTAACAGTTATTTTAGTTTAATTTTACCCCTTACATAAGTTTATCTTCGATTTCCGTTTACAATTTTTGGCAATTAATAAGTACTTGCTAAAGAGATTTAATAATAATCCTTGCTTCTGCTATAATATATATACTTCTATAATACTTTTACCACAAACATTAAAGCTCTAGCGTAAGCTGACTATTCTCCTACGTCATCCGTTTAAGTATCTACTAGAGATTAAGAGCTGGCATCTCCTTAAATAGTTACTATTTTTTTTAGTCACTTTAACTGCTACGGATGACTCATCTTTACGGCGGATCTCTATATTAATAGCGGTGGGTATTAGAGATCCATCTAAAGTAGGCGGAAGGAGACGGATTTTTAGTCAATTATACTTAAGCATAATTCTTAGTGTTAAGAGTTATCCACAGGTTTATGCCTTATAATTGTAGATTCGCGGCTTTATAGCATCGTTCCGGGAATAAGGACCGTTTGCTATAAATAATTGGGCCCTACTTTTAGTCCGTGTTAAATTTAGAAATAGTAGGGTTCTAGTTTATAGCTTCCGCCCTAATACTAGGGTTATTCTTAGTCGGCGGAGTTTACAACGCTTATACGTAACGTAGGCCATATCTAATATATAAGGGAGATATAAAAGCTTTCTAGTAATATAGAAATATAATATCGTAACTTCTTACTTATTAATTTAGTGTCTATTCTTCTAGCTTATATTAGATATAAGGTATTAATTCTTATACCTAAGAGATAAGTAAATAGAAAGATTATGCAGCCATATAATCGAGCCTTAGAAAGCGTACAGAAGAAGTAAATAAATTTAAGACTGCCACTTACGAACTTAAGATTATTTAATCGATTAAAGCAATCCTATATCTGTTTAAGGAGTTAAAAATAAGAATACTTTACTAAAATTAAAAGGTTTTGCCAACCTAAATTAGGTTATCTTACTACCCCAACTTAGTTACCTACCCATTAACTTAGTCACCTACCCCTTATTTCTATTACCACCCCTTTACCCCCCTTCTCTTTCCTATTTTTTATACCTTTCTTATATATATATAGAGGCTCTAAAGCCACATTTAATAAATAGAGTTCTTATTCTTTTCCTATAATTGGCGCATAGACTTTCAATTAATAGGTTTTATTACAACCTTATAGATAAGAGTACTGCTTCTTCTAACTTATATATGCCTAAATATCTACTATTGCTATATAGGCACCCTTTCTGCTAAGTCCTAGTTTTGTATTAATTCTCTAGTTCTATACCAGCTAGCCTTACACTAAATTAGTTCGCTTTTATAAATAACTATATCCGGCCCAATAATACCATATTATAGAGGTTTTACTTTAACAACCTTAAACCTAACTACCCGTATACCGCAATAAGCTATAAAGCTATCTCCTTTATATACTAGCCGGAAGGCTTCTTAAAAGTATAGAGTAAGAAATTTATTAAATAGTAAACTAGTAATGCCTTAAATAGTATCTATAAAAGGGCGAATAGCAATACGCTAAACCTTTAAAAAATAAGTTAGCAGTTAGTTTTTAAGGAAGAGATAGATATACAAATCTAATATTTAAGCATAGGTAAACGGAAATGTACTCGTCCAGCCTAATTTAAAGATTGTATTAGATAACCTAATTTACCTTAGCGCTGCTACCCTCTAAATTATTATCCTCTAATATAACTAAAAGGGTATATTTCCCTTTTTCCCCTTTAACTAATACTATACTGCCACGGCATAACTAGAGATCTCTTACAGTATTACTTAATATAGTAAAAATAAAACTGTTATTACTAAAAGTGTTAGCAACGCTATAGAGTTCTTTCCTTAGAATTAAACCTTTATAATATAGCTTAAGCACTTATACTAAAGAATTCGGCCTCCTTTCCTCCGCCATCTCATTAGCCTACGATAAATATTAAAATTAAGTTAGATATTGGAAAAATTAACCTTATATTAAGAGGGGGGACCTTTTAATATCCCCTATAACGAAAATTTCCTTTAATTTACATTTTTAGTATTAATAATAGATCTAAGTAGTAAGATGTAGGAAGTTATTAAATGTGGGTTTAGGTGCTCTTAGAAAGCCCTCTTTAGTACACCATTAATTTAGTTAAGGTATAAGCTAACTTAGCCTAATACTATTTTCAGACCTCCTCGGCTTCTAAAATAGTTACTAAATATTTTAGAAATTTAAAGGGGTCCGACGGAATGGTAGATATTATAGCGTAAGAGTAGTAGGGAAATGCTAAGTTTCGTACAGTCCTTCGCTAAGAGATCCCAGCCTCCTATGCTAAGGAAATGCCCAAACACTATACCTAAAATCGTTAAGCCATCTAATGTTACCGATCACTTCTTAAAATAGCTTAAGTTTATATAAGTTCTTAACCACTCTTATTAAATAAAGGAAGTTCAATTTAGACCCTATTCCTCTTAGCTATCTATAGGTCTTTTCTTATCTAGAAGGGCTATATTTCGGTTCCTCACCGGGTTTTAGTTTTTAGGCACTTAGTATATCCCCTTACAAGGATTATAGTATAATGGTATAGGATGTAATTTAAAGCCTACTATACTCTTAGCTAGTGATAGCACTATCTTAAATAAATAATCGTTATATTTAATGCATAGGTACTTTATCTTCAAACTTAGATTAGTAAAAAGTTTTATAGTAATAAAAGCTGTCTCTAAAAGTTTCTTATATACCAACAATTGCATAAGTGATTTTAGTCATTTGCAACAGACGACGATCAAAAGTTACTAAGTAAGGAAGCTGTAAATCTAGCTATAGAAGAAGCGCGGAATTGGCTTTAAGTGGGATAGAACGAAGGAATAAGAACATTTAAGGATAGGGTTAACATCCCTCCCTATATAGCGAGAAACCCTACGTAACGAGAACCCTCTAATACTTTTTATTATAACAAAGTCAATAATAATTAAAAAGCGTGGATAATCTTAGAATAAAGGCCTTAAGTTCTAAGCTTTATTTATAATTTTATATTTTCTATAGAAAACTTCTATTTAGCCTATAATACCACAATACGCCGCAGGTATATTTAATAGCGTTACTCCGGACAGCCTCGGATCCACTAAAAAGCTTATACATCCTATTAGAAAACTTATTAAGCCGTAAATAGATATAGAAAAATTATATACCAGGTAAAGTAACTAAATATTTAAGCCTATTGCGCTTTAGTAGTAACCTTATACCTCCTTAAGCCGGATTAATAAATAAAAGCCTAACTTCCTAGCTATATGGAAAAAGTCCGAAATATAATAGCCGAAATCTAGCGATGCTAATATAGAATTTTTTAAAAATTACTAATATAACGCTGGCCGGGCCGTATATAGCTAAGGGCTAACAGAGGGTAGGTTACGTAATCCCCTCTTCCCATTTAGGTCTAGCCTTATTTTAGCTGCTTAGGGCGAAAAATCTTCGCCCCCTAATAGTTAAATCAATTATCCGATTTTCTTCAACGTCTATTAAGGGCTTCTTTCGCCTAAACCTCCACAGCCCACCCTAAAGTCATATGCGCGTTATTCTCATAACACGTACTTATAGATCGACAGCTAATTATAAGATTATAGCTGCATATTTCTATATAGTGCACTATCGCTATATATATATAAGTATATATATATAGAATTATATCGTTTTCTATAGAATTTTGAGCTTCTAATGCCTATCTTCACTAGTTTACATAACAGCTTTTATATTTACGTCCCTATTTATAACCTTAAGAGGACAAACAAGCCCGTCCTACTCTTTCAATATAAGTATCTTAAGATAGTGCTGGTAATAAGCACGGGTAGTCAGATAACTATTCCTAAGAATGGCGCTATACCTAGTACATACTCTTTCGTATAAGGTAACAGATTTATTATAGCATTGCTAATTTGCAAAGAGATAGGTAAGGCTGTAACCAACTACTAAGGCTTAAATTACCTTATAACTCACCACCTGTTTCTCGCTATTATATATCTCACTACTTATTTCTATTACCTATTTCTATTACCTATCACTAACTAAGTAGCGCTACATACAGTGGCTAATGTGGATTATTATTATTATCTTTTTACCCCTACCTCGTGTATATATAGAGACTTTAGAGCTATATTTATAATTAAGTCGCTTATTTAATACCCACACTGCAACGCTTATAAAGGCACTATAGTCGTCTGCTTAGACTAGACTGGACTAGATTTTAAGATCAGTCTAGTTTAGTCTAGTTTCCTATAGGGGTTTAACGCCTTTCTAATGCACTTAGCGACTTCCTAATATGCTTAGCGGTGCGCCACTCCAGTCCGGTTTAGTCTAAGCAACTCCTTATATAATACTAGCTCCTGCCTATACTAAGAACAAAAATTTAAAAGCTAAAGTCATTTAATAGACGGAATTTCTATAGCGTTTATCCCAAAGCGCGAGAGGCGGAGACTGACTTTCTCTTATACTCCGCTGTAAGCCTCTTAATAGCATTCTCTACTCCCTCGCCATAAATAAACGGTATAAAAACCCTAAAGATACCTAATAAACAATATACCCTGTCCTCCTTCAAATTTATTTTACATTTTAACGCCTAGCTTACTCGCTTGTTAAAGCTAAACTTAGTAAGCAATTATTCCCGTAACGCTCCGACTGGAATTTAGGTAATCTTATAAATTATTAGCTTTAAGGATATCTTACTACCTAGCCGCTTACCCTCCTTAGAGAAGAAATTGATACTAGCTGGCGCGAGAAGCTTCTATAGCGTCCAACTTCACCTAAACTATTAGCTTTGGCGAAAGGCTGCCTTTAACGTTATTAGGTACGCCTAGGTATTTACAACCCTATTTAGTACCTAAATATCTAATAAATAGACGTAACACTTACTTATACTCTGGTACCAGCGAAATATAGAGTTAATAGCCGTACTAAGCTTATCTCTATTAAACTTGTCAATGTAGTAGGTATCTATCTAGAAATACTAAAGGCCGTCTTAAGTAGCTCTATCTACGCAGAAGCGGATTTTAGCGTAGCTAGTCTTGTCCTTGCCTATACTGGCTACTAGCTTATTATATATAACTTCTTAACCCTAGGTCTAGGTATACGATAAAATAGTATATAGGGGAGGCTTGTTAGTATTAAAGGTAACTAGCTTAAAATTATCGTCTTGTTTATATCTTAAAAGGCGTATTCTTATATTTATATACTATTAAAGCTAGCCCTTACGTCTAATAAGGGACTCCTTTTATAAGGACGTTAGTATTAAGAAATCTATATATTATTAGCCATAACACGCATAACTAGAGACTCCTATATCTAGAGTAAAGTATAAAATATACTAGATTCGTCCTATAGTCTATAGTTACCTTACTATCTTTTCTACCATATAATCTGTTTAACTTCTTCCTAAAGCCTTCGTAATATATATACTTCTCCCTTACTATAAATAGGCGGTATAAAAACCCCGAAGATTCCTAATAAACAATATACCCTATCCTCTTCTAGCGTTGTTTTACGTTTTGCTACCTAGCTTACTCTCTCCTTAACGCTAAATTCGGTAAGAGGTTATCCCCGTAATGCTCCTAATAGTATTTAGGTAATTTTATAGATTATTTACTCTAAGGATATCTTACTGCCTAGTTGCTTACCGTCCTTAAAGAAGAATTTCATAGTAGGTAGCGCGAGAAGTTCTTATAATGTTTAGCTACGCATAAACCATCTACTCCGCTAAAAGGCATCCTCCTACGTTATCCAGAACGTCTCGGCATTAATAACCTTATTAGGGACCTAGACATCTAATAGATATATATAATACTTACTTATACACTAATACCAGCGGAATATAGAGTTAATTGTAGTGCTAAGCTTATCGCTAGTAGACTTATTAATGCAGTATACATCCACCCAGCAGTACTAAAGGCCGTCCTTAGCAGCTCTATCTACGTAGAAGCGGATTTTAGCGTAGCTAGTCTTGTCCTTACCTATACTGGCCACTAGCTTATTATACATAACTTCTTAACCTTCGATCTAGGTGTGCGACAGAATAGTATATTAGGGAGCGTTATTATCGTTAACAAATCTTAGCTCGAAGTCGCTAGTGGGTAAGCGCATTAGCAGGCGCATTATAGCGCTTACATGTTCTACCATAAGCAAAGAATATTTATTAAGTTTAATCGCAATGCAAGCTAATTATTATAGCGAGATAGGGGGTGCAGATTAGTGGTATATATTTCTTAACCTATTTAAAGGTTTGTGTATAGCATAATATAGAATACATTAAGTAGGCTATAAGCTAGCGATTAACGGGCGCTTAGGCTATGTAGTCGGTGGTGCTTATTAGAGATTAGTTTAGCTTACATACGCCGCAGGGCTTAGCGCTAAAGTGCGGCCTCGATATTTTTCGTTCCGTTAAAAACTCTAGTAATAAACGTTAGCGCTGCTATTCTATTTTTAGATTTTTATTATATCTAGAAAGTAGGGCTTTTAGTTGTTCACTCCGCTTAATAAGGCATTAGATTACTAGCGAAGCGCAATAAGCTTAAATATTTAATTACTTCGCTCGGTATACAATCTTCCTATATCTATCTACAGCATAAAAAGGTTTTAGACGGAATATATAAGCTTTTTAATAGATCTAAGGCTGTCCGAAGCGATGCTACTAGTATTATATATACCCGCTACGAATTATTATATTATAGGCTAAGTAGGAGTTCCCTATAGAAGATATAAAGGATAAATAAAGCTTAAGACTTAATCCTCTTATTCCGAGATTATCTACGCCTCTTAACTATTGTTGACTTTGTTATAATAAAAAGCACTAGCGGGTTCTTGCTACGTAGAGTTTCTTACTATATAGGGAGGGACGTTACTATACATTTTAGTACTAAAAGACTCGCGTCTTTTATACTGGAAGACAGCGCAAATCTATAGTCATTTATAATAGCCTACAAGGGATAAAGTAGGAGAATGTATATTAAGAGACCTTAAATTTAGAACCTTTGTTTAAGGCGGAGACTAGTTTAAGCCGTAGTAATAAAAGAGGGATAGGTCTAAGCTACTAAGCACTAACTATCTCCTTAGTTCTTCGCTCTATAGTGTAATGAAAGCATATATTTAAGGGATGGTTAGCGCTCGAAACCGGCGAAACTGGTAAAATATAACTATTTATAACTGCCATCGTCTACGCAGAGTATATAGCGAGTTAGTTAGTTACCAGTTAGGTAATTACTAAGATATTATAGTAGGACTTCACCTACTTAGGAAGCACCCCGTATAATAGATTATATACTTTTTTATTATATTTTCCTAATAAGCAGCGTTTATAGCTTCTACTAAATCTACCCACCTGGACTATATCCTAAACCTTTAGTAGATTCCCTCTTAATTCCCTAGAATATAAGCCAGTCTTACTTAGACACTATTTCCTTATAAGTGTACTTTTTAAGCGCCTTTTATATTAACCGGATAGCTTTATAAACCTTTTATAGTAGATTAAGTGCAGAGTACTAGTGTTCCTAATAACGTATAAGACGTTACTATAAGAGGAAATTCTCCCTTATAAGCCTTTAAAGAATCTCTAGTTAGTCTCTTTTCTAAAATTCTTTAACCCTTTATATTAAGGACTTAATAGAGAAAGATTTATTTATAGTATAGGGTTTTATAGTAGAAACCTCAGTTTAATAGCTGGAATTAGCGTCTATAGTATAGTCTGTAAGATAGGTAGGGATGCGCTTTTAACGGTTATCTGGCGGAAAACACTTTAGGCAGAAAAACCTAGAACCTAAACGTATCCCATTTTGCTATTATTATCTATAACCCACTTCTGGTCCCAAGGACCCCGTTCTAGAGTAGTTAACGCGCGAACTAGTAGTGCTCCCGGTTATCTTAATCTTAGGTCTATTTCTAGAACCTAATAGGTCTATATTAAAGGGAGAGCCAATTTATATCCCTCGCATAAAAAGGTAACTATGGTGCGTTTTTATAAGCCTAGTTAAATCCGTTTTAGAAGATCTCCCATACCGTTACTAGAAACTATAATAATGAGAAATTGTTAAATAGATAATTAGGAATAAGAACTCTGTCTATTAAAGAGGGCTCTAGAAGCTCTCTATATATATTAAATAGGTCTAGGCAACTAAGTTAAATAGGTAATAAAAATAGGTAATAAGATATTTAATAAGACATTTAGTTATAAGTTATGAGATAACTAAGACAAATATTACTTAGATAATGTGTTAATAATAGCTCTTATAATATAAGTATAAGAACTAATAGTTTAATAGTAATCTATATAGGAGCCAATAAGTAATTCTAATTAATTGCTAGCCTTTTTCGTTATATCTAAAATAACAAAATAAGACACTATATTAGCACTAAACTAACACTATAGCTATATAAACAAAGATAGTAGATAAAAGCGCAAAGACTAGGAAACTCCGCTTAGATACACTAGCTTCTATAAGAATACTAAGGTCTGCCAATATAGGCGTTATAAACGGTTAAGCTAAAGGCATAGCGGTTGCATTAAAACTAAAGGTTAAGTTAGCAATATAAGGCGGGATTACAGTAGTATTAAACTAAGAGGTTGTGGAGCATATGGTAGGAAATCTGTCCGTTTAATAATAATGTACTATTAGGGTTAAGTTTAAGAGAGAGACACTTTTAGGCCCACGCGAGCTAGACATAGTAGGGAAATTAGTAAGGCTAATAATACTAAAGCCTAAAAGATTACTAGTCTAAATTTTAATAGTCACCTCTATATAAGGGGACGAGACGTTTACTAGAGGGAAGAGATAAAAAGAAGCTGGTGCCGGTTTAGTAGTAAATATAGTTATAGTTTAGGCGACCCTTCTAAGGCTTACTTAAATTTAAGCTAGACTTAGACCGGAAAATATAAATACTTATACAATAACGAGGAAATGTATAGCTTTGTTTATTATATAGAACTTACTAAGATTTACTTTTAGCTAATATAAGTGCGAAAGTTATCGCATATATATAATCGCCCCTATATTTAGACATCCTAAAAGTATAAAGAGGGCCTAGAATACGTCCTTATATTAAGCAACGAAGTAGATACCTAAGTATAGGTAACTAATTTTAACTAACGGAATCCGCATTCTAGCCACTCTAGTATAGAGCCTAAAAATAGGCCTTAAACTAGGTAACTACTTTCGTCCTCTAAAGTCCCAATAATGTAGAAAAAGGGGCATAAAAGGAATAGTGCTTTATTAACTACGGTGATTATATCCTACGTATTTGCTCTAAAATTATCTTACTTATAGCGTTATATTAGCTAGCCTAATATTACTATAGCTAGCTTCTCTAGAACATGCCTCCCTAGCTATAACTAATTAATACTAATTAAGTACCCTTAAGTCCTAAACGACGAAGCGGACATTTAAGTAGATAGGAGGCTCCTCCTAATCCATAGACTCTCCTAACTAGTAGAAGAAACTTAATAGCAAGAAGCTTGGCAAGAAGTCTAATAAAAAGTCTAAGGAGAGGAAACTAAGGGGATTTTTAAACTGGAAGTTAAGCTAGGAACTAAACTAGGAACTAAACTGGGAACTAAAACAGTATTGGTTCCTTTATCGGTTCTATATTCTCTTTAGAAAGTAGGGGTATTAGGGATACTTTACCTTTTTATAAGGAGCGTATTTACCAAACTTCTATAAATATAAGTGCCGTAACTGGAAGAAGCGTACTACCACTACCTCTCTTTCCGCTACTACCTCTTAATCCACTATAACAGCATATAGGGCCTACTTTTGTTTTTACTGCTGCAGCCACTGCGCCTAAGGACTTATAATAGCTACTAGAGCCTAGTAAATCTTCTTCCTCCTTACTAAGGCTATAGGGGGAATCCTCTAGTAAAAACGCTACTTTACCTTCCTTACCTTTATAGTAATCTAAAACCTAATCTTAACTACTAAGCCCTAAAGAAGCTGCCGAGCCTAATATATCTTCTACTTCGCCTCCCCTATAAGTTGGCCCTTTATAGGAGATCTATATAAGGTAGGAAGAAGTACAAAAAAAAAATTAGAATAAGCTTTTATTATAACTTTTAAAAGATATATTAAAATAAGTATTTCGTTTAGTAGAACTAATAAGATCTTATAGTGACTTTTCCTAATATAGCTCTTATTATTAGGTTATAAGGAATAAGGTTAAGAATAGTCAGCCTATAGATATATAAAATAGATATATACGCTATAGCTATATTATACACTAGGACTATATTTAGCGCGGCAGCCTTAATAATAAATACCCAGTCTGTCCTACCTAAATTACTAAACTTCTAGCTTATTTCCCAAATTTAGACTAGGATTCTATTAGGGATAAAATAAAATATATTATATACCAAGATATACTAACGTAAAGAGGTTAAATAGCAGTTTTACCTTATAACTATAGGTATCACTAAGACTATATTCCGCTTAGTAGCTTAACAGCTAAGTATCTAAGGTATAGCTGTTATTTAATCCTAACTTATAAATGCTAGCGTAAAGTTAGTATATAGTTCAAATCTCTACCTAAATAGAATTGGCCATCTAACAATAATATAGGCGGAAATCCTCCTTTGGGAGGTAATAACAATCCTCCTCCTCCTCTAGGAGGAAATAATCCTCCTCCTCCCCCTCTAGGAGGCAATAATAATCCTCCTCCTCCTTTAGAAGGTAATAATAATCCTTCTCCTCCTCCGGGAGGTAATAATCCTCCTTCTCCTCCTCCTCCTCTAGGAGGTAATAATAATCCTCCTCCTTTAGGAGGCAATAATCCTTCTCCTTCTCCTCTAGGAGGTAATAATCCTTCTCCTTTAGGAGGCAATAATCCTCCTCTAAGAGGTAATAATAATCCTCCTCCTCCTCTAGGAGGTAATAATCCTCCTCCTCCTCCTCTAGGAGGTAATAATCCTCCTTCTCCTCTAGGAGGTAATAATCCTCCTCCTCCCCCTCTAGGAGGTAATAATAATCCTCCTCCTCCTCTAGGAGGTAATAATAATCCTTCTCCTCCTCTAGGAGGTAATAATCCTCTTCCTCCTCCTCTAGGAGGTAATAATAATCCTCCTCCTCCTCTAGGAGGCAATAATCCTCCTCTTCCTCCTTTAGGAGGTAATAATAATATAGGCGGAAATCCTCCTCCGGGAATTCTAACTATAGGGCTAGCTAATAGTATAGGCAGAAATTAAGCCTTAAATAGTGTAATACTAACTACCGGACCTATATTATATCCGCATAAAGGATAAGTTTATAATAATAGGGTTAAAAGAGAGATAGTAGGCTATAAACTATACGCTAGTGGATATTAAGTACTTCTATAAACTCCCGCTCCTTAAGGGGGTTTCTTAAATTATAAATTAGTTACATTATATCTTATAAGAGGGAAAATAGTAGTTAACGCCTATATAGAGGCGATATAGGATTAAGGGGAGGAGCCATTTATCTTAGCCGGCGCTAGTATTAACCTCCTAAGAATTAAGGATAAAGGGCAGATACGGATTATAGGCCGAAGTGTTTTTAGACGTTATAGCACTCCTCTAGCTAGAGGGTATTTAAACGCGCTAATATAATATTTAAAGCTAGTATTTACAAACCAGCCTAAAGTATATTAGTATGCTAAAAGCACACTAGAGGGCTACTATAATTGTCCCTAGGTTAAAAGTTTATTAAAAGGGCTATACGCAGCATCTAGAATTTCCCCTATAGATTTTATTCCTTTAGAAACGCGGTAAAGAGCTATAAAACTAAGACGTAGACGTAGGGCCTTTGGAACTATAAATATAGGAGCTACTACTAGAACCACAAATATAGGAGCCGCTACTGGAACCGCAAATATAGAAGCTATAAGAGCTTAAGCTTCTTAGCCTACTCCTCCGCCTTTCTATAGTGCTCTACTAACTAGCTATACTGCGCTAATAAACATAACTCCTCCGCCTTCTTACCCAACTCTTCTACCAGATAATAACCATTAACCTTCTCTATAGGCTACCAATCTAGCTATAAGAGGATCTACTTTTAACGAACAACTTTTACGTATTAAAGTGTCACTTAAAGAACTACTACGTCCGTAGAGCGCTTGTAGGCTATAAATAAATGCGTAGCGCGCTTATAGCTAGAGTTCTAGGGCTACCTATAATCCGCTTTTAGACATTACTTATTATAGACTAGCTTTTAATATAAGGGTAGATAAATAAGGGAGTGCGAATTAGTACGGTTGTTTTATCTGAGCTCCCTTAGTTTTCTTTAATCGTTTATTCTTCTGCGTGTTTACTTTATTCTCCTATTAGGGTTCGCGCGTTTAATATTTACTTACGGGTGCCTTTAAAGCATATTTTATTTTACTTACTTAATACCTAATATTAGCGGGATCCGATTTTTATACGTAGAGAGAATTATAATAGTTTTATAGTTTAACTTAAAAGCAGAGGAATAAGGTCATTATAATCCCTTTAAATCTTATCACTTAGCAGTGTACAGAGATGCTAAGAGAGTAGAGCCTTAAGCCGGATCTACGGCTTAAGTAAATATACGACTTATTGCATTATATTATAGGTAATAGGATACTAAGCATATCAAAAGCCCCTAAAGGACATCTAGTAGTACAACTTGCAAAATTCCCTCGCCCAGGATAGCGCTTTAGAGCTATTAGTCGGCACTAGGATCCTAAGTAATAGCCTTTAGGTAGAACGCGTGTCGGACTTACAATCCTAGTAATTAGGCAGTTATGCAAGCCGATATAAAGATCGAGACCATATACCGCTACTAGTCGAGCAACTTCTAAGATCTATATTTTATATTCCTTATCTCTTAACCGTATAACAGTTAACGTCTCTAAAACGGCCGTATAGTGCTACCGGGTTTGCTATCCTATAGGCTTTAGTTACTATATAGCGGCGTAATTGTTCTAATATCCTAGGATGCCAGAACGCCCACTAGTATATATATATCCTCTTGGTCCAATACTTTCTCGCCATTCCTACCACCACCACAATTTTACTATTAGTAGTCAACCTTTAATTCTTATATTTATTAAGCACTAACTCTAGAATAGTCTAACAATCCAAGTTTTATATTAGAAGAAGAGTGCAGGGAATTAATAGCTACTTTTGCTCTTAATGCAGTAAGCTACTTATATAAAATAGAGAGAAACTTATAGGCTAATGCAGATATTTCTGGTATAGGAGGTAATACTAAAGGGGTCCTTAAATATTACTGTTAACTACTTAATAGAGAATATCAGCACTAAAGTCTTAGGTAAACAAAAGTTTAAAGAAGATAATAGTGTTGCCATAGAGGATAAAATAAAGTTACCGTATATATGCTTAACAGGCTTCACTAAGGTAAGTGGTTTAATAGCTAGTATAAGGATATTAGATAAGCCATCTAGCTAGTTATAGCAGGAGTTTAGCCATTTAAAGTTTAAATATATTAAGGCGGTATATATTAAACCCCTAGGTAAACTAAAAATAAGTTTCTAAAAAGACTTTAAGAGGACGATATAGACTTATATATTTTTCCGGCGCTTTATAGCGAGATCTTAATACGACTTACTTACTTTTAACGATTATAATTAGGGCTTTACAGATTAATTAAATAAAGTTTTCTTATTTTAATAACATACTAGTAGGGGAGGGCCGTCTAACCTATTTACATTACCTCCTTATATAGCCCTATACTATAGAGAATAGAGAAAGCACGTGTATACTACTCCCTATACTCCTTTAAATTCTCTATAAAATATTTAAGCCTAAAATACACCCTTAGTTTCTTTATATATTATATCTAACAATAACATTATAGCTATTATATAAAACGTTAGATATGGGCAATTAGTCACGCTATTAGCAAAGAGGGACGCGCAAGCCTATATAATTAGATTACCTATAAACGAGGATCTAAAGCTAAAGAAAGGAAAGGAAAAAAATAGCAGCGCCACTTAAAGTAGAATTCTTATACGGTTCCCTAGTTACGTAAGAGTTATATAAGCCCTACGTCTACTATAACGTCTACCATAACTAACTAGCTACCATTTTCTGCCGTTACCGCAATAATAAGCTCTTAGACCCTTAGTAGAAAATTCGTTAGTTAATAAGGAGCAGTATATATATACATATAGTGTATATATTTAGAAATTAGCGCCACGAATTTCTAACAAATAAAATATCTAAACAGTAAGTTACTTTAAACGGCTTACGTTTACCTAACATAGTTCTTTATTAAACTGTTCTTATACTTTTAGGCTTAGCTATCTCTTTATTATACTATATTTTAATATTATTTAGCTTCCGCTAGTTTTGCGCGTAAGTTAGTAGGGACAGGCTTATATACAAGCTAACTATTCTAATTGTAATTTTGGCTACTACAGACCGGTGCCCTCCTTACGCAGTATAAATATTAATAAGTATTATAACTAAGCCAATAAACGGTTAAAATACACCAGGCCTTTATTTAACTAGTTAGTACTCTCCCCTACTATAATTATAATAACTTATAAGCATATTTATAAATTCAGCCAAACGTAATTCTTTTACCATTTCCACCCCATTTAGAGAGTTTCAACTATTCTAAAAATACAGCAAACGCTAGCAAAGGGTAGAAGCGGCACATTTTTAACTATATATTGTACCAATTTTCTACTTTAACTATTATTAAGACTCTTAGAATTTTAGAGAGAGGTAAATATACTAGGGAATATAATAAATCCTATAAGTGTAAGCCAGGGCCAAAATACAGCACGCATATTATCCTAGGTTAAAGCTTTATTTACTCCAACCAATATTACTATATAGGGCGTTTATATTATAGGTGCTTTATAAGGTACATATTCCTTATCGCGATTTAGGGCTTTTAGGTATCTAGAAATATATTAAAATTAAATATATTAGACGACTAAGGGAATGCTAACTAGTGCGCTTATTATAGACATTTAGTAGTAGCGAAGCTACTAACAAGCCTTCTTTAGTGCTATAGAGGAGTTTTATAGCTACGGTTTATAAGGGGCCTAATTCTTAGCCCCTATATCTACAAATAGAAATATTAATTAAGTGTCTTATAATCAAACTTCGAAATAGCTAAAGGAAACAAGTTTATTTATAGTAGAGGGCACCAGTTTTTGGGCACCTTATAAGAGCTTTAAGAGATAATAGATCAACTATTAGTCTAAAGCCATGCCCGCTCTCCCACCCGCCTCTACTATTAATCTTATTTACTACCTTTTACTCACTAATAAGATTTATATCCCTATAGCCACTAATATTAATTTCTTACACTTAGTCCTAAATTACCATAATAACTAGCGGGCATTTTAGAGAGGTAATATGTTCTCCTAGAAGTATAATAACCATAGGAGAAATATAGTCTAATATAATTAAACATACTTATACTCTAGATATTGGCGCTTAGGACAAATTAGGAAGGGATAAGGGGGATATTAGTAGGAAACACAGTGACGATTTAGATATATTCCTTAGTTCTATATTTTAGAACACTACAGTTATATAAAAACTCCTAGCAGAAGCTAAAGCGGTTTTACATAGCCCGTAGATTAATAGATTTATTAATAAGGCTAGATCTAGCCCTTTACCAGCTATAGGGAGGCTAATAGTAGGTAAGGATCTATATATATTTATACCATAGGCACTTACGTTCTATCGCAGATTTAGCAATATTTTGTCTATACTTCTGCGCTTAAAAGGTTATAAGCGTCGACTTTTAGAACCTACGTGGACCCTAAATACTTAGAAAGAGCTAAAATTTAAAAAAAAAGAGTAAAAAGGGTAAGTTACAGCTCTCCTTACTTTACTACCCTTACTAGTACGCGGGTAAATATATTAGTGTATAATAATTTAATAACTTCTAAACTCTAGAACTATGTCTTAGGAGCTTTAGTATACTGCCCTAGCCTTATAGTACTATCTAAACCTAATACTTAAGCAGGAGCAGTTTCGCGGGATTTCGTACTAGTAGAGTAGGGATAATATCCTACTATAAAGGGACCATATAATAGATACTCAAGTATAATGCGCACTATTAGCGTCGATTTCATTACAGTAGGCTAGAGTATAGGCTGCAACGAAAATATCTCTTTAATAAGTTTTGCTATATTATTAAATTCTTATATATTATAGATAAAGGAAATAGTAAATTATCTACGCCCTATATAAAGGCGCGAAGGGGTACATAGAAATTTTAAATCGTCTTTATTAATTACTAAATAGTAAAAGGGCCGTTATATTCTAGTGGTCTTATAGCTATATATATATCTTAGTCTACTTATAGCTAGTATTTTAACCTTAAATCGCACCGCTAAGCTTAATATTTATTATATAGATATTCACCCCTAAAGTATATTATATTTAGTACTAAATTGGGAAAATAAAGGGTCAATCTTTTGGGCGTATAAGCTAAACGGTGCGGCTAATATCGTTTACCGCAGCATTAAAAGCTTCTTTTAGGTATAAACCCCGTCCGTTCCTATTATAGGGATAAAAACCTCCATTTAACTATATATAATTTATTAAAGTTATATCAATTTAGTCGCGAGTGTAAAGCTCCTCTACTTTATTCTAATAACTATTTTCCTAAAGTAAGATTAAAATATACTATTTAGGGGTAGCTTAGCTTTCCTAGCAGATATTAGCTTTATTACTATAGTTATTAAGGGTTAGTTCCGAAAATACCTATTAATATATTTTAGGCTGTGCTACTATAATAAAATGCCTCTAGATTTATTCTAGATTAGTTTAATATTCGCCTACTCTATTTACTACGCTGCTTTAGGTATTAACTATTAAGGTCCAATCCTCTATAGATATTATCAAATTATCTATAGTAGTTTCTTAGTCTAGGCTATTTTCTACACTACTTTAAATAGTATTTATCTGCCCTGCTATAGGCGTTATCGGATTATTTATAGTAGCGTCTTAGTCTAAGCCGTCTATTAAGGTCTAACCCTCTATAAACGTTGGATTATCTATAATATTATCTTAGTATAGGCTATTTTCTACGCTATTTTAAGCAGTTATTAATATCTGCCCCTCTATAGGCGTTATCTAACTATCTATAGTAACGTCTTTACCTAAAGACTAATTAATCCCTAGAGTGGGCGCTAAATAATTATATAGTAGGCCAATAGTACTAATTCTAAAGAAAGTATTGTAAACAGACTTTCTAACGAAAAAGAATATAACCCCATTCCCCATATCTTTGTTAATCTTATTTATATATTCTAGAAATAGGAACTACTAGTTATTATTATAGGTTTTCTTAAAGAGCTGCCTACATCGCCATAGGATATCCTTTCCTAGCCCATCTACTACCAATAAAGGGTTTAAAGTTGTGTTTTCTATTTTAATAGCAGTTTTAAATATTTTATATATCTACTTAGCTAGGTCTTTAATGCCATTAGGGTATCTATAACGTTTATAATCCCTAGCCGTTAGTAAAGCATTACAGGCAATTTTATTATCTATATTTATTAGCCGCAACCTATAAATTTCTAATAACTTAAACCCTAATCTATAGGCTAATTTACTAATACTATACTATAACCGGGGATTAGGTTTCCTTAGCTGTAAGGTTTTTTACCTATTTTCTTTTTTAGTAGGTTCTAGTACTATATCTAAGACGTATCGCATAGCGTAGCAGTATAGCTATTAATATCCGAGTTCGATTTAACTTGTATAGTCTCCCGTATATAATTTAAAAGAAAATTTATTAATCTAGAGGCTAACCTAACCGTCTATTTAGTTAACTCCAGAATAGGTATACTCTACTACCTTATAAATAGAGTATTTAGAGTGTTTTTTAGGCTCTATAAAAAGTCTCCGTATAATTAAAGCGGGACCTTTAATATATTTAAGATCTTGCCAGAAGGAGTAAATTATAGGTATTAGATATAGGATAGTCCCTAGATTTCTTAATATTTCCTCTTACTATTTCTTATCCTAGACTTCTTAAAAGATTTGTCCCTCCTATATTAATTATATAAGCAGATTTAAGTCGTTCTTAAACATACCTAGCGCTCTTAGTTAAAGTTGCTCTACTAATTCCAGGTCTATTAAGCTTATCAGTTTATTATTCCTACTTAGGATTTTTTTCTAAGCAGTTAAGATAAACTCGATATAATGTATCGCTAGCTACTAAACGTTAGATTTCTGGCTAAGAAGCTATTATTAATTACTTACCTTATTAACCTTTATAGCTATTATCTTATACAACGTCCTAATATTAAAGGCGGTTTAAAGGCCATAGATAATAAGGAGACTGTTAAAGTAAGCGCAGAAAGCATACTTAAGAAATCGTTTTAGTATATCTTTTTTATACCCAGTAAGGCGAGCCCACTATTAAAACTTTACAAACTTATCGCCTAAGGACGTATACTCTTTAATATTGCGATAGATTACTCTATCTAAAAAATTCATTAAATTTAAATATTCCTCCACTAGTGCTCTTTTTGCCACCGCGCTTAAATCTAGAATTGCATTAATAATAGCCTAGAAGGGTAACAGCCTCTTTATATACCTTTTAGATATAAGTCTATAATCTACCATTTTTCTATAGGATTTAGCGTTACATATTCCTTTGCAGCCTAGATATAGTATTTACTATTAAAACATTCAATACGCGTATTAGGGGGGAATTTAAGTAAAGGTAGTAGCTCTTTTAGATTATCTAATAGTATGTCTAAGGTTGTATTACTACCACTATACTCAATGGCTCGGTTAAGTTTTTTTAATATTAATTATAATAAGCACGTGACGTTCTAGTAGCTCCTTACGCAGATATCCCTCCTCTTTAAATATCTCCTTAAGTCTCTCTATATTCTCTCTGTTAATATCTCTTATACGCTTAGGAGAAAAATAAAGCACTTTAAGTATAATATAGGCCTTTCCCCTAAACTTTGAGGCCTTTTCTCTAAATATAGCTCTCTTATAATCGCCGGCTTTGCTTTACCTTATATTACTATTAATTAGAAAAGTTATAGCTATCTAAAGTATAAGTTAAGATAATTTTAAATACTAGTATATTAGTTTTCTAGCCGGTCATCGCGCGAGGCCAGTTTTTAGTCCCCTAAGCCCCTTAGGTCCCGTTTCCGCACCTATATAGGTTTTTTTTAGTAATATTTACCTTTATTACCTACTCTAGTCGCTTTAAATTTACGCAATATTCATTTATGTCTGTCGTCCGCCTTAGCTAAAGAAAGTTTATACAATTTTTCTTTTACTATCCCGATATAAGCTTAATACTTAAAATATTAAAGCGTAATATAATCTTTCTAGGCAGTAATAGATACCGCGTACCTTTAAACTTAAAGAGGCCCTATTACCCTAGCTTTCTATAAGGACCTTAGGTAGTAGACAAAAGTATAAAACATATATATATAATAACAAAAGGCAGCACAGAGTTAGGACTTTTAGATTTTCGTCTTCTACTAAAACAAAATACCTTAAAGGGCAATAACGAAAAGCCTATAAAAATTCTGGACGGGTCTCTATGGCTAACTTATAAAAAAGTTTACCAAGTTAAACTAGGTGGCTTAGTTGCCGTTATATATAAATAGAATATAATAGATTAATTTATTATAGGGAGCTTCTCTATAACTAAAGATTAGATAGAGCTTATATCTAGGCTAAATTATAAAAACTTAGTTTATATTTCCAACGTTTTTAAATTTAAACGTGCGTTTTATATAATTTCCGAGCACACTACCATATCTCTTAATTACTGCATTAGTTATAATATACCCCTAAGTAAGGTATAGCTAGCGGCTATTGCCGGTTAGGTAAGTGGTATAGAAATCTGCTATATAGATTATAGAATAACTAGCATAGTGCCTTAATAGTATATTATACCTTACTTTTTAGGGCTTAACCTATATAGAATTTAAATATCGCAACATATTAATATCTTTTAAGGGAATTATAAAAATTGGTAAGTAACCTTATATCGGTATTAACTTATTATTAACCATTAAGATATAGCTAAACTTTAATAGTGCCGATTAAGCGATAAAGAGGTAGTAAGGAAAGCTAATATTATAGCGCTAGGCGGTATCTTAACAAGTCTTATAGGGAAAAAATACAAGCTAAGTAGAAACCTTAGTATATAAAACCCAAGCTACTAGTCTAAGAAAGCTATAAAGTTCTTATTTATAATAACGGATGCCGGACCTAAAGAACTTATATTATATCCATTTCTTAAGCAAGCCAAAGCGTCAGATCTCGCATGGTTTACTATTTATACTTTAAAAAATACTTAAAGTTTTATAAAACCTATTAGAGAAAGAGCATTATAAATATTCTATACCTATCTTTTAATCTATTAAAGTTTATAAGGATTTACATCTTTTTTTAAAAAAATTATCTATTTATATTATATTTTAGGATTGCTTTAATTATATATATTCTATAACGGTACTAGGGTACGTCACCTGCTATATTGCCGTATATTACCGCATTCTACTATATTCTACTATATTCTGCTAGTACGCTACCATATTATATAATATTTACTTATATTACCCCTAGCAATTAATAACTACTAAGCCTATTTACTAGTTAAACCCATTTACTAGTACCTATTAACTAGTAAGCCTATTATTAACCAGTCAGCCCATTTACTAGTTAAATCTATAAACTAATTAGATTGACCAGTTAGCCCATTTACTAGTTAAATCTATTAACTAGTAAGATTAACCAGCCAGCCTATTTACTAGTCAAATCTATTAACTAGTAAGATTAACCAGTTAGCCCATTTACTAGTTAAATTAACCAGTCAGCCCGTTTACCAGTCAAATCCATTAACTAGTTAGTTAGCCCATTTACCAGTTAAATCTATTAACTAGTTACTATAAACCCATTTACTAATCAACCTATTATTATTAAATCTATTTAATTAGCCTATTTACTAGTTAAACCTATTAACTAGTTAGCCTAATTAACTAAGTCCAATTAATAGCAGTTAACCCCATTTACAAACAAAAGCCTATTAGAACTCCGCAACATTATAATAAAGTTTAATTTAAAGGCTTTAAGCCACTCGGCCTGCTTGTAGAATTATAGATTAAAAATATCCTATATATAGTCTTTACTAATTATTACGGCGTTAGTTTAAAATAGTGATAGAATTAGGTAAAATAATAGAATAATTAACAATAAAGCAATAAGTAACTAAGTGCTTATTAGACACAATCTAAACTAGGCTATTACTCCTATTAACTAGCGTGTTAAGGCAATATACTTACTAAGCCGCTTAAAGTAGTTTAAGGGTCCTAAAAATGGGGCCACTTCTATAAATAACTGCTCGGGTAACCCGAAATTGAAACCATAGTAGGTAATATATTTAGATATATTAAGGGGATCTCCTACTATATATGTTGGTCATACATGGTGACTCACCAATAACGACTACTCGAGTAGGGTTACAGTGATGTTGGTTAATAAAGCTTTTTCATTGGAATAAGGGAGGGCGAGGAGCGTAAGGCTCCTCCCCGCGCTAGTGCCGCGGCGGCACGTGACAACACGTGACGACCACTTGCCTTATTCCCGACACTAGCAACTCTTCTTTTGTAGTTGTCGTCTATATATATATATCGCTTGGCTAGCGGAACAAATACCAATCCTCCTTACTTACTATTGCCGTTATAATATAAGTCTCGCTGTCCTAAAGTTTGCCTTTTAGCACGTAGTGCTTCTTGCTTAGGTGGGCGTCGTGTCAAGGCCGCCAAGGCGCTAGTAGTAAGCGAGCCAATGGCGATTTTCCATGCCGGGCATGGAAAATCCTAATTGGCTGGTTGAAATCAGGGTCTATAGAGCGTTATACTCTTACTCCCTTTTAACCTAACCTTTAACTCATACATATAAAGTATTCGTGTTAATAAACGCTTCTAGAGCCTTGTTTAGGTTTGCCTTTATTATTATATCTACTAGGTTATCTTAACCGTTAATCTATTAAATCTTAAAGAGTTCTCGCCGTTTGTAGGATTAATAAAGTGCCATAATATTAATTATAAGGCGCTTCTCCTTTATAGTACTAAGCTTAACTAAGCACTTATAGAGGGAGTATAAGTTGGTATACATAATTATAGGGATAATAGGAAGTTCGAGTCGATCTATAATTATTTTTAGGGTAGTTCTAATTGCAATTGCTATATTAACTCCGCTAACTATTTTATATATCTCTAACGCTAGAATACTTTAAGTGACGCGCTTACTCTTAGTTAAGCTCTAATAAATGAGATTGCCGTAGATCGTGAAGTTATTCTCTCTAGTAGATTCGTTTGTGATAATAATCTTATATCCTAGCTAGGAGCTAAAATCTTTACTATTTATAAACGATCTATTAATAAATACAAAGAGCTTAGTGGTAGGAAGGTTAATAGGCATATAGAGTAGTCCCCGATTAAGATGGTTTATTTACTAAAAAAGGCGCTTATTTAGGGCAAAGACATTATCCTTAGTTGGTTTTTAGTATTAGGCGGTAATAGAGAGATTAAATAAAGCCTTAGGTTAATAGATAGAAGTAATATAAGCTTCACGAGCGCGTTGCTCCATATATCCTTGTTTTGGAGAGTTGATATTAATAACGTCAATCTTTTTGCCTTAACCCTTCTGGCGTAAAGCAATAGAATCCTTATTTAGGGAGAGGATACATCTATTAAAAAGTAATGGTGTTATTAAATTAAGCTTTTCCTTTGGCTTTAC